>Ga0207941_1000171_pt1 | contig 20377 bp, 18 predicted proteins | sample LakMenEpi13Sep12_FD_150695 | JGI IMG/M metagenome (GOLD analysis project Ga0207941, IMG submission 150695) | Freshwater microbial communities from Lake Mendota, WI - 13SEP2012 deep hole epilimnion (SPAdes) | ecosystem: Environmental > Aquatic > Freshwater > Lake > Epilimnion/Euphotic zone ...
GGGAAGTTCGTTGGCGATCAGCTTGGAACATGGCGCTCGCGAGCAGGTGCTCATCGATCTTTTGGGGGCCGGAGGTCTGCTAGCCCTGGGTTTGTATCAGCTCACTCCCCAGGCCAGTCTTGGTGAAGAGGGGATGGCGATTCGCTTGATGAATCGCCTGCCTGATGTCAATACCGCCTTGCTAATATTAATCGGCGCTGGGGCTGCCCTGTTGACCCCTGAAAACCTAGTTTTCTATTTAAAACAAGCCGGCTTGTTGATGATTAATCATCCTGGGTTAAAAGCCGATATTGAAATTACTGCTGTCTATGCGCTGACCGCTAGTTCTTTATTGCTGTTGCCCCCATTGGCTTGGATTGCCAGCGGTGGCTCGATTCGCGATTCGATTGCTAAATTAGAAGAATGGCTGCAGCACAAGGCCGAGTGGTTGGTGGGAATTATTGCCCTTGTTTTTGGCGCTTATCTTTTGTACGAGGGGCTACACGGTTTAGAATTGATGATGGCTTAAAATAGATTTTAACCCTGATGGGTTCAGGGAGCCATTTCAGAGAATTTGATCGAGAAAACGTCGGGTTCGTTCATGTTTAGGGTCCTTGAAAAACTGGGCTGGGGGTGCTTCTTCCACCACACTTCCCTCGGCCATCAATACCACCCGATCGGCAACCTGTTCGGCAAATTTGACTTCATGGGTTACTACCACCATGGTGATGTCCTCTTGAGCCAGTTGTCGCATCACATCAAGCACCTCCCTGACCATCTCTGGATCCAGGGAGCTGGTGGGTTCATCAAACAGCAGAATCCTGGGCTCCATGCATAGGGCCCTGGCGATGGCGACGCGCTGCTGCTGGCCGCCCGAAAGCTGACCGGGGAATTTCTGGGCCTGCTCCTTGATGCCGACCCGATCCAGCAGGTTGAGGGCTTGGGCCTGGACCTCGGCACGGGGCCGTCCACGCACCAGCGTTGGGGCCAACACGAGGTTGTCCAGCACCGTGAGGTGGGGAAACAGATTGAACTGCTGAAACACCATGCCCACCTCTCGGCGGATGGCGTCGATCTGGCGCAGGTCGTTGCCCAGGCTGTTGCCGTCGATGCGGATCGTGCCCTTTTGAAAATCCTCCAGGGCATTGAAGGTGCGGATGAAGGTGCTCTTGCCGGACCCGGAGGGACCCATCACCACCACCACTTCGCCGCGATGGACCGTGAGGTCCACACCGCGGAGGGCGTGATAACCATTCGGATACCACTTTTCGACCCCGCGGGCCTCAATCATCAAGTTGCTGGGGCTCGAAGTCATAACCGGCTAGCGGATCTAGAAAGAGTCTGGGGATCAAGGCGTTTTTCGAGGGCACGACTGCCGAGACCGAGGGCGGCGCAGCAAGACCAGAACAACAGGGCAAGGGTGAGGTAGACCTCGGCGTTGTGTCCCAGAAAGTCCGGGTTGGCCATCACCGTCCTGGCAACGCCAAGCAGTTCCAGCAGCCCGATCAAGGAAAGCAGGGTGGTGTCCTGCAGCAGGGAGATGAATTGGCCCACCATGGCGGGCAAGGCCACCCTCAATGCCTGGGGCAGTACCACCCGCACCAGGGTCTGAGGATAGGAGAGTCCCAGGGAGCGGGCCGCTTCCACCTGACCTTTGGGCACCGCTGCCAGACCAGATCGCACCGCTTCGGCCAGATAGGCGGCGGCGAAAAAAGTGAGCACCCAGGCCGCCCGCCAGATGCGGTCCGGGGCCAGTCCTCCGGGCAACAGAAATCCGAGGATGTTCTGCCCCAGAAATAGCAGCGTAATCAGGGGAGCGCCACGAATAAATTCGATGTAAATCACCGAGATCCAACGCAGCAAGGGCAGATCACTGCGCCTTCCCAAGGCCAGCAGGACGCCAAGGGGAAAGCAAAGCAGGATGGCGAAACTGGCGGTGAGCAGGGTCAAAAGCAAGCCTCCCCATTGGGAAGGCGACACCGGCATCATCCCCAAGCCGCCGCTGATCAGCACCATGCCGAACAGGTAGAGCAGGGGCCATACCAGGGGAAACAGCCGCAGCATCGGCCGGCTTAGTCGGGTGCCAAAGCGTCCCGCCAGCCAGCGACTGGCCCCCAGTAACGCCGCCAGCAGCCACCAGCGGCTCTGCAGGGCCGGTGCCAACCCCAGGGCCCAGGGCATCCAGAGCACAACCGCTGCCAGCAGCCCAAGCACGAGGCGATCGTTACGGGGCCAGAGCTCGCCATCCCGGTCGGAGCGGGGATGGCAGCGCAACAAACCCCAGCTGACTCCCGCCGCGGCCGTCAGCAGGGCCGTCAGCAGCCAGAGTCTCCATTGCTGGGCTTCGGGATAGCGACCTACGGCAAACAAGGTGCTATTGGCCTGGATCACCGCCCATTGGGCTTTTTGGCTGGCCCATTGCACCAGTCCCAGCGCCGCTGCGCTGATCAGGGCGATCAGGCCGAGGCTGAGGGCCCCATCGGCGGAAGTGGCGAAGAGGTCGGTGCGCAGGCGCCGCAGCAGGAGGTTCATCTCAGCGCTCCCTGATCTGCACGAGACGGTTGAGGCCATTCATGACCAGGGAAATCACCAGGTCCAGGGCCAGATAGGCCCCCAGTAAGAGCAGGTAAACCTCCAGGGCCCGACCGGTCTGATTCAAGGTGGTTTCGGCGACGGAATATAGATCGCTGAAGCCAACCGCCACCGCCAGAGAGGAATTCTTGGCCAGTGAAATGTATTGGGTGTTGAGCCCCGGAACGATCACCCGCAGGGCCTGGGGCAGCACCACATGGCGCAGGGTGGCAAACCAGCCCATGCCCAGGGAGGTTGCCGCTTCCCATTGGCCCTTGGGCACCGAGGCGATACCGCCGCGCACCACTTCGGCGATGAAGGCTCCCGAATAGATAATTAGGCCACTAAGCAAGGCCGCAAATTCCACACTCAGTCGCCAAGGCGCCTGCCAGACGCCATTGACGAGTTGGGGCAAGCTCCAATGCATTCCCTGGCTGAATCCGGCCAGATAAAGCCCGGACTTGGCTAGCACCACTCCAGGGATTTGCAGGGCTGCGGTGCCATTGGGCAAAGACAGAAAGACGACGAAATACCAGAAGATCAACTGCAACAATAGCGGGATATTGCGAATAGTTTCCACATAGGTCCGGGTCAGACCGCGCAGTAGGCCGTTGCGGCTAAATGAGGCCATCCCCGCCAGGGTGCCTAGCAGCGTGGCCCCAACCAGGCCAGTGATAACGGCCCGCAGGGTGTTGACCAAACCAGCCGCCAGTCCCCGCCAATAGGGCAGTCCGGCATCAAAGGGAAGCAGGGTTTCGGCGATGTCGAATCCGGCCGGTTCCCCCAGCCAGCGCCAACTGAGCAGCATGCCCCTGGCGGTGAGGTTGCGGACCAGGTTGCCCAGTAAAAAGGCGATCAAAACCAGTAGCAGCAGCGCCACAACCCCCTGCACCAGCCAGGGAATCACGCGCCGATCCCGCCACCATGGGGGACGGTCGGCAGGATCAAGCAAGGGCTGAGCCATGGGCATTGATGCTCAGCGGAAGGGAGGTGAGTACATCAACCCCCCCTTATTCCATTGCTTATTGATACCTCGATCCAGTTTCAGCTTCGAAGCCGGGCCGACATTGCGATCAAAGATTTCACCATAATTGCCGACGGCACTGATGATTTTCACCACAAAATCAGAGGGCAGCCCCAGTTGTTTGCCAAAATCACCCTCTACCCCAAGAAAACGCCTGAGATCGGCCTGGTTTTTATTGGCATTGGCCTCCGCCAATTTGCTGGCGATGTTGGCCTTGGTGATGCCCAATTCTTCGGCCTGGATAAGGGTGTTGACCGTCCAGCGAACGGCATCCGCCCAGGCGGGATCGGCATTGGTGGTGGCCGGGGAAAGCGGCTCCTTGCTCATCACATCATTTAAAAGAGTGTGGGCCCCCGGATTGGGGAAGCTGGAGCGCTTGGCCGCCAGTTGGGAACGATCGCTGGTTACGGCTATACAGCGGCCCCCCAGATAGGCCGCATAGGTCTGGTCGCCGGTCTGGAATTTCAGGGGCGTGTAGGCAATCCCGATCTCCCGCATGCGGTCGGCCAGGTTTAGTTCGGTGGTGGTGCCGCTCTCGACACAAATTGGTTTGCCCGCCAGGGCCTTGAGGGTGGTGATGCCGCTGGCCGCAGGCACCATCATTCCCTGGCCGTCAAAGAAGGTCGTGGGGGCAAAACTGAGGGCGTTGCCGCCGGGCGCATCCCGGCTCAGGGTCATGGTGGTGTTGCGCGAGAGCAAGTCCACTTCGCCGCTGGCCAGAGCGGCAAAACGCTCACTGGAATTGAGATCGCGGTATTCCACTTTGCTGGCATCGCCAAAGATTGCAGCGGCCATCGCCTTGCACACATCGACGTCCAGGCCCGAATAACTGCCGTCCGGTCCCACGAAACTGAAGCCAGGTAGCTTGCCATCCACTCCGCATACCAGCTTGCCCCGTCCCTGAATCATCGCCAGCTTGGCGCTCTGGACGCCACTGCCGCCATCCTGGGCGCAGCCTGCTAGAAGCCCCGCAAGCACTAGCGGTAGGGCCCAGGCACGGGTTGGACGGAAGGACATGCGCAAGAGCCTGCAAGCGACCCCGCATTGTTGCAGGTCAATCCGAATGATCCTCAAACCCTTTGCTCGTGATGGTCGCCCCTGAAGGCCAGCGAATCAGCATTTCCCCAGGGCTCCTGCCATAAGCATCACCTGGGCCATGGGTCCAACGTCATGGACCCGGACCAGATCGGCGCCACGGGCCACCGCCAGGGCGCAGACTGCTGCGGTGCCCCAAATACGGGCGCGCGGGCGTGTTTCAGCCACCACTTCGCCGATGAAGCGCTTGCGCGAAGGCCCCACCAGCAACGGCAACCCCGGCGCCTTGAGTTCTTCGAGCCGGCGCAGCAGTTCGAGATTCTGGTCCGTGGTCTTGGCAAAACCGAGGCCGGGATCCCAGATCAGTTGTCCCAGCTCCACACCGGCGGCCAGGGCCCGCTGGCTGGCTTGCTCCAGCTCCTGGCGCACATCCGCCACCAGATCGTGGTAATCGCATAGCTGGTCCATCGTGTGGCTATTGCCACGGCTGTGCATCAGCACCAATGGGCAGCGATGGCCAGCTACCGCCCTGAGCAGGCTGGGGTCCCTGCGGCCACCGCTGACATCATTAATCCAGTCCGCGCCCGCCGCCAGAGCCGCCTCCGCCACTGCCCCCCAGAAGGTATCGATGCAGAGAATCGCTTGCGGCTGGGCCGCACGGATGGCATGCAAGGCCGGCAGCAATCGCTCCAGTTCTGTCTCCGCCCCCACCTCAGCTGCGCCGGGGCGGGTGCTTTGGGCCCCCAGGTCGAGCACATCGGCCCCCTGGCGCAGTAGACGCTCCGCCTGGCGCAGGGCCGCCCCAGCGCCTTCATAGCGGCCGCCATCGCTAAAGGAATCGGGGGTGAGATTGATCACCCCCATCACACCGGCGCGCTGGCCCCATGGGAAGTGCATCGCAGTTGTTTTCCCTTTCAGCCGGTTCGTCCTGGCCAGTCTCCCAGGCAGGGCCATAGTTCCAGCTTGACAGCCCTTCTCTGTCGTTGGCACCGGGTCAACTGGGCAGGGGAGCTCAGATGCGCTAAGGATGCAGGGCGTCGCCTCCCATTCCCCCCTTGGCCACCCGCTCGCGCCCATCCCTCCTTTCCCTCCTTTTGCTGGGATCCCCCCTGCTGGCCTCACCCCTGGCCGGCGGCCTGCCAGTTGCCGCCGGGACCGCTCCAGCCAAGGCCGTCGCAGGGTCTGGGGCGGCGGCCGCCAAGGGGGTGGCGCCAGGGGCGGCGATCCCGGCGGCAGGGGTGCCGCTGCAGCCCTGTGCGGCCCCCCAGCCGGGGCGATATGTGCTGATGAGCCAAGGGAATATGCCAGGGGGGCCCTATGCGGCCTTGCTGCAGGAAACCTGGAGCGCCGATGGCCAAATCCGCGGGGTTCGTTTACAACGCACAGGTCACGAATTTAGCGAGGCTCCCTATACGGGTCGTTTCGAACCAATCTCCCTCTGTCGGGTACGTATTCAGCGCACTTTTGCTGGCACATTACGTCAGAGTCAGGCGGTTCTTGACCTTAACGGCATCCCCCGTTTTTCGATTGGGCTGCTGCCCGATGTGTTCTCCATATCACGCTGGTTCCGGCAACCAAATACGGCTTGCACCGCCAGTCTGCTCAATGGGGCCGCTGTGAGCAAGCAGGAAGGCGCCAATTATCGCCAAGGCGCCTGGCGCCGCAACGGTACTGTTCAACATGAACGCTGGAACAACGGCACCGTTCGTGGAATTGCCATTTCCAGTTATGGCGAGACTGTGGAGGAAGCCACTTACCGGGGCACCTTGCAAGTTGGACCCGATTGTCTAGCCACAATCCACCAGCGTGATTCGCTTGATGTCGACTGGAATTACAGAGGTATCGTGTTGGCCGATGGATCGGGATATCTCTATCTCCAAACCGATAAGGATGACGTCAACGTAGGCTATATCGAGCATCTGCGCCCATGATTGATGCCTCTGTGGAACGCCTCAGCTTGCGGCGGCCAGACGACTGGCATGTCCATCTGCGCGACGGCAACCTGCTGGAAGCGGTGGCACCGCTGACGGCGGCCGTTTTCGGCCGCGCCATCGTGATGCCCAACCTGTCCCCACCCCTAACCACGGTGGCGGCCACCAAGGCCTATCGGCAGCGGATCCTGGCAGCCTTGCCCGCCGCCAGCGGTTTCACTCCGCTGATGACCGCCTATCTGACCGACAGCATCGATGCCGCTGAGTTGGAACGGGGCCAGCGGCAGGGGGTGTTCACGGCCTGCAAGCTTTATCCAGCTCACGCCACCACCAACGCGGCTGCAGGCGTGAGTGACATCGGCCAGCTGACGGGGGTGCTGGAGGCCATGGAGCGCTGTGGCCTGCCCTTGCTGATCCATGGCGAGGTAACCGACGCCGAGGTGGACATCTTTGATCGCGAGGCGGTCTTCCTGGAGAGGCACCTGGCGCCTCTGCTGCAGCGCCATCCGGGACTGAAGGTGGTGCTCGAACACATCACCACCGCTGAAGCGGTGGATTTCGTGGCCGCCGCCGGCCCCAACCTGGCGGCCACGATCACTCCCCACCATCTGCATCTCAACCGCAATGCCCTGTTTGCCGGTGGCTTGCGACCCGATTACTACTGCTTGCCGGTGATCAAGCGGGAGCGCCATCGCCTGGCCCTGCGCGCTGCCGCCACCTCCGGCCATCCTCGTTATTTCCTGGGCACCGATTCGGCCCCCCACCCCCGTCACGCCAAGGAATCCGCCTGTGGTTGCGCCGGGATTTTCAATAGTCCCTACGCCATCGAGAGTTACGCCACCGTCTTCGAGCAGGAAGGTGCCCTGGATCGCCTCGAAGCTTTCGCCAGCATCTTCGGTCCCCGCTTCTACGGCCTGCCCGTCAACGAAGAGCGCATCGTTTTGCGGCGCCAAAGCTTGGAGGTGCCAACGCGGCTTCACCTGGCCGATGCTTCTGGCAGCGATCATGCCCTGGTGCCCTTCCATGCGGGCCAACGGCTTCCCTGGCGCTGCGAGCGGGGGGGGCAGGATGGGAGTGCCTGATTGTGTGATGCCGTGGTCGCTCCGCCCCCCCCTGCCCCACTGGCCACCACATTGAGGGGGGCCGAACTCCTTAACAATCCCCAGCTCAACAAGGGCACAGCCTTCAGCCGCCAGGAGCGCCGCGCCCTGGAGTTAGAGGCCCTGTTGCCCTGGCAGGTAGAGACGATTGAACAGCAGGTGGAGCGCTGCTGGCAGGCCTTCGACGCCCTGGCCAGCCCCATGGACCGTTACACCTATATGCAGACATTAAGGGAGCGCAATCTCATCCTGTTCCACCGCTTTCTGGCCGACCACATCGAGGCAGTAATGCCGATTGTCTATACCCCAACCGTGGGCCAGGCCATTCAAGGCTTCAGCCAGTCCTACCGCAGTCCTTCCTTGGGGGTGTATCTCACGGCCGATCAACAGGATCGCTTGGCGGCAATCCTGCGCCAGGCCTGTACACCGATGGGGGGGCAACCAGGGGACAACCGCCCCGACCTGCTGCTGGTGACCGATGCCCAGGGCATCTTGGGCATCGGCGACCAGGGCATTGGGGGGATCCACATCTGCCAGGGCAAGTTGGCCGTCTACACCCTCTGTGCCGGTCTTGATCCCCGCCGGGCCCTGCCCGTGATGCTTGATGTGGGCACCAACAATCCCGACCTGCTGGACGATCCGACCTATCCGGGGCTGCGCCAGCCACGGCTGGAGGGTGCCGCCTACGACGCCTTCATGGAGGCCTTCATCCAGGCTGTGCGGGAGGTGTGTCCTGGTGCCTTGGTGCATTGGGAGGACTTTGGCGCCGGTAATGCCCGTCGGGTTCTGGATACCTACCGGGAGCGGCTGCCCAGCTTCAATGACGACATTCAGGGCACCAGCGGTGTGGCTGCCGCCGCCATTCTGGCCGGCTTGAGGGGTTTGGGGCAGGTTCTGGAGGACCAACGCATTGTCATCTTCGGGGCCGGCAGCGCGGGCTGCGGCATCGCCGAGCGGCTGATGCGGTTGCTGCAGGCCAGGGGTCTGGACGCCCAGCAGGCCGCCGACCGTCTCTGGATGATCGATCGTCAGGGTCTGGTTCACGCCGGCCTGGAGGGGGTCCATGGGGCGGTCCAGCCTTACAGCAAGCGACCTGAGCAGTTGGCCGACTGGCCCCTTGATGCCCAGGGGCAGATCGGCCTCCAGACCGTGGTGGAGCGCCTGGCTCCGACAGTGTTGATCGGTACCTCCACCTGCGCCGGTGCCTTTGATCAGGCTGTGATTGAAGCCCTTTGCCGGGGCTGTCAGCGCCCCATTGTGCTGCCCCTCTCCAACCCCACTCCCCTGGCGGAAGTGACACCGGAAAACCTGTTGCGCTGGAGCGGTGGTCGTGCCTTGGTCGCCACTGGAAGTCCGTTTACAGCGGTCGAAGTGGGCGGGCGTCTGCGGGAGATCGGGCAGTGCAACAACTGCTTTGTGTTTCCGGGCCTGGGCTTTGCGGCGGTGGCCGTGGGAGCAAGCCAGGTAAGTGAGGCCATGATTGATGCCTGTATTGGGGCGTTGGCCGATGCAATCCCTGCCGCCCATGATCCTGACGCTGCTTTGATGGTGGCCCTTGATCAAGTGCAGCAGGTGTCCACCTCCGTGGCCCGGGCTGTGGCCTTGGCGGCGGTGGCGGAGGGCCTGGCCCGCAGAGCGACTACTGAGGCGGAGGCCCTACAGTGTTTGCAAGCAGCGACATGGCTGCCGATCTATGCGGAGATCACGGCCCTCTGAGCTTTGCCAAAGTCCTAGCATCGAATAAGAGCTGTTACATCGTTACTCAGCAAGGCCACAATTTGTTTCAAATTCCTTGAAGAACTTTCCAAGGGGTCTCCTCCACTTAGGTGCAACCATTGGCGATGGGTTTCTTCGTCCAACTCACTGAGGCCATCTCCCGTCACCAAACCTTGTTGGTGACCGGATTGGACCCCAATCCGGAGATGTTGAACACCTGGGCCCAGGGCCGCGGCATGGGCGGTCGCTCGTTTCTCTCCCTGGCCAGGCATTGGATCAAGGCGGTGATTGAAGCCACCGCCGACCATGTCTGCGCCTACAAACCCAGCCTCGGCTTTTATCAGGCCCTGGGCCCGGTGGGACTGGAGCTGTTGCGGGAGGTCCGCGAGCTGGTGCCTCCGGGAATTCCCCTGATCGTGGACGCCAAACATGGCGATCTCAACAGTTCCTCGGCCCTGGCCAGCTACCTGTTCCGGGACCTGGGGGCCGATGCGGTGACCCTGTCCCCGCTGGCGGGACAGGACATCGCCGCCCCGTTCCTTCTCTATCCCCAGCGGGCGGTTGTGGTCACCTGCCACAGTTCCAATCCGGCGGCTTGGCGCATTCAGCACCATCCCAATGAGCAGGATCCCCTTTATCTGCGGGTGGTGCGGGAATGTCAGTTGTGGGGAACCCCCGAACAACTGCTGCTTGAAGTCGGCACTAGCGATCCGGAGATCCTGGCCAGGGTGAGGCGGGAGGCCCCGGAACGGTTCTTGATCCTCAGGAGTCTCTGGGCAGAAGAAGATCGCCTTGTCGCCCTGCTGGAGGCCGGTCTCAGCGACAGCGCCGATGGTTTGCTGCTGCCCCTCCCCCAGAACCTCCTGGTGGAGTCGGACATCGCCGCCAGAGCAGCCGCCCTCAAGTGTCGCATCGGTGACCAGCGGGAGCAATGGCTGCAGCGGCGCTCCCAGAGTCGGCAGGATTCCTGCCAGCTTTGGCTTCCCCAACCCACCAGCTCCAATGGCCAGGGGCGAAAGGTCACCGAAAGTCACGAGGAAACCAAGGGTCAGGAGGTCTTCACCGAACCCCACGCCGAGCTGATCGTCGATTTGTTCGATATCGGTTGCCTGCTGTTTGGAGAGTATGTTCAAGCATCGGGCGATGTTTTTAATTATTATATAGATCTGCGCCAGATCATTTCCGATCCAAATCTTTTTCATCGTGTTCTCCATGCCTATTCCCTGGCCATGGCCGAACTGGCATTTGATCGCATTGCCGGGATTCCCTACGGCTCGTTACCCACCGCCACCGGCCTTTCCCTCTTGCTCCACAAACCGCTCATCTACCCCCGCAAGGAGGTCAAGGCCCATGGTGCGCGCCGGTTGATTGAGGGTGATTTTGAAGAGGGTGATCTGGTGGTGGTGGTGGACGATGTGTTGATTACGGGCGGCAGTGTGCTGGAAGGGATCGCCAAGCTCGAGAGTTCTGGTCTCCAGGTCCAGGATGTGGTGGTTTTCATCGACCATGGCGGCGCCAGCGATCGCCGCGCCCGCCAGCGGTTGGAGCAGGGAGGCTATCGGCTGCATGGGGTGCTGGACATCGAGCGCATCACCCGAATCCTGCACACTGCCGGCAGGCTCGACGACGCCCAAGCCAGCCTGCTGGCCCATCGACGCGCCCAGCCAACCGGGGCGCTCCCAGGCGGACCCTAGGCTGGTTCTGCGCCCCAAAAATGTGAGCTGGGCGCCCCTTTTCATGCAGGGATCCGGATCGGCTGCCTCAGCTACATCGCCCACCATCGGCGAACTCGAAGCCAAGTATTCTCTTTATTGCAAGGCCATGCGCTTGCTGCTCAAGGAGGGCCGCAGCCGTGAAGAGATCATGCGCACGGTTTGTTGGAGTCGCCTGGAGAAATTGCATCTGTGTTTGCCCAGTCGCTACAAATCACCTGATTATCTCTACGCGGTGCTCAAGCGCGATTTGACCTAACCAGCAGGTTTCCTGCTAGGGCCCCCTACTCCGCCGGTAAGGGGGGAGGCGGGGGGGGCGGCAGGGCTCGGCCTAGGCCCACCGCCGGTGGAGGCGATGGCGGCAGCCGTCGGGGCCCCAGAGTCGAGGGCCAATTCCCCTCGGGCCAGCTGTTGGTCGTGCCGAAGGCAGCGCGATGCAGGGAGTTGAACTGGCTCTGACGATATGCTGCCCCCTCCGATCCGGCGTACTTGCCCCACAGGCCCTCCCAGAAGAAATAAATCACGCCATGGCCTCTGCTGGCGGCCAATTGCACTTTTTCGGCGATGGTGCCCATGTCCGTAGTGCGCGATCCGAGACCCGCCAGGACGCCGATTTCGACGGGCACCCCCCAGCTATGGGCCTTGATCAGGGCCGCTTGGTTGAGATCGTTAGAAAAATCTTCCATGGAGTATGCGTAATTCTGCACCACCAAATCATCAACTAGCCCACCCATGGCCCATAACTCCCAGTCCTGGAGCCATTCATTGAAAGCCGATCGGTAGGGCCCGGGCGAGAGGCTGACCAACAGCCGTTTGCCCGTGGAAGCCTGTTGCAGGCGAATACGCAACTCGCGCATCAGGCTGGTGAGGTGATGGCGTCGCCAGCGCATCCAGTAGCGATCTTTGGGGTTGGCTGGCGGTTCGCGGCCGGTGGTCTGGCGATACAGCATGCGGCTGTAATTGTCGTAGCCGAGATCCACTGGCCAGGCGAAGTGATCATCCAACTGGATGCCATCCACGCCACAGCGCTGCACGATCTCCATGATCAGGCCGATGAAGCGCTGCCTCACTCCGGGATGGGCCGGGTTGAGCCAGACCCGCAGGTCCTTGAGAGGGGAGGTGCGCAGGTCGGCTCCATGGAGGGCATAAAGGGCGCTGCCATCGGCACGGCGCAGCACCCAGTCGGGATTGAGACGCACCACCTCGGCATCCCCTGGTTCCATCAGGCCATATTCGAACCAGGGCACCACCTGCATGCCATGGCGTTGGGCTGCCTTGGTGATGCGACAAATTGGATCCAGATTGGGGTTAACCGCCGCCAGGGTGGGTTCCAGAGGGGCATAACGGCTGCGGTGAAACGTGGCGCCGCGACTCCAGACGTTTGGGTAGATGGTGTTGAAACCAGTGGCAGCCAGTTCGGCCACCGCTGCATCAATCCGCTTGGGATCGTAATAAAGGGGACTGGGGCTGTTGGTCATCCATACGCCTATCCGCCGTCCCCGGGGCTGGGGCAAGGTGCTGACACCGTCTTTCGCCAGGCCGGCCGCCGGTATGGCGACCATGGGCAAAAGGGAAGTGACCAGCAGGGTGAGGCTGACTGGGAGCAGACGTTTGAGGTGTGCGCGCCGAGCCAGGGGCGGCGCCGGATTGGCGTTCGGAGCTCCGGCAGGGCCGAGGCGATGCATGGCGGCCACAGGAATCAGCGGAACATGGAGCTCACCGAGCTTTCTTGGTGAATGCGCCAGATGGCTTCCCCCAGCATATTGGCCACCGAGAGCACCTGGAGCTGGGGGAAGCGTCGCTGAGGGGTGATGGGAATGCTATTGGTGACGACCACCTCTTCAAACAACCCGGGTGTAGAAAGGCGCTCCACCGCCGGAGGCGAGAAGACCGCATGGGTGGCGCATGCCAGCACCCGGGCCGCCCCCCGCTGCCGCAATAGCTTTGCTCCCTGGCAGATGGTGCCGCCGGTGTCAATCATGTCGTCAATTAGAATGGCTGTTTTGCCATGCACATCACCAATGACAGTTAAACTTTCGGCAACATTATGACCCGAGCGGCGCTTGTCGATGATCGCTAAGGGGGCGTCATTCATCTGCTTGGCGAAAGCCCGGGCCCGGGCTACGCCGCCGACATCAGGAGAAACGACTACCACCTCGCCGAGATCCCGGGTACCGAGGTAGTCGACCAACACAGGCGAACCATAGATGTGATCGCAGGGAATGTCGAAATAGCCTTGAATCTGGGAGGAATGGAGATCCATGGCCAGCACCCGATCAACGCCTGAAGTCACCAGTAAATTGGCAACTAGCTTGGCGGTGATCGATTCACGACCAGCCGTCTTGCGGTCGGCCCGAGCATAACCATAGTAAGGAATCACCGCAGTGATTTGACGGGCTGAGGCGCGGCGACATGCGTCGACCATAATCACCAATTCCATTAGGTGATCATTGACTGGGGCGCAGGTGGGCTGGATAAGAAACACATCGCAGCCCCGGATCGATTCCTGAATTTGAATATAAAGTTCGCCATCCGCGAAGCGTTTGATCACGCGAGGACCATCTGCCACGCCCAGGTAGTAACCGATTTCTTGAGCCAGTTCGGGATTGGAGGTGCCACTGAAGAGGCGCAATCTTCGGCTGTCGGCCGGCCCGTGGGGTTGGTAACCGCCCGACTCCAGCCTTTCAGCAGTCGCGAATGTCGTCACAAGGCAGTGGGCAGGTCGCAGCGTTCCGATGTTAGAAGCGTACCTGGCACCAGCCTCCCCCCATCCCATGGCGGCCTTGATGTCGTTGCCCCCACTGCAATTGCTTGTCTTGGCCCAGGGGCCAGCCGGGAGTCTGGGGGGTTCTGAGGCCTGCCTGCCTGCCGCCGCAGATCATCTGGCCCATTTGCTTGGGCTTCCTGTGAGGACCATCGACAGTCTGGTCCATCCCCAGCAGGCCATGGCCCAGTTATCGCGCTGTCCGGATCCCTGGCTGGCGGCCCTCCCCCTTGATCCAGGTCTCGGCCTGGATTCCGGTGGCAGTTGGGCGGAGTTGCTTGGAGCCTGGCGCCAGCCCAGCCTTTTGGTGTTGGAGCACGTCCAGTTGGCCACGGGTTTGCCTGCGGCAGGGACGGCCCTGCTGCAACGCTGGCAAGTTCCCCTCGTCGGTTTGATTCAGTGGGGCGGCCCCTGGAATCCAGTCGCCCGCCGCCAAGATGGATTGCCCTGGTTGGGTTGTCTGGCGGGGCAGCCTGCGGAGCAGGTGGACTCTTCTGGGGTGGCGTTGACTGAGGTTGGAGACGAAGCGTTGGGTATGCGGCTGCGCTGGCGTTGGGCCCAGCTTGATCGGCTTAGGGTGACTTGAGCTCTGGCCCTTGGGCTGGGAGTAGGGAACAGCCCCCTAGGAGCCTGGGGTTGGCCAGAGTTTTTGAGAGGGTTTGGCATCAAGCTGGCGCAAATCGCCGAATTCCTTGTTGGCGGGCAAGAGGGGCAGGCTCGCGAATTGAATCGGTTGGCTGACATCAAGGCCAGCGGCAAATAGGCTCAGGGTTTCTTCGGTAGTCAGATTGGTCTCGACTTTGGGCTTTATGGTGTTGATCAAGGCGGGCAGGTTGGCTAGCTGATCGGCCAGGGCCCACTGTTCGCGCAGACTGGTCTCCACCAGTTTGTGGTTGCTGCGCCGACCCGACTCACCGAGATCCTTGTCGCGGAAGCGCAGCATCTGTTCCACCTGTTTGCCATTGAGACGTTGCAGACCCGTCTGCAGATCGATCTTGTAGTTCTGGGCCTTGTCTTCATATTTCATGGTTTGGGTGGGGCTCATTTCCAAACCACCAACCCCGTCGACGATCTGGCGTAAGGCCGCCCGTGGCAGCACCACAAATCGGTCGGGCTCGGATGAATTCATGCCGAGCACATCCCGCACGCCATCGGCGGTCAGGGCCACTCCTCCGCGGCGATATAGGTCGGCAAGGCGGCTGGGTTCCTTCTCACCAGGAACCATCACCGCCAGTTCCACCGGCATATTGAGCACCTGGAGGGGACCCTTGGGGTTGACTCGCACCAGCAGCAGGGAATCGGCATTGGGGGGGCCCTTGGGTGCCGCCGCGGTTTCGCCACTGCCCGTTTGCTCCGCATCGATGCCGATCACCAGCACGGTGACCGATCGCTTCGGCAGGGCTGCCAGGTTGGCAGGAGTTACATCTACTTTTAGCCCTTCGGAACGGTTTTTCAGGGGCCAGACGGTGCCCAGCAGGGAGCCTCCGACCAGCATCCCTGCCAGGGCGAGGCTGGCAAGCAACAGGCTGCGGGGCGAAGGCCGGGGCAGGGAGGTCAGGCGCTCAATCCAGCTGGGCCCTGGCTCCGGGGCTGGCCGGGTCGCCTTGGCCGACGGGCGAACCGGTCGCGAGCGGGCGGACGGGCGGGGATCCCGGCGGGGTGGCATGGGCGACGGCGCAGAAATATCGATACACCAGTCTCTCCCACCGGCCCAATGTCCCCCAACCCCGCCCTGGCCCCTCGCTCGATAGGTTGATACTCCTCAATACTGATGTGCCCTTGACCAGCGCCCCTGCCGCTTTCGATTCGGCCACCCAACCTCCCGAGCGGCTGGCGCCCCATCAACGGGCCCGACCCATGGCCAAGGGCAGTCCCCGCCCCGCCAAGGATCTATGCAGCGATTGCGGGCTCTGCGATACCCGCTGGGTGGCCTATGTACGCAAGGCCTGCGCCTTTCTGGAGCAGCGCTTTGAAGCCATGGAAATTGCGGCCCACGGCCGCAGCCGCGATCTGGACCGGGAGGACGAGCTGTATTTCGGGGTTCAGCAACGCATGTTGACCGCCCGCTTGCGTCAGCCAATAGAAGGTGCCCAATGGACCGGCATCGTCTCCCAGATCGGCGTTCGTGCCCTTGAAACCGGCCTGGTGGACGCTGTGCTTTGTGTTGGTCAAAGTCCCGAGGATCGTTTCACTCCCGTGCCCCGCTTGGCCCGCACGCCCCAAGAGGTATTGGAGGCCCGGGTAAACAAGCCCACCCTTTCCCCCAATCTGGAGGTGCTAGAGCAATTGCCGGGTAGCGGCATCAAGCGCCTGTTGGCGATCGGCGTGGGGTGCCAAGTTCAGGCCCTCAGGGCGGTGCAGGCCACCCTGCCGATCGATCAGCTTTACGTGCTGGGTCTCCCCTGTGTGGACAACGTCAGCCGTGAGGGTCTGCAGACCTTTCTAGAGAGTGCCAGCCGCTCAGCGGCCACGGTGGTTCACTATGAATTCATGCAGGATTTCCGCATCCATTTCCGCCACAGCGATGGCAGTACGGAAACGGTGCCATTTTTCGGGCTCGATACACCACGGCTCAAGGATGTTTTCGCTCCCAGTTGCCTGAGCTGCTTCGATTACACCAACGCCGGAGCCGATCTGGTGGTCGGCTACATGGGGGCTGGTTTCGGTAGTCAATGGATCACCGTGCGCAATGCCCTCGGTCAGCAGCTGCTCGATCTGGTGGAGGCTGAGTTGGAAACCGGCCCCGTTTTCAGTGCCGGTGACCGTCGGCAGGCGGTGCAGCAGGGAATAGGGGCCTACGACAAGGCCCTGCGCCTGCCGATGCCATTGGCGGAGCTGGTGGGCTTTTTTGTTAAACGCTTCGGCCCAAAGGGCCTTGAATACGGTCGCTTCTCGATTGATTCCCATTTCACCCGCAATGCCCTTTGGCTGCGGCGTAACCACCCCACCATCGCGGAGCGCCATATCCCTGCCTTCGCCAAACGCATCATTTCCGCCTACCGGCTGCCTGAGTCGTGAGCGGCCTTGTCACCCCTCGCCAATGTGGGGTTTTGCTGCATCCCACATCCCTACCGGCGGCATGCGGTTGCGGCACCCTGGGGGCCGCCGCTCGGGACTGGGTCGAACTGCTGGGCCGCGAGGGTGTGGGGGTCTGGCAGCTCCTGCCCGTGGCACCACCCGACGGCACCGGTTCTCCCTACAGCTCCCCCAGTGGTTCGGCGCTTAATTCCTGGCTGCTCGATGCCGATGATCTGGTGGAAGAGGGCTTTTTGACACTGCGCCAAGTGCAGGACTTACCCCCTGGTGCCAGCAGCGATCGGCTGGAACCAATGCAGGCCTCGCGGCGGGCCGAAGCCCTCGGTGTCGCCTTGGCCCAGGCTTGGCCGGCCCAAAGCCCCGAACGGCAGGCGGAATTCCGCCGCTGGTGCCGCAGCCAGGCCCCATGGCTGCATGATCACGGCCTGTTCATGGCCCTCCGCCGCCGCCATGGCGGCCAACCCTGGTGGCAGTGGCCGCCGGCCCTGGCCAAGCGCCAGTGGCGAGCCCTGGCCCAGGCGCGCCAAGAGCTGGCCCCGATTCTGTTGCAGGAATCCCTGCTGCAATGGCACCTGCAGCGCCAGTGGCAGCGGCTCAAACTTTGGGCCCGGGGGCAGGGAGTCCGCCTGGTCGGTGATCTGCCCTTCTATGTGGCCCACGACAGTGTTGATGTCTGGTGCCATCCGGCCCTGTTTGAGCTGGCGCCGGATGGCACGCTGAGCGCCCAAAGTGGCGTTCCGCCTGATTATTTCTCGGCCACCGGCCAGCTCTGGGGTACCCCGGTCTACCGCTGGCGGCGCCACGCGATCACAGGCTTCCGCTGGTGGCTGAATCGATTGCAGCGGCAGTTGGAGTTATTCGACCTGCTGCGCCTCGACCACTTCCGCGCCCTGGAGTCCTACTGGAGCGTGCCAGGGGGGGATCCCACCGCCGAGAACGGCCATTGGGTGCCTTCGCCAGGAACCTGGCTGTTGCGGTTGCTGCACTGGCGATGCCGCCGCCGCCATCTGCTGCAAAGCGATGGCCGGCTGCCCTTGATCGCCGAGGACCTGGGCGTGATCACCAAGGAGGTGGAGGACCTGCGCGATCGGTTCGAATTGCCAGGGATGAAGATCCTGCAATTTGCCTTTGATGGCAATTCTGATAACGGCTACCTGCCTGCCAACTACAAGGGGCATCGCTGGGTGGTGTACACGGGAACCCATGACAACGCCACCACCAACGGCTGGTGGCAGGGGCTGGAGGAGCACCAGCGGCGCCAAGTGGGCGAGTTGTTGGGAGACATGGTCGTTGCCCCCGGTTGGCAACTGGCGGAGCTGGCCCTGGCCTCCTGTGCCGAGTTGGTGGTGGTTCCCCTGCAGGACCTGATGGGGCTGGACGATTCGGCCCGCTTCAACACTCCAGGCACGGCCAGCGGCAACTGGAGCTGGCGCCTGCAGGAGCCGATCGCTGCCCTGGCAGGCCATCTGCATGGTTACGGCGCCATGGCGGCCCGCTACGGCCGTTGCGGCGGAGCTGGAGCTGGTTCTTCCGGGACAGGCGGCGCTAGCTGATCGGGCACTGCGACGGGCGGCTTAGGGGCCTTGTTCACTGCCGCACGGGGAGCTTGGGGTGAAGTCGCTGGGGGGTAGCGATAGCGGCCCGCTTCGGTCGGTTCTGGAGTGAGTGCCCGGCCATTCCACCGCACGGCCTGCGCCGCTCCGGCGGGATTGAGATTCAGCTCAAAGGGTGGCAGGACCGGCAGGGTGAGCTCCCCCTCCGCACCTTCCAAAGTGGTTTGTCGCCCCTCGCTGTCCTTCAGTTGCAGCCTGGTAGGCCCGTTGAGGCGAACCGAGAGCCAACCCAGGGTGAGGTCGGCGCCGGCATCCTGGGTCTCCTGGCGCCATTGGCGCAGGGCCCGGCCGCTGGCAGCGCTGCGCAGCGGCAGCACGTCCTGGTAGGCCCCTGTCAGCAACCCTTGGTTGTTTTCTGGGCTGGTTGGGGTTGTCAGCGGTGGTAAGGGAGCTGTGCTTTGTAAGCCGTGCTCGACCAGCCGCCGTTGGCTGAGGTTGAGCCCGTAGAGAAGGAGCAATCCCAACAGGCCATAAAGCAAGGTGCCCTGCCAGCTGGTGAAGACCTCGATCGAACCGGGAGTGAACCGTCGCCGCAGGCTCTCGCGGCGGGCTTGCGCGGCGCTGCGGGCGGCGGCGGGCAGGGCAGCCCGCAGGCTGCCCGGGCTGAGCTGGAGTCGCTCCTCAAGCAGGGGCAGCATCGTGCGCAGGTAGGCGGGCTCGGGGAGCCGGTCGCGCCAGCCCCGTTCCAGGGCCTCGAGCACAGCGGTGCTGATGCGGGTTTGCTGGGCAAGCTCCCGCAGCCCCAAGCCCTGGGCTTCGCGGGCTTCCCGCAGCTGCTGACCCGTGATCAGCAGGGGATCTTTGGGCGGCTCGGTGGGGCCGCCGTCAGGGGTGTATCGCCCCAGGGACCAACGCCGGGTCAGGCCAGCGAGCAAAGAGGGCAGGGACGGCGGTTTCAGGAGTTGGGCAGCGAGCTGGGCCATTCTCCGCCTTGCAGTTCACCTTCTTGCACAATGCGCCAGTGGCCTTCCGCCAAGGAGCCCAGGCGCACTGGCCCGATGGCCACCCGCCGCAGATCCAGCACCGGATGGCCCAGCAGGGCAGCGGTGCGGCGGATCTGTCGGTTGCGCCCTTCAGCCATGGTCAATTCCAGTCGGGTGCTGCCGGCGGCCTGGCCAAGAGGCTTTATGGCCACAGGTTGGCTGGAGAGTCCATCAAGGGGGACACCGCGGCGCCAGCGTTCGAGGGTGGCGGGGCTGGGCTGGCCACGCACCTGCACCTGGTAGGTCTTGCGGTGGCCGTAACGCGGATGGGTGAGGCGCAGGGTGAGGGCGCCATCGTTGCTCAGCAGCAGGGCGCCCCGGCTGTCGCCATCAAGGCGCCCCACCGGATGGAGTCCGGCGCCGCGGGCCAGCTCGGGGGGGAGAAGGTCGAGCACGGTGGACCGGCCCCGGGGATCGTTGCAGGTGCATAACACCCCCATGGGCTTGTTCAGAAGCAGGGTGAGGGGCCTTGGTGTCCTTGGCAGGGGAATGCCGTCGACGCTGATGTGGTCGGTGGCAGGGTCGGCCTGGTCCCCCAAGGCCGCGATGCGGCCATTGACCCGCACCAAACCGGCCCCCAACCATGCCTCGGCCCGGCGCCTGGAGCCCAGTCCGGCGGCAGCGATGAGCTTTTGCAGCCGTTGAGCCCCCATGGATCCATTCTCCCTCCCCCGGCAATCCTCCCTTCCAGGGCGGAACGATTCCGCCAAAGGGTGGTATTTTTGCGAAACAAAGGTGTTTCGAAACCCAGGCTCCATGCCTTCGATCCTTCTGGCCACCAATTCCGCCTCCCTGCCTCCCACCGGCGATTTATTGCGCTCCTACCTGCGCGACATCGGCCGTGTGCCTTTGCTTAGCCATGAGCAGGAGATCACGCTGGGCCGTCAGGTGCAGGAGTTGATGGGTCTTGAGG
>Ga0207941_1000172_pt1 | contig 20290 bp, 25 predicted proteins | sample LakMenEpi13Sep12_FD_150695 | JGI IMG/M metagenome (GOLD analysis project Ga0207941, IMG submission 150695) | Freshwater microbial communities from Lake Mendota, WI - 13SEP2012 deep hole epilimnion (SPAdes) | ecosystem: Environmental > Aquatic > Freshwater > Lake > Epilimnion/Euphotic zone ...
GCCGTTGCGGTGGGTGGAGCGCTGATCGGGGCAACGCTCGTGGAGCTGGGCGCCGGTGAGTGCCGAAACCTCCGCCTCAAGCAGCTCTTGCAAGCCGCGACGCACGATCTCAGGGATCAGGGCGCCAGCGGTGGTGCCCTCCATGAGCTGGTTCAGCTCGGAGGCGCCACTATGGGTGAGGGTCATGGTCTGTGTTCGGTTTGGTGGTAGTGCTCCGAACAGGGTCACAGACCGGCCCACCCTGGGGTCCCCACGAATTCAGCGCCTTCAGCGCTGGATTCGCGGGGTGCCCCACCCTTTGCCACAACAGATGTCTGAGGGAGGCGAGCCGTCAGCCCCGGCTACGCCGGGGCTGCTCCTCCTGAGTTACACCACTCCACGGGACGCTGCTATCAAAAGGGTCTCAGGGCGAAAACAGACATAGATCATTGACCCAGTGGCGAGGCAACCTAAGCTCGTCAATGCGTACGCCCTTCGTGCTTCCACCGCCAAAAATTCGGAAAAGTAAACTCTATTCCCTTGAGTCTCGCTTGAGGCCTAACATAGCCACCCACCTGAGCCGCCCCCTGAAGGTCACTGATGACATGGAGTATTCGTCAGCAAGGCTCTTTGCGGCCAGGTGATGGCAAGCGTTAGACCTTGTGAATAGTGCAATTTATGGATTGACGCTTTGTTACGGCCTGGTGTCTAGGTTGCGAAGCTATAGTCCAGGCGGCAAGGGATTCAGGACAATTCACCAGTAGATGCACACCTAGTTTACCTTTAGATCAAACTATCACAAGCATCCTCAATGACACGATTTGGCCTTTTCTGTCCGCCTGCTATCGGACACTTGAACCCTATGTGCGCTATCGCCCTCGAACTCCAGCGGCGTGGTCACATCGTTATCCTGTTTGGGGTTCCCGATGCTTTAGAAAAAGTATCGAGCCTTAACCTCACAACCCAGGAAATTGGTGCATCTGATTATCCCAAGGGAAGCGTCGACTCTGCCTATAGAACTCTTGGAAAGCTAACAGGGAAGGCAGGGCTTCAGTTCTCAATTGATTTTTTCAAGCGGGAAACACAAATGTTCTTTCGCGAGGCACCACAAGCAATCCGACAGGCAAATATTGATGTACTCATCATCGATCAAATTTCCACATCAGTGGCAACCGTTGCCGACTACCTTGGCTTGCCCTTCATCACGGTGTGCAATGCAATGTTGATCAACCGTGAACCAGCCGTGCCTCCCTACTCGACTCATTGGGCTTACTCAACAACACCTTGGGCTCGCGTGCGTAATCGATGTGGGAACGCACTGGTCGATTTCCTCACCCGCGATTTGTGGCAAGTTAATGTTGAGCAGCGCCGCGACTGGAACTTGCCTCCATACCAAAAGCGTGTGGATGCCTATTCGCCTTTGGCCCAGGTGTGTCAACTTCCAGAGGCTTTTGACTTTCCGCGTGAACACCTGCCAGATCATTTCCATTATATCGGGCGCTTTCAGGATCCATCGGGAACAGAACCGATTAGTTTCGATAATACCGACTTTCCCTTTGAGCGACTGAATGGCAAACCTCTGATCTATGCTTCATTGGGAACACTACAAAACCAGCGCCCTGAAATCTTTGAATGTATTGCCAAATCCTGTTTATCATTGGATGTTCAGCTTGTTATCTCGCTAGGAAATCCGAAGGCGCCATTAATTGAGCTTCCTGGCAATCCGATCATTGTGCCATTTGCGCCCCATCAAAAATTAATTGAGCGCTCACAAGTTGTTGTTACCCATGCAGGGATGAACACCGTGTTGACCGCCCTCGGTTGTGGCGTTCCGCTTGTAGCGATTCCGATCACCAACGAACAACCAGGAATTGCCTCAAGGCTGACACGAACAAAAGCCGGGAAAATGTTGAAACTTAGTGAACTTAGTGAAATATCACTTTGCACAGCGATTAGAGAGGTTCTTTCTGAATCAAGCTACCGTAACAATGCTCAGAAAATGCGAAAGATCATTCAAGAATCAGGTGGAGTTGTTCAGGTTGCCGATATTCTCGAAACAGCTGCTCAAACACGACAACCCGTGACGGGGCGATCAACCAACCGGCAGTAGACTACGCGCACAGCCTTGTCGGTCCCCGCACCGGCCCGAACGACCACCTCATCTGAGCATGGCTATAGCTACCAACGCTGCCGATCCCCTCCCCTCCTGGAACGATGGCGCCGCTAAACAGGCGATCCTCGCCTTCATCGCCAGGGTGACAACGGCAGGATCCCCCGACTTCCTGCCACGGGCAGAACGCATCGCCGTGTTTGATAACGACGGCTGTCTCTGGCCGGAGAATCCGATGCCGTTTCAGGCAGCCTTTGCCATCGACGAACTGAAGCGCCGCATCCTTCTTGAGCCCGCGCTTGCTTCCGATCCCATGGTGCAAGCCGCCCTGGCCGGCGATCTTGGCAAACTCCTGGAAGGCGACCACTTCGATGGCCTGATGCAGATCCTGGCGCTCACCCATACCGGGATGACAACCGACGAGTTTCGTGACGCGGTGGAAGCCTGGCTCGCCTCGGCCAAACATCCGCGCTACGGCAAGCCCTATGACGAACTCACCTACCTACCGATGCAGGAACTGCTGAGCTATCTGCGGGCCCATGACTTCAAGAACTTCATCGTTTCCGGTGGTGGCGTCGACTTCATGCGGGTCTGGGTGGAGCGTGTCTACGGCATCCCTCCGGAGCAGGTTGTGGGCTCCACGGCCCGGACGACCTTTGAGCTACGCGACAGCGGCCCGGTGCTCACGAAAACTCTCGACTACTTATTCGTGAATGACAATGCGGGCAAGCCAGTGGGGATTCATCAGTTCATCGGCCGGCGACCGATCATCTGTTGTGGGAACAGTGACGGTGACCACGCCATGTTGCAGTACACCACGATCAACAACCCGCGCCCTAGCTTCGGCCTGATTGTGCACCATACTGACGCTGAACGCGAATATGCCTATGACGCCATTACCAAGAGCACCGGCAAGCTTGTTGCAGCCCTTCAGGAGGCCCCCACGCGCGGCTGGGTCGTGGTGGACATGAAGCAGGACTGGAAGGCCATCTTCGAAACCGATTAGAGCCTCAAGCCAATGGCGCGTTCCAGCAGCGCAGGGCCGGAGATCCGCCGTAGTGGCTGAGCACATTGAGGGTGGCGGTGTCGAGCAAGAAGCGGCGGCCCTCGCTGGGCGGCAAATCGATCCAGCGGGCCAGCAGCACCCGCAACAGGTGGCCATGGGCAAACACCAGGGAGGGCCCTTCGCCGCCGCGCAGCCGGGCGATCACGCGATCGACCCGCTCCCCCACCTGGGCGGGAACCTCCCCGTCGGGGCAGCCATCGCGAAACACCAGCCAGCCCGGCACCCGGGCCTGGATCTCGACCGTGGTGAGGCCCTCGTAGGCGCCGTAGTTCCACTCGACCAGATCGCCATCAAGCACCAGACGATCCGCAAAGCCGGCCAGCTCGGCCGTGCGGCGGGCCCGCTGCAGCGGACTGCAGAGCACCGTGGCGAAGGGCACCGGCGTCAGCACGGGCGCCAGGCGGCGGGCCGCCTCCTCACCCTGCGGCGTGAGCGGGATGTCGGTGGCGCCGGTGTGCTGGCCGCTCCGGCTCCAGGTGGTCTCGCCATGGCGCACCAGCACCACATCGGCGGGCTGCAGCTGGAGGGCGTTCATCGATCTCTCGAAAGCGGCCCCCGCTGTAGCCAGCCGAACGGACGCGCGCTGCAGCCTGGAACACCCGGCTGCAACCGCCGTGCGGTGAGCGGATCCGGTGAACGGATCCGGTGAGCGCACCCGGGGAGCGCAACCGGGGAGCGGCCAGCAAAAACCCCCGGCCGCAGCCGGGGGTCGTGATCAGGCTTCCGTGGGAGGGTGCGCCGGTCCTCAGCCCTCCACCTTCACCGACACGGTGGAGACGCGCTGGGCCTTGGGAGCCCGCACGCTCAGCAGACCGTCGCGGTAGGTGGCCTGCAGCTGGTCGCGGTCGATGCCGGCGGGGAAGCGGAAGCTGCGGCTCCAGGTGCCGTAGCGGAACTCGCTGAGCAGCAGGCCACGGCCGGCGGGCTCAGGAGCCGGGACCGGAGCGGCGGCCTCGGCGGACGCCGGGGCGGCCTGGCGGGGATTGCGGCGCTGGGCGCTGATCACCAGGGAGCGGTCGGTGGCCTTCACATCGATGGCCTCCTTGTCGACGCCGGGCAGTTCCAGCACCAGCTCGTAGGCATCCTCGGTTTCCTGCACCTCGGCGGCCGGCACGCGCTCGGCGGATTGGAGCTGCTGCTCAAGACGGTCGAACAGATCGAAGGGAGAGGTGGTGCGGAGGGACAACATGGTTCGCATTGGCGAGGGTTGGGCGGGGTCCGTGCCCCGGTGAGATCACTGTCGGGGGTTTGGACCCAGGCCCGGGTCGTGCCAACCGCCCCTGGAGATTCGGCCCTCACCACCCGGGGCGGCGAACCGGACCCAGCGGTGGTGAGAACCGCCAGCCGCACCGTCAGCCGCGTGGAGGCACCCCCCGGGAGCCCCTCGTGGCGTGGTGCAGGGTGCGCTGGCTGGTGACAGCGAAACCACCCTGGCCACGAAGCCCTGGACGACGCCCCAACGCCAGTGGCTGCAGCGCATCGCCAACCAAACGAAGGCGATCACGATCGTGGATCGCGAAGCGCTCGACGACAACCTGCTGTTCTTCAAGCGGGAAGGTGGCGGCTGGCCGCGCCTCAACCGGATATTCGCCGGCGAACTGGATAGGGTGCTGCAGCAGTTCCAGCGGGAGATGTGGGCGGCGTGAGCTGGCCCTATGCCCCAGAAAGCTGGCTTAAACTAAGTTTTCCGCCTTTCAGGGGAGATGAACATGGCTCCGCCTGCTGTCTCTCCAGCCGCGTCCGAAGTGTCTGGCACCGGCCTAACGCCGCTGTTGCTGCCGCAGGATCTGCGGCTGACGCCCGAGCAGTTCGCGCTGGTGTGCGAGGCCAACCCTGACGCGGTACTGGAACTGGCAGCTGATGGCCAGCTGATCACGATGACCCCCACCGGAGGCGAGACCGGCGCTCGCAACTTCAACCTGGGCCTGGCCCTGGGGTTGGCCGCGCGCCAGTGCTCGCTGCCCGTGCAGCTGTTCGCCAGCTCCACCGGCTTTCGCCTCGCCGATGGTTCGGTGCTCAGCCCCGATCTGGCCGTGGTGAAGATGGATCGATGGCAGGCGCTCAATCCTGAGCAGCGGCGCACGTTCCCACCCCTCTGCCCCGATCTGGTGATCGAGCTGGCGAGTGCATCTGATTCAGGCCCCCGTGGCGCCGAAGCCCTGCGCCGAAAGATGGAGCTCTTCCAAGCCAATGGCGCCCAGTTGGGTTGGCTGCTGTTCCCTCAGCAGCGGGCCGTCGAGATCTGGCAAGCCCGCCCGGAAGCCGGCGTGGCCACGGCACCACAGCGGCTAGAGAACGCCATGCGCCTCGACGGCGGTGACGTGTTGCCGGGGCTGGTGCTGGAACTGCAGGAGATCTGGGCTGACTAACCTGCCGACATGGGACTGCGCGGCACGTTCTCGCTCAGCAACCCCACCCGGCCCGATCTGGCCGCAGGCTGGGGGCGGGTGCTGATGCCCTACGCCCTGGCCAGAAAGGAACCAAACGCCAGCCGGGAGTGGGCCAGGCAATGGGTGTTCCCGCAGCAGAACCGCTGGCGCGACAGGGAATCTGGTGCCCAGGGCCGCCACCACCTGGATCTGAGCGTGGTGCAGAAGGTGGCCAGCTGCCACACCTTCCGCCATTCGTTCGCGACACACCTGCTGGAACGGGGCCAGGACATCCGCACCATCCAGGAGCTACTCGGCCACATGGATGTGAGCACCACCATGATCTACACCCCTGTGCTCAACCGTGGTCCGTTTGGGGTACGAAGCCCAGCCGACATTCTGTAACCCGCCGAACAGTTGGTTCTCGGACCCGTGAACCACGGCTAACTTGGTCGAGCGTTCTGGAAGACCCGTTGCAGGACAAAGAGTTGCAGGGCATGGCCCACTGGATGCCACAATTGTTCTCGGAAGGAAACGGCCGGCAGGCTCTGGTTCTCGGAACCGTCCAATAAAGAGTTATGCTGTGATTCAGGCTGTCAGAACTCTTATCCAACTACAGGAGGCATGTCGTGATCTTAGACGTAGCTGGCGTGATAAAGATTGAAAATCCCGGTACCGAAACTCTCACAGAAAAGATGCAAGATTTGCATGCGGGCATTAACGACCAGTTCATCATATTGATTAAGTCAGATAAAGACAATGATTATATGCAGGCGACGATAGACGGGAAGGGTCTGTTTCTTGTTGAGTATCGGGAGGAAGAGGCCAAAAAACACTACAGAATTGAGGGTTTAGGGAAAGAAGAAGCATTCTCGTTGTTTCGAGATTACTTGTGCGACGGGCCGTCATGGCGACAAAGCGGCGCTTGGCAAGATGTTTCTTGCACTTTTTGCTGGGATGCCAGTCAAGCAGTCACTTCTACATCAACTAAGCTCCCGCTTGCTAAAGAAGTGGAAATGGGCGACATAATTGCTGAGGGCAATGGTTGCGAGGCTGGTGCTGGCGGAGAGGAGGGGCTCGGCTTTGGCCGGCAGGGCATTAGACCGCTCGTGCCAGGGGGCCCCACACCCCTAAGCAATACCGATGTATATTTCTCTCGCCAGGAGGTTGTTTATCTGCTCAAGGCGGGGCCATATTACAAAATTGGCAAAGCAAAGGACTTAGACCAGAGAGCTAAACAAATTAAACTCCAGCTGCCCTATCCTGTTGAGACTTTGCATTCCATTGAAACTGACGACTCAATAGGAATAGAAAACTACTGGCATAAACGATTTGACTGTAAGCGAGTCAATGGAGAATGGTTCCTTTTGACGGATGATGATGTTGCCACGTTCATGTCACGAGAAACAATGTAATGTTACATAGTTTGCAATGGATTCTAGCCAGCCATATGCAGTACTTTTTGGACATTCCCTGTAGGGCAAGGGGATCCTTATTCGTTTTGAGGTCAAGTGCTCATGTTTGACAGGTTAGCAGAGAGGCTCTACTCAGAGACAGATTCAGCTCGCAGTATCGCCACATCAGGTGCAGGCATAGTCGGCTTAATCATTTACCTCTTGCAACGGGATTGGGTTATTGCTGCTTTTTCAGCAGTAATTGTTTTTCCTATTGCCCGCCTTGCGTGAGCTCGGATCTACGAGCACATTCAGAGAGCTGAGAAGCGCCGAACGCAGCGAGAAGAGGCGGAGGAGAAGTACAACCAATTAGGTGAGCATGAGAAAGCTGTGGTGCAAGCCTTTGTCCAGGCAGGCGGTTCGGTGCTTACGTGGTCACATATCAATGCTCTAGATCTGCGAGGCCCCGCGATCGAATCGTTGATCAACCGCCAACTTCTCTCTACAGATGTAACCGCTGACGGGATGCGGGAGACTTTCGTGCTTGATCTAGCTATATTTCAGGCAGGAGTGGACAAAACAATGACCACTGGCTCATTCAACTCTACATGTTCTCGTAGTGTATAGTGTAGCCCAGCGCTAGCGATCACAATGCGCTTTATTTAGTGTCTCCTTTTGGGTTTTATGATTATCGGTTGTTGGCATAACGAACAAGGATAGATCGTGCGAAGCCACGATCTTATCCGGTGGTTGGACTAGCCCCTTATTGCTATTGATCAGTTCATTACGGTAGATACCTCGGCCCGAATTTCAGCTTCTCTTTCGAATCTCGGCTGAATTCAACAGGCCTTCGGGCCTAGCCATAGATGCCTCTGTTGAGTTACCCTTAATTTATAGCATGACAAGATCAGCCTCAACACTGCTGTAATTTATACAGCATTATTGTGGCTCGCTGAGAATGGCTTGTTGCTAGGGATTATCGGTATAATTGACTCGCCCGTCTGGTCAGCACAACCTGGGCGGGTTGACTTGGCTGAGTTGGTTGGCCTGAATCATCCGGGCCAGGATGCTCATCACCTCGCCGCAGCGATCACAGTGAACCGGCGGGCGCGGTGGCAGTGGCTCAGGTGGTGGCACACGCATGTGCAGGGCCAGCTGCAGAAGCTGGATCAAACGTTTGGCATTCGCATGGAGGATGCCAAAATCCCTCACCCGCCGGAAGCGGCGGGGCAGCACGTGCTTAAGCAGCAGCCAGAGAAACTCTCCACCCGGTAGGGTTCGGACTTGGCGTTTTCCCTTGTTGTCCTGATAGCAGAAGCTGACCATGCCATCACGGTCGGCGATGATCTTGTTCTCCGGCAACACGCCACGATAGAGATAGCTGCCTAGATAGATCAGCGCCAGCTTGCCCCGCCCCACTTTCTTGCAATGAACCACCCACTGATCGGGCAGGCTTTCCTCGCAGTGGAGGCCCGCCAAACGCATGGCCTCAAACCATTTGGCTCTGAACACATGAGAGAGATTCTCCGCCCAGAAGAGAACCTTTTCATTCGTTCTTTTTTGCTGCCATGTCATGTTGCGCATGTTGATGGCACCGGCGGGTACAATCAGATGGACATGCGGATGATAATCGAGGTTTCGCTCATGGGTATGCAGCACAGCATGGGCGCCGGTGCGGCCTCGCAATTGAGGATCACGGCGGGCAAAGCTGTCGATCGTCTGCCAGGCGGTTTTTAGCAGCAGATCATAGGCAATGCGTTGATTGGCCCAGAACATTCCTCTCAGTTGCGCCGGTACCGTGAAGGTGACCATGAAATAGTCGACCGCCAGGAGTTTGGCCTTCTGCCGCTCCAGCCATTGTTGGCTTTCGTGATGCTGGCAGTGGGGGCAGCTGCGGTGGCCGCAGGAATGGGGCAGGCTTACCTGATTGTGGCAGCCATTGCATTCCAGCACCATCACGCGGCTGTGTTGATTGCGGCAACGACGCATGGCCTGTAGTGCCCGATGATGCCCTGGTAGAAGTTGATGTCCGTGACGTTGTTCTAGATCGCTCCTATAGCGATCGATCAGATCAGCAAGGAGGATCATCAGACATCCTCCCAGCGCAGGGGAAAGCCGGCCACCAGATCCTCAATGCGATCGTTAGCCTGCTGCCGGTTCACCTCGGTGAGATGGGCATAACGGGCCGTGGTTTCCGGTTTTTGGTGGCCCAGAACGTCCTGGATCGAGCGCAAATCAACGCCAAGTTCCAGTAAGTGGGTGGCGTAGGCATGGCGCAGGCTGTGCACCGTCAGGTGCTTATTGATGCCGCAGCTGATCCGGGCTGCTTTGATCGCTGCCTGCACTCCGCCGCGGTCCATCGGACTGCTAGCGGTGCGAGCTGAGGCTTCATTACCGCTGCCATTCGGAAAGAGAAGCCTTGGGTGGCGATGGGTGCGCCAAAATCTGCGCAGGTGCTGCAGGGTCGCATCCGGCAGGGGAACGTAGCGATCCTTTCCCCCTTTTCCTTGGCGTACATGAACACGCCTGTTGGCCGTATCAATGTCGCCTATCTCTAGAGCGAGTCCTTCCCCCAGCCGTAGTCCCATACTGTAGATCGCAAAGAAATACACCCGGTAGCGCAACCGATAGACGCTATTGATCAATCGCTGCACTTCCTCCCGTGTGGGAATATCAGGCAACGAACTGGAGTTGGGTGGCTTTACGATGTCCACCCAATCCATTGGTTGGCCAAGGACGTGTCGAAAGAAAAACGACAACCCCCAAAGATCCACCTTGACACTGCTCCAGGAGTAGTTTTCAACCATCCAGGCGAAGTAGGTTTTCAGATCAGCGGCTGTAAGGTTGTCAGGACAGCGGTTGAAGTAGCCTGCGATGCGGCGCACCGCCCTGGAGTAGCCGTCAATGGTCTTACCCCGTTTTCCTTGAAGTTTCAGGGCTTGCAGGTGCTGGGCATAGAGCAGGTCAAAGCGCTCTTGTTCGTGTTGTTCCATGGTGAGGTTTCCCCCCAAGGGGAAGAAAGAAATCACACACCCATGACGGTGTGCATCCTTCACTGTGGAACTGCGAGACTCCTGGGCGAGCGTCATCCGCACGCCAGCTCATGCCTGCCTGCAATCAACCCATCATCGTTTAGGCATATTTCGGAGAGTGGGCTATAGTGGGTTTGAATCTGCCGCGCAGCGGCTTAGTCCAACAAGCCCCTTGAGTGGACAGGCCGCTATGATCTCCGCTGTGCTACCTCAGCTCCCTGCCTGCCACTCAGTGGCAGCGTTATGGCAATCTGGACCGATGAAACGTAAGCCGACTAAAGACATCGACCTCGAATCATTCATAAGTCGGTTTGCATCCGAGACAGATCGGGCAGCAGCCGTTCTGGGTGCGACGTTGTTGGATGTGAGGCTTGAAGAAGTTTTTCGTGAAAACTTCGCTGCGAATCATGCCGCACTTCTAGGGCGATCGGGACCTCTGGCGACGTTTTCTTCGCGAATAAACCTTGCGTTTGCATTGCAATGGATAGACGAAGACACTTTTCATGACCTTGACGTGATTCGGGACATCCGCAATGATTTTGCGCATCATCTTGATCACGAGCTTTCATTTGCAACACAATCAATATCAGACCGTTCTTGCAATCTCCGATCTTCGGCGGCTTACCTCCGCGGATATGCGGAAGCCGCAAAGCACAACCCAAATTTCTCTACCGCCATTTTTGACGGGATCGTGGAAAAATTTTCTGCTCCACGATGGCGATACCATATTGCGATAGAATCGCTTAATCACATACTGTGCTCCGTTGAACCGATACGCGGTCAAGCTTATGCCGGGCCTGCGTTAATCGACGAAATCTACCAGGCTGCGGCTCGGACACGCTTTAGGATCACTGCAACTGGTACTGTCGGCTCACCAGACGCCAACGTTTCCCAAGAACTGCCATAACCAAGCGATGCAACGGAGCGGAAATGGGGTTCCGAGTGTTTTTCCTAAATCAAGATCACTCGCACCATTTCCGCCCGCTGATCGCCAGCGTTGGCCTCCAAGGAACTAGTCGATAGGACATCCAACATGTGTAATGCGAATTGGGAACTGATACTTGAATATCTAAAGGTGCTCTTCAGCTGGCCACCAATGGCCGTTGTACTTTGCGTTTTGCTCGTCTCGATTTTCCGAGCTGCAATCGAAAATCTGATTCAACGCCTCACGGAAGGCGATATATTTGGTCAGAAATTTAAGGCGGTGCCACCACAGGCCTTAGACGTAGACCTTTCCTCAGGAATAGAGCAACTATCCGAAAAGGCAGTTGAGTCAGATTCACAGGCTGGTTCAAGTCAGGGGCCAGCACTCGAAGAACTCCCCGTTGAGTTACGTGGTGATCCAAATGCGGCGACAGCAATTGAGTACGTAAAGAAGAACCCGGTCCAAATGGTTGTTGACTATAAGCGACTAACGACCGCTTACAACAATGAGAGACTATTCGGGCGGCTTTGGGGTTCGCAAATTAGGTTGCTTGAGCACTTGGCAAAGTATCCGGACGGATGGTTCACCCTTCCGCAGTTGGGTTTCTTTCACGCAGAACATCAGCGGTTGGTAGGGAGGACAGACTACCAGCTCGCGCCCTTCATCGACTTCTTAGTATCCGCTGGTGTGCTCGAGGTGTCCGGAACCGCGGGTGCGCACCACTACAAGATCACTCAGGCTGGGGTTGAGTTTTTATCATACATAAAGGCAAATTATCCAAACGACTGGGATAAGCGGTATTACTAGAACGTGTTGGAGGCTACCAATTCGTTGCAGGCGCGACGGCCCTGATGGGCCGCGGCCTGAACTCAAACGTTAGAGAGATCTAGGAGAGTGGAGCGGGCCTAATGCCGTTTAACGTTCGATGACAACCCGCAATACCACGGTAGACAGGGCAGGGACGATGCTGTATCGTTAACATAACTTCATCAGCTCGGTCTAGTGGGTGGCAAATCGAATTCCCATAAATCCAGAGGTGCTTACCTGGGCCAGAAGGACAGCAGGCTACAAGATCGAGGATCTTGTAGCCAATAAGCAGTTCGCAAAGATTGTCAAGTGGGAATCAGGAGATGAAAGTCCTACGTATTCACAGCTAGAAAAGTTGGCCGAGAAATTTCACCGGCCGATTGTTGTATTCTTTTTTCCAAAACCTCCTCCTGAGGAGTCCGTTGAAAAAGCTCTCCGATCAGTCTCCGAAGATTCGGTTGAGAACTTAAATCCTGTTATTCATTACCTTTTCAGAAAAGCAAAGGTTTTTCAGCTGAGCCTCGCCGAGCTGTTTGAAGGTCAAGAAGAGATACAGAAACAACGACTTTCGTGGCTAACTCAAGCAGGAGCCATTGAGAGCTCGTCATTCGCCGAGAGGATTCGGTCGATCTTGGAAGTGTCAATTGAAGAGCAGCAGTCGTGGCAAGGTAGTGATGATGCATTTAAGGAGTGGAGACGCAGACTTGCATTGCGGGGAGTCTTTGTGTTCAAAGATGCGTTTAAAAACACAGAAGTATCTGGATTCTGTGTTTACGATGACCTGTTCCCGATCATATTTATAAATAATAGTCATCCCAAGAATAGGCAGATCTTTACTCTTTTCCACGAGCTGTGCCATTTGCTCTTAAAGCAGAGCTTCTTAGATATTTTGACAGAGCAGTCGTGGCTTGCCAATCATGTACATCTGGGCAAGGAGGAGTCACTTTGCAATAGTCTTGCATCAGAGATTCTTGTTCCTGTTGAGCATCTTATTTCAAAAGTGGGTTCTCGCCCTGTAGACAAGACTCTTGTCGACCAGCTTGCTGACTCCTACCATGTAAGCAGAGAGGTAATTGCCAGAAAGTTACTAGACCAAGGCTTAGTCTCTAGACGGTCATACGAGGGAATGATTCACGAGTGGTATAGTATAAGCGAACGCGCTCCAGCCGAAACTGATAAGTCAAGCGGCAATTACTACAACACAAAATCCTCTTATCTTGGCGACTCGTATATTTCTGTTGTCCTCAGGAACTATTATCAAGGCAAGATTGATATAGTCCAGGCATCTGATTATCTTGACATCAAGCCAAAGTCCTTCCCTGGGATTGAGGAGAAGTTCTTAGAGAGAGCAAAGGTTGATGTATATCTTTGATACTAACTCGTTTCGAGAGCTCTTTCGGTTTTATCCACGAAGATTTCCGCAGCTATGGAAGCGCTTTGATGAATTGGTTAGTCAAGGAGAGATCTGCTCAGTAAGGGAAGTCTTGAAAGAGATGCAGGCTTCAGGAAAAGATCACCTTGATACACAATGGGCAATCCAGAATAAGGAACTCTTTAGAGAACCTTCAGTTGCTGAAGCCCTATTTTTGAGAGAGATTTATAGAATCGATCATTTCCAGCAAGGTCTTGAGCGGAAGAAACTGCTTAAAGGCGGGCCATTCGCTGACCCATTTATAATAGCAAGTGCAAAGCTTCATAACGGTACTGTAGTGACTGAAGAAAAGGAAAAGGCTAATGGAACAAAGATACCGAATATATGCAAGCACTTTGATGTCCAATGCACCAATCTTGAAGGCTTTATGGAATTAGAAGAATGGGAGTTTTAGCGCATGATTCGTTTCAGCAGACTTGGAGTCTGCTTTTTAACAACCAGATTCGGAAGACGGGAGCGGGATTGTCTATTAAAGCGATCCGTCCCTGCCCGCTTCTGATCAGGAGCGTTCGGCGGCGAGCTCGATGGGGTGCTGCAGCAGTTCCAGCGGGGGGTGTGGGCGGCCTGATGTGTCGCCCGGGCTCAGGCTCAGGGCAACACCCTTTCGGCCAGGGCGTTCAGGCGCCGATCGCTGCTGATCAGGCTGGCCGCTTCCCGCCGGGCCAGGGCCAGGTAGACACAGTCGTAGACCGGATGGTTCAGGTGGCAGGCGAGCGCCAGGGCCTCGGCCAGCAGCTCCTGAGGGTCGAGATCGTTGAGCCGATCGGCCCGCTGGAGTTTCCAGAGGGTGTTGGCTAGCTCGGAGAGCATCAGCTCCGGAGCCAGCACCAGCGCGGCCCCACCGACCCGCTCGGCCAGATCCGCGGCGGAGGGGTAAGCCAGGATCAGCCGTACGGCCGCTGAGGCATCGAGCACACAGGCCAGGGCCATCAGCGCTCGCGGTCGGCGCGGATCAGATCCTCCGGTGTCGGATCCGCGCTCAGGGCAGGAGTGAATGGGCCCCGTCGGGAGATGCGAGCGAGCACCTGGCGGCGTCGTTCACGGGGGTCGCCGCCGGCGATGGCCTCCAGATCAGCCAGGGCCTGCTGGCTCAGACTGCGCTTGTGGGTCTGGGCACGGTGCTGCAGCAACCGGTGAAGCGGTTCCGGCAGGTCGCGGATCTGCAGGGATGGCATGAGGCCCTCAAGCACAGATCAACCGTAGGCTTCTTGCATGCGTTGTGCATGCAGATAACTTGTCCGCTGATCAGCGAACCCGCTTAGGCTGATCCCTTGACGACCCAGGGGAGATGACGATCGCTCCACCTGCATCCGCTCCAGCCGCGCCCGAAGCTGCTGGCACCGCCCTGGCGCCGTTGCTGCTCCCCCATGATCTGCGGCTGACGCCCGAGCAGTTCACGCTGGTGTGCGTCGCCAACCCTGACGCGGTCCTGGAACTGGCAGCCGATGGCCAGCTGATCACGATGACCCCCACTGGAGGCGAGACAGGTCGCCGCAACACACGCCTGCTGACCCGGCTGCAGTCCTGGGCCGATCTGCAGGGAGGCTGGGAGGTGTTCGACAGCTCCACCGGCTTCCGCCTTCCTGATGACTCCGTCCTGAGTCCGGATGCGTGCGTGGTCAAACAGGAGCGCTGGCAGGCGTTGAGCCCTGAGCAGCGGCGCACATTCCCACCCCTCTGCCCTGATCTGGTGATCGAGCTGGCCAGTGCTTCGGATTCAGGCCCCCGTGGCTCCGAAGCCCTGCGCCGCAAGATGGCGCTCTACCAGGCCAATGGCGCCCAGCTGGGCTGGCTGCTGTTTCCGGAGCAGCGGGCCGTGGAGATCTGGCCGGCCCGCCCTGAAGCCGGCGAGCCCACGGCACCGCAGCGGCTGGAGAACGCCATGCGTCTGGAGGGCGGCGCCGTGTTGCAGGGTTTGGTACTTGAGCTGGAGGAGATCTGGGAGCCGTCGTGAGCGGTGGGATGCATCCCAGGCAAAGACAGCCCTCCCGATCTGGATTCGGTATCGACCGCCGCCGGAAGGGAGCCATGCGCGCCAAGCTGTTCCGCAACGGGCGCAGCCAGGCGGTACGCCTGCCGGCCGAATTCCGTTTCGAGGGCACGGAGGTGGAGGTGCATCGGGGCCTCGTAAGCGGTGCGGTGGTGCTCACACCGGTGCGGCCCTCGGCCAAGGACTGGCTGTCAGAACGCGATCGTCTGCTGGCCGAACCAGGCGTGCGCGAAGAACTCGATGCTTTCTTTGACAACCTTCGCGATCCGTCTCCGCCGCCGGAACGCGACTGGCCGTGAGGGATGAGCCCACACCAGCATGATCAAGCGGATGCTGGACACGAACGCTGTGCGTGCCTTGGTGGATGGCTATTCGCCTCGTCGGTCGCCTTCGGGCAGTGCAGGCCCGGAACGGCCGGCCGCTTGGGCTGATGCACCTGCTGATCGCCAGCCATGCCCTCAGCGAAGGCTGTGTCCTGGTCAGCGCCGATCATGCCGCTTGATTCGTCTGCTAAGTCTGCTGCTAAGGCGCAAGGCACTCCGCCTCGATCCGGTAAGACTCCCGCTCATCGGAACAGCAGAAATCGGCGGCGTAGCGCTCGAGCACGGTGTAGGCCTCGTCGTAGCTGTTGAACACCTGGCCGGCGATGGCATCGCTAAGGCCGTCGTCACGCAAGATCACGTACCGGGTCATAGGGCGGTGAGGGATCAGTAGTAGCGGCCGGGATATTCGCCCGGATGATCGATGCGCGTCACCCGCACACCCGCTGCCGACTGGCCGGAAAAACGCAAGATGTCGCTGCCGGATACCGAAAAGCCCAGTTCCTGGGCCAGCCGCGCCACCTCATCGGCGGTGATCGCCTCCTCCACCTGCCGCCTCAGGGCCGGGTCGCGCTGCACCCGCGAGAGGAACAGCCTGAACTGCTCGAACGTCACTCCAGACTCTCGGCTGAAACTCAACCTACGGCGGCGGCTGAAATGGTGACCCCGATCTCCATCAGCCCGCCTGATCCGTTCGGCGCCCCGCCCTGAGACAATCCACCCCTGCCCACCCGCTGCGTGAGTCATGGCCGTGCTCGGGAGAGGAGCGATCCTGGAGGCGATCGAGCAGGGCGCGATCACGATCACGCCCTTCGATCCCGAGCTGGTGGGCCCCGCCTCGGTGGACCTCACCCTGGCCCCCAGCTTCCGCGTGTTCCGCAAGGTGCATGCGGTGATCGAAGTGCGCGAGGACACCGACTACCGGCAGCTCACCGACAAGATCACCGTGCCCGACGGCGGCCACATCCTGATCATGCCGGGCGAAACGGTGCTGGGCATCACCCGCGAGCGCCTGCGCCTGGGCCCCGGCTTATGCGGCTGGCTCGAAGGTCGCAGCCGCTTCGCGCGGCTGGGCCTGATGGTGCACATCAGCGCTCCCTTCATGGGACCGGGGATCGACAGCCAGCAGGTGCTGGAGATGAGCAACTTCGGCCCCGCTCCCCTGGCCGTGCACTCCGGCACCGCCATCTGCCAGTTCGTGTTCCAGAAGCTTGTGGGCACAGAAAGCTACGCCGGCCGCTTCGCCGGCCAGACGGAAGACTCCTTCTGAGCGGCGCGCAGCTCATTGCACAGTTCGGCGCCTGCTTAGCCATCCAGCCGCAGCCAGGTGGCAGCATCGCGGGCCGCCTTCTCCTGGCCCTGCCGGTGCCCGAGGGCAAAGCAGCCGGAGGCCATCAGCACCAGCGCCAGGGGCAGAGTGCCGTGAGCGCCGCGGCCGTGATCCAGCGGCCCCTCAGCCCCCAAGGGCGCCTGGGGAGCCCAGAGGGAACTGGCCACCGTGGCCAGCAGGAAAGCCCCGATCGCCTGGGTGGTGAGTCCGTAGAGGAAGGGAATCAGGGTGTGGTGCCGGCGGCCGTGCCAGAGCAGCAGGGGTAGCCCCAAGACCGGCAGGGCGCAGCCAGCGGCCCAGAGCCAGCGGCGGCCGGAAGCCTCGCTGAGCCGCAGGCGCATGGCGGCCTCCTTGCGGGCCCGCAGCGTGGAAGGGAGCCTGGAAGCCACAGCTCACTCCCGCCGCGGGGCGCCGCGCCGCGCCGCCAGCACCGCCTGCACCTGGCGCCAGCCCACGCCGTGGTGAGCCAGGGCCACCTGCAGATGGAACACCAGATCCGCCGCCTCGCCGGCAATCTCGCTGGGGTCGCCGTCCTTGCAGGCCATCACGAATTCGGCGCCTTCCTCGCCGATCTTCTTGAGGATGCGGTTGTCGCCGCCCTCGAGCAGCTTGTTGGTGTAGCTGCCGGGCTCGGGCTGGTCCCGCCGCGCCTCGATCACCCGCATCAGCTCCGTGCAGGCATCGGCCGGTGGGGGAGCGGCGCCGGGCCCACCGCCGCTGGGGCTGGGGCCCTGGTCGTAGAAGCAGCTGCGGGCTCCGGTGTGGCAGGCCACCTCACCCACCTGCTCCACGCTGAGCAGCAACACGTCGGCGTCGCAGTCGTAGCGAAGGCCCCGCAGCTTCTGGAAATGGCCGCTGCTCGCACCCTTGTGCCACAGCTCCTGCCGGGAGCGACTCCAGTAATGCACCTCCCCCGTGGCCAGGGAACACTCCAGGGCCTCCCGGTTCATCCAGGCCACCATCAGCACGGCGCCATCGAGCCAGTCCTGGGCCACGGCCGGGATCAGGCCGGCCTCGTTGAAGCGCAGGGCCGCCGCGAAGGCGGGATCCGGCAGGGGAGAAGAAGCACCAGAAGGAGCACCTGAGGAAGCACCAGAGGGAGCGCCTGAGGGAGCACCAGAAGCTGCAGATTGAGCACCAGAAATCTGAGACGGCATCGATCGAATCTGGGGAGGGGGGGGAGGCGATGGGCCGACAACCCCGGGTGTTGCGCAACGTGGTGGCGGTCCGCCGCACCGTAACCAGGGACGGGAACAAGGGAAGCTCCGAAACGGCTCCGCTCCTCGGTACGGTTTGGGTATGGATGCCCCAGCCGCCCACACCTGCAGCAAGCGCTTCAGCGGCTACCCCTGTTGCCACCGCCAGTGGCGCCACAGCGGACACTGCCGCTTTGTGCATGGCTACAGCCGCAGTTTCACCGTGTGGTTCGCCGCCCTGAACCTCGACCCGCACGGCTTCGTGGTGGACTTCTCCAGCCTCGGCGACCTCGAACGGCGCCTGGCCGCCCAGTTCGACCACACCTTTCTGGTCAACGCCGACGACCCCCTGCTGGCCACCTGGCAGTCGCTCCATGAGCAGGGTGCCCTCGACCTGCGCGTGATGACGAACGTGGGCATGGAGAGCACCGCCGAACTGGTGTGGGGCTGGGCCAATGCCCTGCTGCGCGAGCGCGACGGTGGCCGCAGCTGCTGCTGGCGGGTCGAGGCCCGCGAGAACGAGAAGAACGCCGCCTGCTACACCGCCACCCCCGCCTGGTTCCCGGCGAGCTGATGGCAGCGCTCATGCTCGCCGCCCAGCCAATACCGCTGGCACTGGCACTCCCGCTTGCACAAACACAGCCGCAGGCGCTAGCACTGCCGCTGGCACAAGAACTGCCGCTGGCACTGCTGCTGCCAGCTGAACTGAATGCCACCCGGCTGGCCACCGGCTGGGCCATCTTCCAGGGCCTGCTGATCGAGGCGCTTCCCTTTCTGCTCCTCGGCGTGGTGATCGCCGCGGCCGCCCGCTGGCTGGCCCCCGATGGCCGCTGGCTGCGGCGGCTGCCCTCCGGCCCCCTGCTCGGCCCCCTCAGCGGCGCCGCCCTCGGCTTCGCCCTGCCCGCCTGCGAGTGCGGCAATGTGCCGGTGGCGCGGCGCCTGCTGGCCGGCGGCGCCCCCCTCGGTGCCGCCCTGGGCTTTCTCTTCGCGGCGCCGGTGCTCAATCCGATCGTGCTGGCCAGCACGGCCGCCGCCTTCCCCGACAAGCTCTGGTTGCTGCTCTGCCGGCCCCTGGGGGCGGTGGTGGTGGCGGTGGGCCTGGCGCTGCTGCTGGCACTGCTGCCGGAGCGGGAGCTGCTCCAGAGCGATCTCCTGGAGGAACGGTGGCTGCGGCAGCCCCTGAGCGAGGTGGGCCTGCTCGAGCGCCGCAGCGGCCTGGTGGGCGCCATGCCGGAACCGGCCCTGCCGCCGACCACGCTGGTGCGACCCAGCCTGGAGGAGCTGCTGCGCCACACCAGCCGGGAATTTCTCTCCCTGGCCTTGATGTTGGTACTGGGCTGCCTGGTGGCCACCCTGGTGCAGCTCTGGGTGCCCCGCAGCTGGCTGCTGGCGGTGGGGGGAGCCCCCACCCTCTCGATTCTGGCCCTGATGCTGCTGGCCCTGGTGGTGTCGGTGTGCTCCAGCGTGGATGCCTTCCTGGCCCTGAGCTTCGCCGCCCAGGTCACCCCCGGAGCCCTGCTGGCCTTTCTGCTCCTGGGCCCGGTGATCGATCTGAAACTGCTGGGCCTGCTGAGCCTGCTGTTCCGCCCCCGCGGCCTGCTGCTCACCACCGGCGGCGCCGCCCTGCTGGTGCTGCTGATCGGCCAGTGGATCAACCTGTGGCAGCTCTGATGGTCCGCAATCCGGCCCACGACGCCCGAAACGCGGCGATCCTCCGAGCCCTCGCCCTCGGCCTCTGGGCCCTGGTGCTGCTGCGCAGCTGCTTCGATGGCCGCCTCGACCTGCTGCTGCGCCGCAGCTTCCACCCCCTGGTGGCGCTCTCGGGGGTCGTGCTGCTGCTGTTGGCCCTGCTGCAGGCCCGCTGGGCCTTCGGTTCGGCCGCCGATGCCCCCTCCGGGCGGCCGCCGCAGACCAGGCCACCGAAGACCAGGCCGCCGCAGACCAGCCCCCTGGCGGCTGCGCCACTGGCGGCCGCCTCCCAAGACGAGCTGCCGGCGCGCAGCCGCCGCCTCAACCCCGCCGAACGGCGTGATGGCTGGACCGCCCTGGCCACCGCCCTGCTTGCCGCCCTGCTGCTGGCCCTGCCCCCCAACCCCTCCTTTGCCGATCTGGCCGCCCAACGCCCCCCCGATGAGGGCAGCGCCGGGGAGCTCAGCTTCGTGCTGCCCCCCGCCCAGCGCAGCCTCACCGACTGGGTGCGGCTGCTGCGCAGCCAGCCCGATCCCGCCCTCTTCGACGGCGACCCGGTGCGGATCAGCGGCTTCGTGCTGCCGATGCCGAACCAGCCGCCCCAGCTGGCCCGACTGCTGGTGCGCTGTTGCCTGGCCGATGCCACACCGG
>Ga0207941_1000173_pt1 | contig 20267 bp, 27 predicted proteins | sample LakMenEpi13Sep12_FD_150695 | JGI IMG/M metagenome (GOLD analysis project Ga0207941, IMG submission 150695) | Freshwater microbial communities from Lake Mendota, WI - 13SEP2012 deep hole epilimnion (SPAdes) | ecosystem: Environmental > Aquatic > Freshwater > Lake > Epilimnion/Euphotic zone ...
GCAACGCCAGTGGTGGGCGCCTTCTATGACCGTTTTCCCTACCCCGGTGACGCCCTCCAAGACGGGCCGCCCCCCGGCTACAACTGGCGCTGGTGCGTGGACAGCGCCTGGGCTTTCGCCTTCGGCGGCCTGCCGCCCCGGGATGGGTCCGGCCAGCGGCCCTGGCGGATTCTCGACGCCGGCTGCGGCACGGGGGTCAGCACCGATTACCTCTGCCATCTCAATCCAGGCTCCCGGGTGCTGGCGGTGGACATCAGCCCAGGCACCCTGGCCGTGGCCGAGGAGCGCACACGGCGATCGGGAGCCGCTGGCCGGGTACGGGAGCTGCGCATCGACCAACGCAGCCTCCTCGATCTGGATGACGAGGGGGAGTTCGATTACATCAATTCGGTGGGGGTGCTCCATCACCTCGACCGGCCGGAAGAAGGACTGCGATCCCTGGCACGGCGCCTGGCCCCGAAGGGCCTGCTGCACCTTTTTCTCTATGCCGATGGCGGTCGCTGGGAGATTCACCGCACCCAGCAGGCCCTTGCCCTGCTGGGTGCGGGAACGGGAGAAGAGGGCCTGCGGCTGGGCCGCCAGCTGTTGGGCAGCCTGCCGGCCGACAACCGGCTCAGGCGACACCACGAGGAACGCTGGGCCCTCGACACCGCCGCGGACGCCAACTTCGCGGACATGTACCTCCACCCCCAGGAAACCAGCTATGACCTGGAGCGACTGTTCGCCTTCATCGCCAGCGGCGGACTCCAGTTCGCCGGCTTTTCCAACCCCGAGGTGTGGGACCCGGCCCGGCTGCTGCAGGGGGAACTGCTGGAGCGGGCGCGAGCCCTGCCCCTCCGCGAGCAATGGGCCCTGGTGGAAAGCCTCGATCCCGCCATCAGCCACTTCGAGTTCTTTCTCACGCCGGCGCCCCAGCGCCAGGAGCCCCTGGCAGAAGCCAGCGACGAGGCGCTGCTGGCCAGCGGCGGCGAGCGCAACCGCTGCCTCTGGGGCTGGCCGGGCACCAGCCTGCTCGGACCCGATCTCCAGCCCCTTGACCTAGAAGACGCAGACCTGGAACTGCTGAACGCGCTGGAGGCGGCCCCGGCGGACACGGCCCTGATCGCTCTGCCGCTGCCGATGGAGAACGCCGAACGGGCTCGCCGGGCCCGACGCCTGATTCGCGATCGTGTGTTGCTCCGCCTGGCCACAACCGGCCGGGCTGCGTGATAAATTCCGCTCGCCCCAATGGATTTACGACGGTTGCAGGCCGCCCTGACCACCTCGACGGATGCTGATGCCCCCTTGGTGTCGCCCGCCGGGATCGAAGAGTTTCCCCAACTGGCCGAATCCGTTATCGCTCCGGCAGCTTGCAGCGCCGAGCCACCATCCTCCACAGATCCCACCGCCCAGGTGGTATCCGATCGTGGGATGGCTGACTACCAACGCCTTCAGCGCCGTTTGCTGGCGGTCACCGCGACGGCCACCGCCCTAGCAGTGCCTATCAGTGGCTGGTTTTTCGGTGGTCCTACGGCCCTGAGCCTGCTGGTGGGTGGTCTGGCAGGACTGCTCTACCTCTTCCTCTTCTCCCGCAGTGTGTCCCGCCTCGGCGGCGACCGCAAGTCGGTGGGGAAGGTGCAGCTCCTGGTTCCGGTGGTGCTGGTGCTGGCCTCGGCCCGCATCCCCGCCTTGGAGATCCTTCCGGCCCTGCTGGGGTTCCTGCTCTACAAACCGGCCCTGATTATCCAGGCCGTGCTTGATCGCTGATTTCAGCCCACTTCCGGGCCGCCGTTCGTCACCGCCGCTTCGCCGGCCTCCCCTTCCCCGCCGGGACATCCCATTCCGATCGCACCCCGATGGCACCCCCGATCATCCCCGTGCTGCCCCTCAACCTGCCGCTAGCCGAGCTGGAAGTGGGTAAGCATCTCTACTGGCAGCTAGGCAACCTCAAGATCCACGGCCAGGTGTTCCTGAGCTCCTGGGTCGTGATCGGCGCTCTGCTCGCCCTGGTGGCGATCGGCACCCGCAAACTGGAGCGCAATCCAGGCGGTGTGCAGAACCTGCTGGAATTGGTCTGGGATTACATCCGCGACATCTCGCGCGAGCAGATCGGCGAGAAGGCTTATCGAGATTGGCTGCCATTCATTGGCACTCTGTTCCTGTTCATCTTCGTGAGCAACTGGGGCGGCGCCCTGATTCCCTGGAAACTAATTCACTTACCCAGTGGTGAACTCGGTGCTCCAACGGCCGATATCAACACCACCATTGCCTTGGCCTTGTTGGTGTCCCTTGCTTACTTCTACGCTGGCTTGAGCCGGAAGGGTTTTCGATACTTCGAGTACTACGTGGATCCCACGCCGATCATGCTGCCGTTCAAGATCATCGAGGATTTCACCAAACCTCTGTCACTCTCTTTCCGTCTCTTCGGCAATATCCTTGCTGATGAGTTGGTCGTGGCGGTGTTGGCTTTCCTTGTTCCCCTGATCGTGCCGCTGCCGGCGATGTTCTTGGGTCTGTTCACCAGCGCGATCCAGGCCTTGATCTTCGCCACTCTGGCCGCCAACTACATCGGAGAGGCGGTGCACGAAGAGCACCACTGATCCAATCGTCTGGCGGGTGCATCCCGTCTGGCAAACTCTCTGCGCGCAGGTCCGGCTTGATCCGGGCCCATCCTTCGGGATGTCCCAGGCGCAGGTTTCCCACACCGGTTCCTTCCGCGCTGCCCCAGCGCCCCTCATCCCCTTCTCACCATGGATTCGCTTACTTCCGCCGCCTCCGTCGTGGCTGCTGGTCTGGCTGTCGGTATCGGCGCCATCGGCCCCGGCATCGGTCAGGGCAACGCGGCTCGCGGCGCTGTCGAGGGCATTGCCCGTCAGCCCGAAGCCGAAGGCAAAATCCGCGGCACCCTGCTGATCTCGCTGGCCTTCATGGAGGCCCTCACCATCTATGGCCTGGTTGTTGCCCTGGTGCTGCTGTTTGCCAACCCCTTCGCCGGCTGATCGGCGTGACCGCCGGGGACCGGCCTTCGGGTTGGTCTCCTGGCGACCTATCACCCTGAGCTCCCCCTGAGCTTGCCGGTGGCTCCATCCACCACCCGTTCACCGCCCGCCATCCCCCATGACCAGCTGGCTTCTGCTTGCCGAGGCAGGTGCGTCCGCCGCCGGGACGCCCGAGGGAGGTCTGTTCGACCTCGATGCCACCCTGCCCCTGATGGCGGTGCAGGTGGTGCTTCTCACCTTCATCCTCAACGCCCTCTTCTTCCGTCCCGTGGGACGGGCTGTTGAGGATCGCGAGGGCTACATCGCCACCAGTCGCGCCCAGGCCAAGGAAAAGCTTGCCCAAGTGGAACGGCTTGAAGCCGATCTCAAGGAGCAGCTCAAGGATGCGCGTCTTCAGACTCAAAAACTGATTCAGGAGGCTGAGCAGGAGTCGGACAAGCTCTACCGCGAGGCCATCGGCCTGGCCCAGGCTGAATCCAACGCCAGCAGGGAAAGCGCCCGCCGCGAAATCGACAGCCAGCGCACCGCTGCCCTAGGCCAGATCCGTGGCGATGCCGACAAGCTGGCCGATCAGATCGTCGACCGACTGCTCGCAGCATCATGACACCTCCCCTTTTTCCTGCCACAGCCCAATTGATTGCCAGCCATGGCGGTTTCGGACTGAACTTCAATCCCTTCGAGACCAACATCATCAATCTGGCAATCGTGATCGCCGGTTTGGTGTATTTCCTCAAGGGCTTCCTTGGCGGCATTCTTGAGCGCCGCCGCTCAGCCATCCTCAGCGACCTGAAGGACGCCGAAGAGCGTCTGGCTGCAGCCACCACCAGCCTGGCCGACGCCCAGAAGGGCCTCGCCGAAGCCCAAATGCGGGCGGAATCGATCCGCAGCGAGGGCCAGTCCCGTGCCGAGGCCATCCGGACGGAGAGCGAGAAGCGCACGGTGGAGGAAATGGCTCGCATGAAACAGGACTCCGCCTCCGATCTGGATGCGGAAGCAGCCCGGGTGAGCGACCAACTGCGCCGCGAAGCAGCCCGCCTGGCCATCGAAAAGGCCCTGGCAGCGCTCTCCGGCAAGCTCGACTCCGAAGCCCAGGCCAAACTCATCGACCAGTCCATCCAATCGCTGGGGAAAGCCTGAGATGCCACTCCTCAACACAATCACCACTCCTTACGCCGAAGCGTTTCTCCAGCTGAGCGAGGCCGCCGGCGACACCGATGAGGTGGTGGCTCAGGCCCGGCAATTGCTCGTGCTCTGGAAGGAATCACCCGAACTGCGCGAAGCTATGGCTTCCCCGGTGCTGGAGGTCGAAACCAAGAAGGCCGCGATCTGCAAACTGTTCGGCGATCAGGTGTCACCCACCTTCCTGAACCTGCTGAAGCTCCTGACCGACCGCCAGCGGATCGGATACCTCGATGCCGTTCTCGAGCGGTTCCTCGATCTCTACCGCGATCAAAACCAGATCGCCCTGGCCTCGGTGACCTCCGCCGAAGCCCTCAGCGACGAGCAGGTGGCCAACATCACCGAGCAGGTGAAGGCGGTGGCCGGCACTGACAAGGTTGAGATCAACACGGCGGTTGACCCCGCCCTGATCGGCGGCTTCGTGCTCAAGGTGGGTTCCAAGGTGATCGACGCCAGCCTCTCCGGGCAGGTGCGTCGTCTTGGCCTGGCCCTAGCCAAGGTGAGCTGAGCCCCCACCCCTTTCCTCCTCCGTACCACCCTTCTTCCCCATCGCCTCCCCTCCGGGGATTCCCACCCATGGTTTCCATCCGCCCCGACGAGATCAGCGCCATCCTCAAGCAGCAGATCGCTGACTACGACAAGTCGGTTTCGGTCAGCAATGTCGGAACCGTGCTCCAGATCGGCGACGGCATCGCCCGCGTCTACGGCCTCGAGCAGGTGATGGCCGGTGAGTTGGTGCAATTTGAGGACGGCACCGAAGGCATTGCCCTCAACCTTGAGGACGACAACGTGGGCGCGGTGCTGATGGGCGAAGGTCGCGGCATCCAGGAAGGCAGCACGGTGAAGGCCACCGGCAAGATCGCCGCCGTTCCCGTGGGTGACGCCCTGCTCGGCCGGGTGGTGAACGCCCTGGGCCAGCCGATCGACGGCAAGGGTGAGATCGCCACCACCGAAACCCGCCTGATCGAATCGATGGCGCCGGGCATCATCCAGCGCAAGTCGGTGCATGAGCCGATGCAGACCGGCATCACCGCGATCGACGCGATGATTCCGATCGGCCGCGGCCAGCGCGAGTTGATCATCGGCGACCGCCAGACCGGCAAGACCGCGATCGCGATCGACACGATCATCAACCAGAAAGGCGAGGACGTGGTCTGCGTCTACGTGGCCGTGGGCCAGAAGGCGGCTTCGGTGGCGAACGTGGTGGAAGTGCTGCGCGAGAAGGGCGCCCTCGATTACACGATCGTGGTGGCTGCCAGCGCCTCGGAAGCCGCTGCCATGCAGTACCTGGCGCCCTACACCGGCGCGGCGATCGCCGAATCCTTCATGTACAAGGGCAAGGCCACCCTGGTGGTGTACGACGACCTCACCAAACAGGCCCAGGCCTACCGCCAGATGTCGCTGCTGCTGCGCCGTCCCCCCGGCCGGGAGGCCTACCCCGGCGACGTGTTCTACTGCCACAGCCGCCTGCTGGAACGGGCCGCCAAGCTCTCTGATGCCATGGGTAAGGGCTCGATGACCGCCCTCCCGATCATCGAGACCCAGGCCGGCGACGTGAGCGCCTACATCCCCACGAACGTGATCTCGATCACCGATGGCCAGGTGTTCCTCAGCTCCGACCTGTTCAACTCCGGCCTGCGCCCCGCCATCAACGTGGGCATCTCGGTGAGCCGGGTGGGCGGTGCTGCCCAGACCAAGGCGATCAAGAAGATCGCCGGCACCCTGAAGCTGGAGCTGGCCCAGTTCGATGAACTCGCCGCCTTCTCCCAGTTCGCCTCCGACCTCGACGCCGCCACCCAAGCCCAGCTGGCCCGGGGCAAGCGCCTGCGCGAACTGCTCAAGCAGTCACAGTTCAGCCCCCTCAACCTGGCCGAACAGGTGGCTGTGGTCTACGCCGGGGTTAAGGGTCTGATCGACGAGGTACCGGTGGATCAGGTCACCGTGTTCGCCCGCGAACTGCGGGAGTACCTCAAGAGCAGCAAGCCCGAGTTCGTCAGCGCCGTGATGGGCGAGAAGCAGCTGAGCGAAGCCTCCGAGGCCATCCTCAAGGACGCCATCAAGACGGTGGTCTCCTCGATCGCCGTCGCCGCCTGAGGAACCCCAACCATGGCCAATCTCAAGGAGATCCGCGACCGCATCGGTTCGGTCAAGAACACACGCAAGATCACCGAGGCCATGCGTCTGGTGGCGGCCGCCAAAGTGCGCCGTGCCCAGGAGCAGGTGCTGCGCAGCCGGCCCTTCGCCGACCGCCTCGCCCGGGTGCTGCAGAGCCTGCAGACCCGCATGGCCTTCGAAACCGCCGATGCCCCCCTGCTGGCGGCCCGCGAGGTGCGCACGATCACCCTGCTCGCCGTCACCGGCGACCGGGGTCTGTGCGGCGGCTACAACGCCAACATCATCAAGCGCACCGAGCAACGGGTGGCTGAGCTCAAGGGTCAGGGATTTGATGTGGACCTGGTGCTATTGGGTCGCAAGGCGATCACCTATTTCCAGAACCGCGCTTCCCAGTACAAAATCCGTGCCACCTTCACCGGCCTGGAGCAGGTTCCCACCGCCGCCGAAGCCAACGGCATCGCTAACGAAGTGCTGGCCGAATTCCTCTCGGAAAGCACCGATCGGGTCGAGATCATCTACACCAAGTTCATCAACCTGGTGAGCTCCAAGCCCGTGGTGCAGACCCTGCTCCCCCTCGACGCCCAGGACATCGCCGTTGCCGACGATGAGATGTTCCGCTTGGTGACCAAGGACGGCCGGCTGACGGTGGAAACGGTGGACGTGGCCAATGCCCAACCGGCCCTGCCCTCCGACTTCGTGTTTGAGCAGAGCCCCGAGCAGCTGCTCAATTCGCTCCTCCCCCTCTACCTATCCAACCAGCTGCTGCGCTCCCTCCAGGAGGCCGCCGCCAGCGAACTGGCCAGCCGGATGACGGCCATGAACAACGCCAGCGATAACGCCAAGACCCTCGCCAAGAAGCTGACGCTGGATTACAACAAGGCCCGCCAGGCCGCCATCACCCAGGAGATCCTGGAAGTGGTGGGTGGTGCCTCGGCGATGTGATGCACATTGTGGGGGGCCTTCAGTAAGCCTCCGCACGGATTCTTCGAAGCGGGTCCAATGAAGCTCCTCTGGGAGTTTTCGTTGGGCCCTTTTTCGGTTTCCTGATGGGGCCGTCAGAGACAACCCTCGGCGGAAACCCGATAGCTGAAGCCCGTGGAGCCGGGCATATTGCTGGCTCCCACCCGCACATTCACCTGGCTGGTGCGTTTGCCGGGGACAGTGGGGAAGGGTCCCAGGTTGCGCTGTTCCTGGGGGGCCAAGGTGAGGTTTTGATTCACGAGCTGCAGGTTGCTGCCATCGGTGAACCGCAGAAACACCGCCACGGGGAAGGTGCCTCGCCCTGTGGAGGCCGACTGCAGCTTGACCCGGTAGCTGCTGAAGCCGCGGTCGACCGTGAAGTCGGTGTTCCAGTTGGTGCTGCCCACCAACCGATCGGGGCTGATGCGCTTCTGCACCACCGGCTCGCCCGTGCCGCCGATCGGCATCAGGAAGCGGCACTGGCTCTGGGCCTGGGCCTTGCCAGCGGCGCCGCTGAGCAGGAGCGAGACGGCAACAACCGCCGAGGCGCAGGAGAGAGAGCGGGAAGGCATGGCTGAGGACCCCGAGATCAGAGCAAGTTAGGTCGGGGGAGAAGCCCAGAAGCCTTCCTGCGCCATGCTGTCGCACAAGCACGGAAACCGATGGCGAACCCAGAGCCCCCGGCGCCTGGGGGCGCCCTTCAGCTCCAGGCACTGTTCCCCCTCGCCCTGGGGATGGTGCAGCTGCCGCTCGATCCCCTGGATGTAGCCGTGCAGATGCAGGCGATCCGGGAGCTGCAAGGCCTCGCCGTGTCGAACCCCGACCCCGGTTGCGCCTGGACCGGCGATCTCCATGGCGTGGGGCAACTGCACCGCCACCCCACCTTTACGCCGCTGGTCACCACCCTGACGGGCCATGCCGCGGCTTATCTGGAGGGGCTGGGGTTTGATAAAGCCCAGCTGGCCTTGCACATCCAGCGCTGCTGGCCGGTGGTGAGTGAGCTGGGCCAGGTGGTGGGGCGCCACCACCATCCCAACGCCCACCTCAGCGCCGTTTACTACCTCAATGGCGATGGCAGCGGCCGCAGCGGCTGCTTGCGGTTTTATCCGCCCCGCCAGGCCAATGAGCTGGTGGCGGGGCTCGCTGTGGGTCATGGCGGCCCGATCCGCGGCGATAATCCCGCTGCGGCCCAGTGGAATGCGCCCTGGTTCGATGTGGCCCCCCGGGCGGGGCTGCTGCTTCTGTTTCCGGCCAGCGTGGATCACGCCGTGCTCGAGAACGAGGATCCAAACGACAGCCGCTTCTCGATCAGCCTCGATCTGGTGCTCACCGCCCCGGCCGCCAGCTCAGGGGGGCCAGCGGAGTACTTGGCGCCCCATCCTGCGGATTGGCAGGAGGTGGGGTAGGCGGGCAAGGCCTGCAGGGGAGGGACAGATAGAGCGATGGCCAGCAATTGAGCCGCCGATTCAACCCGTCTACCCCATCAGGAGCAGGAGTTAGGCCAAATAAGCCCAGTGTATCGGCCGATACTTTACAAGAATAAAAAAGGGGGGGTATAAATTTGAGGCACTTCCACAGAAAAAACGATGCAATTTGCATCTTTTCGATTAATGCCACGTTCCCTTGCCAAAACGATTGCGCCGATTGCTCTGGCCGGCGCAACACTGGGCCTCGCCGCCAATCCTGCTCAAGCCCTGACTCAGTTTGCTGGTGACTACGCCCCTGCCAACTGGACCCAAAGCATTCAGGGCGATGGCTTTATCAACACAGGCGGCGCCCCAGCCAGCATTTCCCTATCTGGCGCCGATGATGGGACGGAGACCAATCAGAACACCGATTTCACGATCGCAGCACCGACAGCGGGAACCGTGAGTTTCGACTGGGCTTTTTCTACTGATGATTGGCTCCCTGGATTTGACCCATTTGGCTATCTCTTGAATGGAGCCTTCACGCAGCTTACCATTGACGACTCTAGTTTGACTCAGTCTGGTTCAGTATCTTTCTCTGTGCTCGCCGGAGATGTGTTTGGCTTCAGGCAGAACAGCTCTGATTCAATTTTTGGTAGGGCATCCACCACCATCAGCAACTTCACCGCGCCCGCCGTCCCAGGCCCTCTGCCCCTGCTCGGTGCTGGCGCCGCCTTCGGCTGGAGCCGTCAGCTCCGCAAGCGCATCGGAACCAGCGGCAGCGTGAAATCTGCAGCCGTCCTGGAAGGCTGAACAGCGCTTTTGGCCTCCACCACGTTTTCTCAGGTGGGGGCTTGTTGGTTCTCCAGTGACAGGCTCTCTTTCGCTCCCATTCATCCAGCAGCGGCCTGAGCTCTGCCGCCATCGCTCGCCTTCTGGCGGCCTAATCGACGGCACTGGTGGTCGGATTCGCCGCCGCTTGCCTGCTGGGCCTGCTGCCGCCCCAGCGGCTGGATCCCGATTGGCAATGGCGGTTCAGTGGCCTCCTGATTGATAGCGGCCTGGTGGCGGTGGTGGTTTTCGGCTTGCTTCACCTCGCCGCCTCCATCGATGCGCAGAACGACAGTCTCCTAAGACGCCTCGCGCCCCTCGGCCCTTGGGCCGCAGCAGCAGCCCCTGTTTTCTGCTGTTGATTGCTTTGCAGGGCTTGGCGGTGGCACTGCAACAGCCCCTGCCCCAAGCCAGGGCTCAGGTGCTTGTACTGGTGGATCAGGCCCAGCAGCGCTCCAGCATCCGCCTGGGCGGTGGTGTGAACCCCTTGGCCGGTAGTCCAACGCAGCCTGCGGCGGCGGCTGATTGCACCTGCCTATGCGGTCGGCTTTGCCGCAATGGTCTGCAAGCCTGGTACAGAGCTGTCGCTGCTGGATCGTTTGCTGAGCTCCTGGCTGGTCTTGGTCAGATGCCCAGCCCATGGGCACGCCACCGTCCACTGCAGGTAGTCCCTAGCCACCTGTCCATCCCTGCTTCAGGGAAGATGGATCGAACCAAGGCAGATCGGTGACCAACCCCACCCCCACTTTCCAGGTCAAGGCCACCCTTGACGGCACCCTCCACAGCTTCCCCTGCCGCGCCGACCAGACCGTGCTGGCCGCCGCCGAGGCCGCCGGGGTGCCGCTGCCCAGCAGCTGCTGCTCGGGGGTGTGCACCACCTGCGCCGCGCGCCTCACCAGCGGCAGCGTGAACCAGCCCGATGCCATGGGCGTGAAGGGGGAGCTGCGGGATCAGGGCTACGCGCTGCTCTGCGTGAGCTACCCGCTCAGCGATCTCACCCTGCTGGCCGGCCAGGAGGATGCCCTCTACGAGGCCCAGTTCGGCCAGTACCAAAAGTGAGCCCGATGTGATCCAAGCGTGAGGGGGTGGTGGTGCTGAGCCAGGAGTCCGCCGGGTTGGATGGGGGGATCGATGCTCCGGGGCTTGATCCGCCAGCGATCGACCCGCCTGGCCCCGTGCTGGTGCCGTTCTCTTTCTGGCTGTCCCGCGCCGCCTGCGCCGCACCGCCAGCGGATCCCCAAGCTCCCAGCACCTCGCCCCAGCCCGATCCTCCCGATCCTCCCGATCCTCCCGATCCCACTGCCCTGCGCGGCGCCATCGCCGCCCACCTGGCGGGTCTCGGCTGGGCATGTGCAGAACCGCTGCGCTGGGCGATCACGGCGGTGGATCCGCTGCGGGGCCTGCAGCTCGAAGGGGTGGGGGTGAGCCAAGGCCAGTCGTGCCAACCGGAGCGCCAATGAGTGACGCCCCGCCCCTGCCCACCCTGCTGGTGATCCCCACCGGCGTAGGTTGCGTCGTGGGTGGCTATGCGGGCGATGGCCTGCCGGCGGCCCGGTTGCTGGCGGCGGCCAGCGGCTGCCTGATCACCCATCCCAATGTGATGAATGGCGCCTCCCTCTATTGGAGCGACCGCCGCATCCACTACGTGGAGGGCTGGGCCCTCGATCGCTTCGCCGCCGCTGAGTTGGCGCTGGCGCCGGTGGCCGGCCGGCGGGTGGGGCTGCTGCTGGATGCGGGGATCGAACCGGAGCTGCGCGCCCGCCAACTGCAGGCGGCCGAGGCCTGCCGCGCCACCCTGGGCCTTTCGATCGGTCCGGTGGTCACCACCGAGGTGCCCCTGGGGGTGGGTCTGAGCCTGGGCCCGAGCGGCAGCAGCTGGGGCAGCCTGGAGCGGCCCGATGCCTTGCTGCGCGCCGGCGAGAAGCTGGTGGCGGCTGGCGCCACCGCCATCGCCGCCGTGGCCCGTTTCCCCGAAGACCCTCAGAGTGAGGCCCTCGTCGCCTACCGCGCCGGCTCCGGCGTTGACGCTCTGGCCGGGGCCGAGGCGGTGATCAGCCATCTGCTGGTGCGCCATCTCGGCATCCCCTGCGCCCATGCGCCGGCTCTCGCGCCCCTGCCCCTCGATCCCGATCTCGATCCGCGGGCGGCGGCAGAGGAGCTGGGCCACACCTTCCTGCCCTGCGTGCTGGTGGGCCTGAGCCGGGCGCCGGATCTGCTGCCGCTGGGACCAGGCGATGTGACCGCAGGAGGTTGGCCGGGGCGGCCTGAGCGCTGGCCGGCCGTCCGTTTCGGGTCAGGGCAGGAGCTGACGCGGGCCGGGGGCCTACTTGAGGCGAGCTCCCTAGGGGCCGTGGTGGCCCCGGCCGGCGCCCTCGGTGGGGAAGCGGTGCTGGCCTGCGCCGCGCGGGGGGTGCCCCTGATCGCTGTGGCTGGCAATACCTGCCTGCTGCAGGTGAGCGGCGAGGCCTTGGGCCTTGAGGTGATCAGCGCCAACAGTTACGCCGAGGCCGCCGGTCTGGTGCTGGCGCTGCGGGAGGGTCTGGATCCGGCGATGCTGCGGCGGCCGCTGCGGCGCCTGGAGTAGGTGGATCGCTCAGCCGAGGGCCTGGTGCACGGCGGCCAATCCGAAGAGCAGGAACAGTCCACCGCTGAGCCGGTAGAGCAAACGCTCCTGCAGATGGGTACCGATCCAGCGGCCGGCCCCCACCGCCAGCCCCGTCACCAGCCCATGGCCGAGCAGGCTGCCGGCCAGCAGAGCCAGAAAACTGAAGGCGGGCGCCGCGGCCAGGAAGATGGTGGTGAACTGGGTGCGATCTCCTAATTCGGCGATGAATACGAGTGCAAAGGCCTCCCGGATCACGGCCCAGCCCTCGGCGATCGGATGCAGGTTCTCGGCGGCGTTCACCGCTTCCGCCGCCGCCTCGGCCTCCTCCTGGGCCTGGTCGGCGCCCATCGCCTGGGCATCGAGAAGTAGCTTGACGCCGAAGGCCAAGAACAGAACGGCGGCCAGCCAGGGCACCAGGCCCTGCGGCAGGAGCTCCCGCAGCCCGAAGCCCAGGGCCAGGGAAATCACCGTGACGCAGGCCAGGGCGGCGAAGGCCCCGATGAACACCCAGCGGGGGCGATGGCGCGCCGCCAGGATCAGGGCCATGAAGAAGGTCTTGTCACCCAGTTCCGCCAATGTGATGGCCGTGAAACTGGATCCGAAGGCCGCCAGGACCGAATCGGTGGGGAGAACTGCTGTCATCCCTCGATCCTGATGCCTCCGCGGGCCCCCGGCTGCATCAAGGCTTGCATCAAGGCCAGAATCAAGCGCCTACTTGGGGAGCTTCGTTGAGCTTAGAGCGGCGATCTCGTGGCTTACGGTGGCCGCCCACCCAGCTGCAGCGACCGGTAGGGCGCCGACAGATGGGTCCCGTGGACCCAAGCAAGGGGAGCCGAGCACGATGAACCCCCAGCGCATTCGCTCCCACAGGATCAAGGTGCGGCGACGGCGCTCCCGGTCGCCTTTGAAGCGAGCCATCGTCCGACCGCTGCGCGAACTCCTGGCCGCCCTCACCGGGATCCCGGCCATGCTGCGCCGCCATTCCCTGCTGCTGCTCGGCCTCGGCGGCGGCGGTCTCTGGCTGGCCTGGCCCTCGATCGCCCCCCTCCTGAGCCCCCTCCAAAGCGGCCGCACCGCCTCCTCCTCGCCACCGATGCAGGTGATCTCGGTGTTCGTGGAGGATCCCGAACGCACGGTGATGGCCCTGGCCCTCTGGAAGGACAGACCGGGCTCGCTGCTGGTTCTCCAGGGCCGACCCTCCAGTCAGGCGGTGAACATCCAGCAACTCATGCAGCGGGGGAAATGGCCGAGCGACAAAGGCCGGATCGTTCGCCTCGAACCAGGCTGTGACACCGTGGGCCAGGTGGATGCCCTGGCCCGTCTGCTGGAGCCGATGCACCGCCGGGGGAATCTCATCATGGTCACCAGCCCCGCACACCTCGGGCGGACCCTGGCCATCGCCCGGATCGTGATCGGGCCACTGGGCTGGACGGTGTCGGGGCAGGCGGCGATCACCGGCGACAACCGGCCTGAGAGCCTCTGGCGCACCTGGCGCGACCAGGCCCGGGCCCATCTGCTGCGCCTCACCGGCCTCACCGGCAGCCGGCCCGACAGCACCTGCGACTAAAGCCCGCCGACCCCGCTCAGGGCTGTGGGGCCCTCAGGCCATGGTGCAGGGGGTGGACAAAGATCACCTCCTGCGTGCGCTGGTACTGGCGGTTCATGGCATGCCGACAGGGTGCTCTGCCAGATCCCCTATTGAGCTCCGATCCCGATGCAGCAGGGCGAACCTGCTGCAGGACTCACTCCACCTTCACCACATCGACGCTGCTGCCCAACCGCTTGAGTTCGCTGGCGGCCCGCAGCGCCGCCTCGTGGGTATGGAAGAGATAAGCCGAAGCCACATCAGCCACATCCTTGAGGCTCTGGTCCCGCTGATCGATGGCCAAGAACTGGCCCGAGCCAAGCCGCTGCAGCACATAGCGCTCGGGCTGCGTGCAGTCCATCGGATGGGCGGGATCAATCTCAGGAGCCCAGAAATGCATCGCGCGTGGCACCACAGGGAACGGCTGGCGGTTTGGGAATGAATCCACTTCAGGGGAGATCGGAATCCACGGGCCGGTGGTGCACCTCAGCCCACTGAACCAACTGCTGCGCCTCCCAGAGGTTGTCAGCCCGGCGGCAGTGGCTGCGGGCGTCGCACACCTGATAGCGGCCATCGGAGGTGGGCTCGATGGTGGATCCGGCTGGCGTGGTGATCCTCTCCGCATCCTGGCGGCCGAAAGGGCTGGGATTGCCGTTCAGGATCTGGGCCATCATTCATTTCCCTCTCCATCCACACCTACTCCCACACCGGACCGCTGGAGCGAAGGGCGCAACCTGCTGTAAGCCACCGCGGCAATCTGAGCCGATGGCACCGAGGTGCTCGCCGCGGTGCCATCGGCTCAGCTTGCCGCGGTGAGAAGCAAAATCGTCCTAGTAGCCGGAATAGGGATCGAATTCATTCCAGCCCGGGCTGGCGTTGGCGAACAGGCCGAAGCGGGCCGCCTCGTCGTCCGCCAAGGTGTTACCCGTGGGCACGGTGTCGCAGGTGATGGCGCCGTCGGCGGCGGTCACACAGTTCTCAAAGTGCACCCCCGCCCGCAGGGGTGAAGCTGCGGCCAGCAGCAGCCCCAGCAGCGCCTTGGTGAATAGCCGAGCTTGGAATCCGCCCGGACGAAGGCCGTGGACCAAAAAGGCTGGTTGGGGCATGGCGCGGCCACGGCAGGCCCCCCAGTCCATCGCTCCAGCCCGCAGGGCGCAAGACACCTGCTGAAATGGTGACTTGATCCGTTGCCCGCAGCCGATGTACACCGACTGGACCGCCGTGATCCTGCTCCTGTTCACCGCAGTGCCCCTGGCGGCAGTGGTGGGCACCACCGTGTTCTTCATCCTGCGCGGGCGGCGGAAACCCTGAGGCCGAAGGAAGGAAACAGCAGTTCCTGCTGCACGGTGCGGTTCAGCTGCCCCTGGCCCAGGCACTCCAGACAGGTGCGGAACTGCTGGTCGCCCATGCGCAGGATGCCGCTGCCACCGCAGTGGGGGCAGACGGTCGGAATGGGGGCCTCCAGAGGCGCCGCAGGAGAGGCGAGGGCGGCGATGGGCGCCACCTCGGCCCCGGCCGAGGACTGGGCCTCCCGAACGCCGCTGGCACCCGCCTCAACCGCCAGTTCGGCGCTGCGCTCTGACGTGAAGCTGGAAATCATGGGTTGAATCTCACCCTGTTTTGGTCTCCACACTGTGGCGGTTAAAGGGGGCTCTGATCCCAAAACTTTCCTTAAAAAGCGCGACCCCCTGCCCCAGGGGATCGCACACAACGCTCCAGATCCCCGAGCTGAAGCGTCTGCAGCAGCTCGACGGCCGACAGCCGACTGCCCGGCGGCACCAGCGCCAGGCTCGACGCCAGTTCACCGATCACAGCGGGGCCATCCAGGCCCCGGGCCCGGTAGCCCTCCAGCCCCTCGGAACCCTCCCGTTTGCTGAGCCTCTGGCCGCCCCCGTCGCGCCAGAGGGGAACGTGGCCATAAACGGGCGGAGTCCATCCCAGGGTCGCCATCACCGCCACCTGGGGGCCGGTGGACGACCAGAGATCCTCACCGCGCAGCACATCGCTGATGCCCAGGGCCAGCTCGTCCACCGCGGTGGCCAGGTGATAGGCGATCACCCCATCGGCCCGCCGCAGCACCGTGTCGCCCACCTCGGCAGGGCCATCGAGGCAACCGGGCCGGGAAAACCGCTCCCGCCACTCGATCCGCCCCGGCGGCAGCAACAGTCGCCAGCTAGGCAAACGGCCCTGCTGAGGGCCCCACGGACGGGGGCCCTGGCGACAGAAGCCGGGATACACGTTCAGGGGGCCGTGGGGAGCCGAGATGTCAGCCAGCATCCGCCGACTGCAGCGGCAGGGGTAGAGGGCACCGCCGCGGCGCAGGGCCGAGAGCACGGTGGCGTAGAGCCCCCGGCGACGGCTCTGACGAAGCGGCGGGCCATCCCAGAGCAGCCCCAGCCAAGCCAGGTCAGCCAGCAGGGCATCTTCCGCCCCGGGTCGGTTGCGAGGGGCGTCGAGATCATCGATACGCAATAACCATTCCCCTCCCTGTAGGCGGGCATCCAGCCAGCCGAGCAGGGCGGTTCGCAGATTGCCGCGGTGCAGGGCACCGGTGGGGGAGGGTGCGAAGCGGCCGCGGTAGCCCCGGCCACGGCTCGCCACCCCGGCCTCGAGCAGGGCCGCGACATGGGCGGAAAGCGGCAGCGGCGGCCCCGAGGGCACAGCGGCATCGCTGCAGGGTTCCGCCATGACTGGCCCGTGAAGAACTCCATGCTGGCCCCCGGTGGGTTGGACCGAACCCCCGCAGTGCGACTGGCCTCCCCAAAAAAAAACGGCCCCTGAGGACCGTTGAACCGCATTCCGGTTGTTGGACGTTGGGCTCGGGCTCAGCCCTGCACTCGATCCTTGAACAGCTTGCCGGCGGTGAAGGCGGGAACGCGTTTGGCCGGGATCTTGATCTTGTCGCCGGTCTTAGGGTTGAGACCCTGACGAGCGGAACGCTCGCGGGGTTCAAAGGAGCCGAAGCCCAGGATCGACACTTTTTTGCCTTCCACCACGGAATCGATGATGGTTTCGATGGCGGCATCAACCACCAAAGAGACTTCGGTCTTGGTGAGTTCGGTGCGGGCCGCAACGAGATTAACGAGATCGGCTTTGTTCATGGTTCTTGTCAGGCCTCCGGATGGCGGTCGTGTCTTAGGGATCTTTGTCGAGATGGGGAGGCGAGTCGGAGATGGCCCGACCGCCAGGAATGACGCGCGCCAATCGTATGGAGGTTGGAGCCAGGCTGCAACAAGGAAATCGGGGATTTCACGGCAGCCGGACAGCCCGGCGGTGGCATCCGGCCTCCCTCAGCCCCCCGCCAGCGGGTCGCTGGGCGCGCCGGGATCGAGCCGGAGGCTGGCCAGCAGGGCCGCGGCCCCGGTCACGATCCGGCCGCCCCGCAGGGCTCCGAGGCCGGCTCCGCTGGCGATCCAGCCCGGGGAACCGGCCGGCAGCCAGCGGACCAGCCGCTCCACGCTGGCCACCTGGCGGGGCCAGTGAAACGTGTTGCGGCGTCGCAGCGGCGCCAGGGATCCGGGCCCCAGGGGCACCAGCAGGCGACCGCAAAACAGACCATCTCCCGCCGGGCCAGGCCCCTGGGCGTGGAGCACGCAGGCCCCAGGACTGGGCCCCGGGGTCCAGAGCAGACGGACCCCTGGGGCGAGCTCCCATTCGCTGGCAAAGGTGAGCAGGGGATCCACCCCCGGCAGCAGGTAGGCCTCCTGCTCCTGCACCACAACGGGCCAGCCGAGCTGCTCCTGCAGGCGCCGGCAACGGCCATGGCCATCACGACCGGTGAGCACGATCCGGCCCGCCCCTGCCGCGCCGGCGCGGCGCCCGCGCGAGGCCAGGAAGGCCAGATTGGCCTGGCTGAAGGCGGGGCAGTCAATCAGCAGATCCAGATCCGGCGTTTCCAGCAGCCAGGCACTACCCCCCTGGCTGTCCCGGTTGGGAGGGAAGAGCCAAAGACCCGGCAGCACGGCGGTCGGTGGCCTGCCGGGCTCAAGGGAAGCTCGGGGATCCAGTTCGTCGCTCCGGATCGGGCCGGGGGGAGCGGCCGAGAGCGCCGACCGGGAAGGGGACGGCTCCTCGCCCGGGTGGGATTCGGGAACCATCAGGTCAGGGGGATCCATCCAGGCAGCTTGCCCGGCCGGTACCCCCGCAGCCACTCCATCCCTGAACTCCATTCCAGAACGGTCTTGCCACGCACCGACGACGCAGAACCTGGGGATTAGCGTTGCCCCAAAGCTCAATAGGCCCTTGCCGGCGTACCGGATCGGACAACCCTCGCCCCTGGGCGCCTCGATCACCCCGGCCGGTGTGAATTTCTCGGTGGTGGCCCCCCTGGCCACCCGGGTCGAGCTGCTGCTCTTCGCCGATGGGGGCGCCACTGAACCCGAGCAGGTGATCGAGCTGGACGGGCGGCACCGTTCCGGCGACCACTGGCATGTGGAGGTGGAGGGGGTCGGCCTGGGCTGCTGCTACGGCTACCGGGTGTTCGGCCCCCTGCAGAGCGGCAGCCACGGCTTCAACCCCTCCAAGGTGCTGCTCGATCCCTGTGCCCGGGCGATCGGCGGCTGGGATGGGTATGAACGGGGCGCGGCGGTGGGGGCCATACCCAACACCGCCTCCTGCCTCAAGGGCGTGGTGACTGAGCGGGATCGCTTCGATTTCGCCGCAGCCCCCCGCCCCCGCCACCGCTGGCAGCACAGCGTGATCTACGAACTGCACGTGGGTGGCTTCACCCAGGGCCCCCACTGCCCGGTTCCGGAGGATCGCCAGGGCACCATGTTGGGCCTGATCACGGTGCTACCCCAGCTGCGCGATCTGGGCATCACGGCGATCGAACTGCTGCCGGTGATGGCCTTCGATCCCCAGGACGCGCCGGCCGGCCGCTACAACCACTGGGGCTACAGCCCGATCAGCTGGATGGCTCCCCATCCGGGCTACCTCGTGGATACCGACCCGTTGGCGGCCCGCCGAGAGGTGCGCCAGCTCGTGGAGGCCTGCCACCGGGAGGGACTGGAGGTGATCCTCGATGTGGTGTACAACCACACCAGCGAGGGCAATCAGAACGGCCCCACCCTGAGCTGGCGGGGCTTCGCCGATTCCCTCTACTACCACCAGAACGCCCGCGGCGACTACCTGGACGTGAGCGGCTGCGGCAACAGCATCGCCGCCAACCGGCCGCTGGTGCGACACCTCATCCTCGAATCGCTGCGCTGCTGGGCGGTGGAGCTGGGCATTGATGGCTTCCGCTTCGACCTGGGCATCGCCCTCAGCCGCGGCGAGGAGCTGGCCCCGCTGGACATGCCGCCCTTGTTCGAGGCGATGGAGGCCGATCCCGACCTGGCCGACCTGAAGCTGATCAGCGAACCTTGGGACTGTGGCGGCCTCTATCGCCTCGCCGATTTCCCCGCCCGCCGGGTGGCCGGCTGGAACGGCCGCTTCCGCGACGACCTGCGCCGCTTTTGGAAGGGTGATGACAAAACGGTGTGGCCCCTAAGCCAGCGGCTGGCCGGCAACCCCGATCTGTTCGGGGGCCAGGCGGCACCGCTAGGCCGCACGATCACCTTCCTCACCGCCCACGACGGCTTCACCCTGGCCGATCTAGTGAGCTACGACCGCAAGCACAACCTGGCCAACGGCGAAAACGACCGCGACGGCGACAACCACAACAACAGCTGGAACCACGGCGCTGAGGGGCCCAGCAGCGACCCGGCCGTGAATGCCCTGCGCAACCGGCAGATCCGCAACCTTCTGGCCAGCCTGCTGCTGGCGCCGGGGGTGCCGATGCTGCTGATGGGGGATGAGGTGCGGCGCAGCCAGGGGGGCAACAACAACACCTGGTGCCAGAACAATCCCCTGGGCTGGATGCACTGGCAACCCGACGACGACGACCTCGCCCTGCGACGCTTCCTGCAGCGCCTGCTCGCCCTGCGGCGGCAGCTCGCTACCCTGCTCAACCCCGAACTTTCCTTCGGGGATGGTCAACTGCGACGGGCCGGCGATGGGGGACCGCCCTGGCACCAGTGGCATGGTGTGGAGCTGGGCCAGCCCGACTGGGCCAGCTGGTCCCACTGCCTGGCCTGGAGCCTCCAGGACCCGATGCAAGGCGCGCTGCTCTGGTGCGGTCTAAACGCCTACTACCAACCCATGACCTTCTCTCTACCCCACTGCGCCACGGGCTGGCACCAGGTGATCAACACGGCGCTGCCTGAAGATGAGGATCTGCCAGACCAGCCTCAGCCCTTCCATGGGGCCCAGGCTTCCCTGGAGAGCCGCAGCCTGGTGTTGCTGGTAGCTCAGCCGCTGCTGGGGTGATGGGTATGGCTGATCTCCCGCACTTCAACCCTGTCGGTACGGCCGTACCTGGCGAGGCGCTGTTGGAGCTTGCTCGCTTCCTCATCGGTGCGCGTGCAGGCGAAGCCATAGCGGGCTCGCACCCGCTCAGAGGCTTCGCTTAAGGCCGCAAGGCCCCTCTGCTCCAGTTCAGCAATGGTGAGCGTTTGTCCGGGCTTCAGAAACTCGTAGACGATGGTGGATGGGGAATAGAAACGGCTGGCTTCTCCATCCGGCCAGTGGAGCTCCAGCAGCACTTCAGGCATGGCTCATGACGCGAAGAA
>Ga0207941_1000175_pt1 | contig 20189 bp, 18 predicted proteins | sample LakMenEpi13Sep12_FD_150695 | JGI IMG/M metagenome (GOLD analysis project Ga0207941, IMG submission 150695) | Freshwater microbial communities from Lake Mendota, WI - 13SEP2012 deep hole epilimnion (SPAdes) | ecosystem: Environmental > Aquatic > Freshwater > Lake > Epilimnion/Euphotic zone ...
CACTGCGGTGAAGGCGATCCAGGACATCATGCGCAAGGACGTGGGCGTCGATGGCGATGCCCAGCGCCTCTCGCAGTTGTGCTGGCTGTTTTTCCTCAAGATCATCGACGACCAGGACCAGGCCCTGGAGATCACCGAAGACAACTACCGCTCACCGATTCCGGAGCACCTGCAATGGCGCAGCTGGGCCGCCGATGAGGAGGGCATCACGGGGGATGGCCTGCTGGAGTTCATCAACCAGGAGCTGTTTCCCTATCTCAAGGAGATGAGCCTCAAGGGCTCCCATCCCAACCGCGCCAAGGTGGTGCAAGAGGTGTTCCGCGACGCCTACAACTACATGAAATCGGGCCAGCTGCTGCGGCAGGTGGTGAACAAGATCAATGGCGTTGATTTCAATAATCTCAGCGAGCGCAAACACTTCGGCGACATCTACGAACAGCTGCTCAACGATCTGCAGAGTGCCGGCAATGCGGGTGAGTACTACACGCCCAGGGGTGTAACCAGCTTCATGGTGGAGCGGGTGGATCCCAAGCCCGGCGAATTGCTGCTCGACACTTCCGTGGGCACCGGCGGCTTCCTCACCTGCGCGATTCGCCACATGCGCGAGCGCCATGTGAAGAGCATCGCCGATGAACAAGCGATGCAGGCGGGGCTGCGGGCCACCGAGAAGAAGCAGCTGCCCCACATGCTGTGCGTCACCAACATGCTCTTGCATGGGATCGAGGATCCCAGCTTCGTGCTGCATGACAACACCCTGGCCCGGCCCTACACCAGCTATGGCACGGCCGATCAGGTGGACCTCATCCTCACCAATCCCCCCTTCGGCGGCGAGGAAGAGGACGGCGTGCAGGACAACTTTCCGGGTCAGTTCCGCACCCGAGAAACCGCCGATCTGTTCCTGGCATTGTTCATGCGCTTGCTGAAGCCAGGCGGGCGGGCCGCGATTGTGTTGCCCGATGGCACCCTGTTCGGCGAGGGCGTGAAAACCAGGCTGAAGGAGCGCCTGCTGGCCGAATGCAACCTGCACACGATCGTGCGGCTACCCAATTCGGTGTTCCGCCCCTACGCCAGCATCGGCACCAATCTTTTGTTTTTCGAGAAAGGCACCCCCACCCAGGAGATCTGGTACTACGAACACCGCGTGCCCGAAGGCCAGAAGGCCTACTCGATGACCCGCCCGATCAAGCAGGAACATTTCGAAGGTTGCGTCGCATGGTGGGGCGGCCCCAGCCGCGAGGGCCGCGTCGAAACCGAGCAGGCCTGGCGCGTGCCGATCGATCAGATCCAGGAGCGCAATTACAACCTCGATCTCAAGAATCCCCACACCGTGGCCGCCGACCATGGCGACCCTGAGGAGCTGCTGGCCAGCCTGCAAGCGGCGGAGCTGAAAGCATCCGAGCTGCGCGACCAGCTCAAAGCGATCCTGGCGGAGGCGCTGCTGCGATGAATGCCGAGCAGTTGCTGGCGCATTTCGAGAGGATCAGTGAAGCGCCGGATGCGATTGCCAGGCTGCGGCGCTTCATCCTGGATCTAGCGGTGCGCGGGAAGCTGGTGGAGCAGGATCCGGATGAGGCACCATCAGCGCACAACCTGGATGAGTTGAGGAAACAGAAGGACCTTGCCTACGCAGTTGAAGGTCTACGCGCGAGAAAACCAATTACTGCGATACAACCAACCGAACTCTGGTTTAATTTTCCTCACAGCTGGATGCTTTGCAGCTTCGACGACGCACTTGTAATTGTGAGTGGCGTCACTAAAGGGCAACGAATCTCTTCTGGCGAAACGTCAGTTGATGTTCCTTATCTCCGGGTCGCCAATGTACAGAGAGGATGGCTTGACCTCTCTGAGGTTAAATTGATTGCAGTTCGAGCAAGTGATGTGGATCGATATCGATTGGCGAATCAAGATATCCTAATGACAGAGGGAGGTGACTGGGACAAGCTTGGTCGGGCTGCGATATGGCGAGGAGAGATTACATGCTGTATTCATCAGAATCACATCTTTCGGTTGCGGATTCCCTCTGATAGCATCCTGCCCGAATGGGTTGTTCTTTATGCCAATAGTGATTGTGGGAGGAGGTTCTTTGAGGATTCTTCAAAGCAGACAACCAATCTTGCTTCAATCAATCTGACTCAGCTTCGCTCCTGTCCCATCCCCCTCCCACCCCTCGCCGAACAACACCGCATCGTCGCTAAGGTGGACGAACTGATGGCCCTCTGCGACCAGCTGGAGGCCGCCCGGCAGCAGCGGGAGCAAGGCCGCGAGCGCCTGGCAGCTGCCACGTTGCAGCGCCTCAACCAACCCGCCGAAGACCCCACCAGCTTCCGCAAAGACGCCAGCTTTGCCCTGCAGGTGCTGCCCTCCCTCACCACCACCCCGGCCCAGATCAAGCAGCTGCGCCAGACGATCCTGAACCTGGCGGTGCGCGGGAAGCTGGTGGAGCAGGATCCGGAGGATGAAGACAAAACGGCTCGTGCAAGGATTATTAAACTTGCTGACGAATCTTGCTCTTTGATACCAGGATCTTGGCTTTACGTCCCATTGACATGCCTATTGGATGAGGACACTCGAAACGGATACTCTCGCAAGCCTGATGATGCCGAAGCCGGTTTTCCAATCTTGCGAATTAGTGCCGGCACCGCTCGACAAGACGGCTTGGTTGATGAAGGGGAATTTAAGCTCATTAGCGGCATAGACGAAGACTTGGCCAGCCAGTACGCCGTCAAGAGGGGCGATCTACTGGCATGCAGATTTAACGGTAACAAGGCCTATGTCGGCCGACTCTCGCTCTTCATGGGATATTCAGGAAAGCAATTTATTTATCCTGATAAGCTGATTCGAGTCAGGCTTTCGGAGAGGCTTGCCGAACCATCCTTCTTTCGCTGGATCTCCAATTCAGATCTTGTTCGCGAAGAAGTCGAAGAAAGGTGTGCAACGACTGTTGGCAATTGGGGTATTAGTGCCGGAAAGCTGAAAACTTGTATGTTCCCCCTCCCCCCTCTTGCCGAACAACACCGCATCGTCGCCAAGGTGGACGAACTGATGGCCCTCTGCGACCAGCTGGAGCAGCAGCTCAACCAGGCCGATCAGCAGCGCAGGCGATTTCTGGAGGCGGTGTTGGCGGAGGCGTTGGTGGAGCCTGAGAAGACCTTGGAGACTGCGTATGCTTAATCGTATTTCCGCTTTCTGCTGTTTCGCGACTGGGTCGTTCAGGATCGCAGGCGGTCCAGAGATGCGCTGTTCGGCCCCGCGGCTTCCCCTTTGAGATTCGTGATGCTCAACTCCCTCACCCTTCACGACTTCACGGTGTTTGCCAAAGCCGAACTCCGCTTCGGCTCCATCAATGTGATCCATGGTGAGAACGGCAGCGGCAAGACGCACCTGCTCAAGCTCGCCTACAGCATCGTGTCCAGCCTGGTGGTGGCAGCCAATGAGCCGGCGGCGGACCGCCCCACCAAAGCGATCATGGATTCACGCTTCGGATCCAAGCTCGTTGGTGTCTTCCGGCCTGATCGGGGCAAACTCGGTCGGCTGGCCCGACGCATCCAGGGCCACAAACGTGCTGAGATTCTGGCTGATTTCGGCTCCGCGGGGCAAGCTTCCTTCTCGTTTTCCACCCAAAGCGATAAGGCCGTCAAGACCGAAGACCTCCCCTCGGCATGGTTGCCGCATGGCCCGGTGTTTCTGCCCACACGTGAATTGCTGTCGGTCTATCCCGGTTTCGTGAGCCTCTACGAAACCCAGGCCATCCCCTTCGATGAAATCTGGCGCGATACTTGTGTTCTGTTGGGCTCGCCCATTGCCAGGGGTGCCAGGAAACGCGAAATCGCCGATTTGTTGGCACCTCTGGAGGAGTCTCTTGGTAGCAAGGCAGTGCTGGAGGGAGACCGCTTCTTCATTCAGATGGCTGAGCCGAGCATCAAGGTGGAGGCCGATTTGGTGGCCGAGGGCTATCGAAAGCTCACGATGGTGGCCAGGCTCATTGCCAATGGCAGCCTGGATGCCAATTCGATGTTGTTCTGGGATGAACCTGAAGCCAACCTCAATCCACGGCTGATCCGGCGTCTGGCGCCGTTGTTGCTGGATCTGGCCGATGCAGGCGTGCAAGTCTTTATTGCCACCCATAGTCTTTTCTTGATGCGTGCCCTTGAGTTGGAGCGCCATCACCGCAGCAGCCTCAAGGCCGTGTTCATTGGGCTCAAGGCAACGGTTGAGGGGGTGACCGTTAAACAGGGCCCCTCCCTCACTCAGTCCGGAGACATCATTGCATTGACAGAGGACATCCAGCAGGCGGAGCAGCTGCTAGATCAGGCCATGGGAGTGCTGCCATGACCAGCGACCCTGTGGAGGTGGAGCAGCTGACCTTTACGTTTGATCCCTCTGTAGTGCCCTTCCAATACGAAAAGCGTGCCGTCTGTGTGGCCGGATGGCCACAAGGATCCAAGGTTGTGGATGTTGTTGCCCATGATCTGCCTGTGCCCGCTGTGCTCACATGGTTGATTGAAGCCAAGGACTTTCGGGTGATCACCAATCCGCCTAAACCCACCAATCTTTCCGGACTTGCTGCCACCGTTGAGGCGAAGGTGCGCGATTCGCTCGCTGCCTTGCCGGTAGTTGGAGCTCAGTCCACCAATGCAGCCGCCAAAGCTCATGCTTTGGTAGCGAGTGCAGCTCCGGCGATGCGGGTTGTTCTTCATCTCGAACCCCACCCAGCGGCAGGTCTTCATGCGGCTCTCACCCCGGCGAGCTGGATTGCCAACGTGTTGCTCCAGTTGAGGATCAACCTGGTGGATATTGATCCCAGTCCTCTGGTTATTGATATCGCGCGTACGCCTGCGGCCAATGTTCCCTGGTCTGTTTCCTGATCTATCGCCATGTTGATGGTGTTTTTCGGTCCTAACCCCGTCCTGGCTAGCATGAGAAACTTGCTAAGGCACCCGTTGGCGGAGGCGTTGGACGGCAGACTGGCCCCAGGACCGGAGGAGACTCATGCAGTCCTTGCCTGAGGATTCAGCCATCGCCCAAGACGTTGTGACCGATGGTATTCAAAAGATCCACGTTTCTGGGTTCTGCTCCCTCAAGGATGTTGCCCTAGAGCCCGGTCGTCTCACACTGCTGATCGGACCGAACGGTTCCGGAAAATCCAACCTGCTGCAGGCGTTGCGATTGATCCCACTCCTACGCACGCGTTCGCTGCAGCGCTACGTGGCAGAGCATGGATTTGGCGCTGCCCTGCTGCACTACGGCCCCAAAATCACAGAGTCGATCGAGATTGGTGTGCTGATCCGCGATCAGGGCTCCAGCTATCGTTATGACGCTCGGCTCGCATTTGCTCCCGATGACAGCCTCTATTTCCAGACGGAAAACGCCGCTCGTGTGTCTCCAGACGGGACCTGGACCATCAGCACCCTTAGCGGTGGCCACCGTGAATCCAAGCTTCTGGAGGCAAGTCCTGACGACCAGACCGTAGCGGCCGTGAATCGCTGGCTGGCTCGGATGACCTTCTATCACTTTCACGACACCTCAGCCCAGTCCAAGCTACGCACCCACGCCCGAAGGGAAGACGATCGCTATCCCCGCTCCGATGGCTCTAATCTCGCGGCCTACCTGCTGCGGCTAAAGGAAAGCGACCAGGACGACGACCGCAAGTCCTGGCAACGCATCAACCGCCACTGTCGCCACATCGCACCGGCGATTAAGGAGCTGGATCCGGTGGCAGTCAATGACAGTGTTCGCCTCGATTGGATCGATGACCGCGATCAACGCTTCGGTTGCCACCAACTCTCCGATGGCACCCTGCGGGCGTTGGCACTTATTACGGTGTTGTCCCAACCGACCGAACGCCTGCCTCGGCTGATCAGCATCGATGAGCCTGAACTCGGCCTGCACCCTGCCGCCATCGCGTTGATCGCTGAGCTCTGTCGTTCGATTAGTAGGCATACGCAGATTGTTCTTTCCACCCAATCCACGGAACTGCTTGACCATTTCATGGTTGACGAGGTGGTAGTTGTCGAGCGAAAAGAAGGAGCAACCACCCTTCAAAGATTAAATGAGTCGGATCTTCGACTTTGGCTTGAGGTCTACAGCCTGCGGGACCTTTATGCCAAGGGGGTCATCGGAGGTACGCCCTGAGCATGCCCCAATCAGCCCGTCTGATCCTCATTGTGGAGGGGCCGACAGAGGCAAACTTCGTCAGAAGAGTCCTCGCTGTCCATCTCGGTCGTTTTGGTGTAGTAGCTGTACCATCGATTGTTGGTAAGGCTAAGGCTGCCGATCGAGGCTTGAGCGGGAGCGGTGTGCGTGGCGGATATCCCTATGCCGATTGGCGGCGAGATCTACGCAACACCTTGAGAAGCGATCCGGGAAGGAATTTGCGCGTGAGCACCTTGTGTGATCTTTATGGCTTGCCGGACGACTTTCCGGATCGTGCCCACCAGCCTGGTGATGCCGACCCCGGCTCGCGTTGCGCACGGTTGGAGCGAGCCATGGTTCGTGACATTACTGGCTCCAGTGATGATTGCGGTGGGTGGCGCTTGATTCCCTACATTCAGTGCCACGAGTTTGAAGCTCTGGTGCTTGCTGCATCGCACTGCCTTGTCGATCTTTTTGATGCCGAAGATCAGCGTGCCGGTTTACTGAGCCTCCAGGCGGAGATCTCCGGCATTCCACCTGAAGACATCAACGATTCACCGCTGACTTCGCCAAGCCATCGCCTGAGGCGACTGATTCCTGGCTACCGCAAAGCTGTGGATGGCCCTGATGCGATTGAATTGGCAGGTTTGCAGGCTGTTAGGTCTGTATGCCCCCGCTTCAATGACTGGCTCTCCCGCCTTGAGAGCCTGGCGGGGTAGCCCGCTGATGTAGAGACCGTGCAGATCATGAAAGTAAAGCCTGCGACGTCAGCCTCACCGCCCCTCCACCAGCTTCTGAAGAATGGCCTCATCGACTGCCCCGGAGAAGGCTTCCCCATTTACCACGAAGAAGGGGGTGCCCTCCAGGCCGAGCCGATCGGCCAGTTCCCGGTCGCGGTTGATCGCCTCCAGGCTGGCCGGGCCCTGCCGATCGCTGTTGAAGCGCTTCAGATCCAGGCCCTGGTTGCGGGCGATCTCCAGGTAGAGGGGTTCACTCAGGCGCTCCTGGGCGGCGAAGAGCGCATCGTGGAACTCCCAGAATTTGCTCTGCTGTTGGGCGGCCCAGGCGGCCCGGGCCGAGGGGAGCGCCTCCGGGTGGATTCGCTCCAGCGGATAGAACTTGTAAGTGAGGCTTAGTTTGTTGGCGTTTTTGGCCAGGAACGCCTGCAGGCTGCTGCTGGCGCCGGCGCAGTAGGGGCACTGGAAATCGGAGAACTCGATCAATTGCACCTTGCCCTGGCCCAGGGTGGGGGAGCTGCCGATCGCGGCGGCCGGGTTGCGTTGCAGCTCGGAGAGGGCCCCTTCGCGGGCCTGCTTTTTCTTCTCCTCCAGTCGGCGCAGCTGGCTCTGCAGGGCCTCGAACACCGCCTCGGGATGGCGCTGCAGCACCTCCAGCACCCGCGCCTCGAAGTCCGCGCTCACGGCCGGCAGTGGGGCTGCGGCCGTGCCGGAGGCCCCAGGAGCCGCGGCGGCGGGTAGGGCGCGGGCACCCAGGCTGAGCAGCAGTGTCAGCAGCAGGGCCAGGCTCCGGCCCAGGGCGGCGCGGGCCCCCTTCCTGCCGGAGCGGTGTCGGGAGCTCTCAGGGGTGCTGAGCGGGGGAGGTATGGGGGATGCCGGCGGCTTCACGGCAGTGGGGGGGGGGGGGGGAGTCCACTCTCGGGTGCCTCAGTGGCCTACGGCTGCTGCCCGCCAAAACTGCAGCCGGCTGTGATGGAGGCTGCGACTGCGTCGCCGCCACTCGACACCGATCACCCGACCACCCTTTACGGATCACGGATGACGGGATGGTGTCGCCGCCTCTGGATGGAGACCTTGACTGGCCCGGGGAGAGCTCATCTACAGCAAGTTGTTTTCAGCCCGCCGCCGGCGATGGAGGAGGCTGGGAGTCCGCGCACGACCATCGATGGCCGCCGCAACCCGATCGATCGCTGCCCTGGTGCTGCGCCGCATCGCCTCTGATTCGGACACCGCCTCCGAGGCGGGGAGCGACTCAGAGCAGAATGCCGCCTCAGAGCGGGGCTTTGGAGGCGGATCCGGCCGGCGGGCCGCTTCCGGGGGCCGGGGCAGCCGGGGCCGCAAGCCCGGTGCCTTCGGGCCCCAGGAGGGCAGCGGATCCCACGGGCGCCGCAAACGGGGCAGTGGCCTCAGTGCCGCCGATCGCTCACCGCTCGGCAAGGCCCCCGATCTCGATGCGATCATCGCCCGCCAGCGCCTGGGCCTGCCCCTGGCCGGCCGACTGCGGGAGGCGGATGTGACCCGGGCCTGGAAACTCGCCGCCGCCGACCACCACCCCGACCGCGGCGGCCGGCACGACACCATGCAGGCGGTGAACATGGCCCGCGACCTGCTGCTGGGTCGTGGGGTGGACTGAGCTGATCGGGCTGGCACCCAGTGGCTGGGAGGATCGAATTCCCCGCCTCCGGCTCCCATGCTTGAACGTGCCGCCCTGCTGGGCAGCTGGCAGCTCTGGGCGGGCCTTTCGGCCCTGTTCGCCGCCATCACCTCCCTGCTGGCCAAGCTGGGGGTGGAGGGGATCAGCAGCAACCTGGCCACCTTCCTGCGCACCGTGGTGGTGCTGGTGTTGCTGGCGGGTGTGGTGCTGGTGGGCGGTGACCTGCGCCCCTGGCCCGAGCTGCCCCGCCGCAGCCTGATCTTCCTGCTGTTCTCCGGCCTGGCCACCGGCGTGTCGTGGCTGTGCTGGTTCCGGGCCCTGCAGCTGGGGCCGGTGTCGCGGGTGGCGCCGATCGACAAGCTCAGCGTGGTGCTGGTGGCCGTGCTGGGGGTGACCCTGCTGGGCGAGAGCCTCGACCCGCGCCAGTGGATCGGCGTGGCGCTGATGGGGGTCGGGGCCATTCTGCTGGCCCTGCGCTGAAGGCTGCCCTGCCGGCCGGCGGATCGCGAACCGTGGATGGCGCGCTCGGCTGGCCCTAGTCCTAAGACTCAATGCCTCCCCGTCGGCCCGCTCCGGTGAGCTGCCCGGCCCTGGCCAGCAGCTTGATCACGGCGCTGTCATCCAGCTGCTCGAAGCGCTCGTACCACGGCCCTACCGCCTGCAGATGCGGCACCACCGCCAGTATCTCCAGCCGCTCCACCAAGGCCTCAAGCTCCGCGACCAGCCTTCGATCGACCACCGGCACCGCCAGGCCCAGGGAGGCCGGATCAAGGCGGCGCAGCGACACCAGCGCGGCCCTGGCCGTGAGGCCGGTGGCGATGCCGTCGTCCACCACCACCAGATGGAGTCCGGCCAGGCTGCGGGGATCGGGGTCGCCGTAGCGGCTCTGACGGCGCAGCAGTTCGGCCTGTTGCTGGCACACCAGCTGGCTGAGCTGCTGGTGAGTGAGGCCGGTGGCCTGCTCAGGGTCACCCCACAGCACCACGCCCCCGGGGGCCACCGCCCCGATCGCCACCTCCGGCCAGCTGGGATCGGTGATCTTGCGCACCGCCCAGGTGGCCAGGGGCAGCCCCAGCCCATCCGCCATCGCCGCCCCCACCGCCACCCCGCCCCGGGGCAGTGCGATCAGCAGGGTGTCTTTCCGGCCCTTGAGGTCGGCCCAGCGCTCGGCGAGCTCGCGGCCCGCCGCCGTGCGATCTCTCCAAAGGGGCGGCTTTGGCTGCATGGCATTCCTCCGGGCCCCATGTCTTCCATGCTGATAGGGCTTTCGGCGGGCGGTCCGGGCCGGAGCGAGCGGATCTGCGGCGCCGGCGCTGAGCCCGGGCGAGCAGATCGGCGGCGCCGCTGCTGAGCCGCAACGATTTCTGCGGGTTCCAGGCGATCCCCCGGGCCGTCCGCAGGTGCGTGGGCGGGGCTGGATGGCCGCAGCCTGAATCAGCTGAGATCCCGCTTCAGAACCACATAGAGATAGTCGGGAGATTTGTAACGACTTGGCAGGCAGATGTGAAGTTGTTCGAGACGACTCCAACACACCGTGCGGCGGATGGCGTCCATGCTGCGGCCCTCCTTGAGCAGCAGGCGCATGGCCTTGCAGTAGAGGGAGTATTTGGCCTCAAGCTCCCCGATCGTGGGGGGATCGGCAGGGGATGCCGTCATGGGAGGGAGGGTGCCCGGGGGATGCGGGGGCACGGCATCTAGCCTACGAGGCGGCCAGCACCCCCTCCCCCAGCACGGCTGCCTGGGCATTGTTGAGCCGGCCGGCCCGGTGCAGCACCGCCGTGATCCTGCGGATGTCGAGCACGGCATGGCAGCGATAGCCCGCCTGCTCCAGGCGCTGGCGGGCGCTGCGGTCGGCAGCGCCGCCATGGTCGATGAACACCACCACGTTCTCCACCACCAGCCCTGAACTTTCCAGCTTGCCGATACCTTCCAGCACACTTCCCCCGGTGATCAGGATGTCATCGACCACCACCACCCGATCCCCCTCAACAAAATCACCCTCGATCAGGCGGCGGGCCCCATGGGCCTTCACCTCTTTGCGGGGATAGATGAGCGGCTTGTGGAGCTGCAGCGAGAGGCCGGTTGCCGTGGGAAGGGCGCCATAGGGAATGCCGGCGATTCGATCGAAATGGAGCTTCTCCAGCAGGGTTGCATAGGCATGCAGCACGCGGTGGAACAGATTGGGATCGGAGATGATCTGGCGCAGATCGATATAGTAATTGAACACGGCGCCCGAGGCCTGCACATAGTCGCCGAATAGCAGACAGCCGATGTCGAAGAGATCGAGGATCAGCTGATCCATGGCGTTGGCTTCGGCCGTGGCCTGGCCGGGCCCTGTTCCCGGTTTCGTTGCTGGTGGGCTGGCCGCTCCGACCGCACCGCCGCGGGGTTCCGGCAGCCACAGGCTGCAGGCCTCCCCCTCCCGAGGGCGCCGCTCGAGCCAGCGATCCCTCCGCTCGCCGATGCGGCGCTTGAGCCGCTCGGCTCGCTCCGCCATGTCGTCCTCCACCAGCAGGTTCTGGGGCAGGGGCAGCAGCAACCCATCGGCCGCCGGGCTGAGGCCCGCTTCCAGCAGGGCATCGAGCCGGTCCTCCTCCCCCCAGAGGCTGCGCAGGATCAGAAAGCGTTCCGGCGCCTCCTGGCGCACCCGGGCCAGCACCGCCGGGTCACTGGTGCCCACCTCGAGCAGCAGTTGATCCGGCGTGCCCCAGCGCTGGCACTCCTGCACGATGCGGATGTAGAGGGGGTCGCTCTCGTTGGGGTGGTGCTGCAGGATCCTGGCGGCGGGGTTGGAGCTGTGGCAGGTGACCACCACCGCCTTGTCGGGGTAGAGCAGGAAGGGCGCGGCGATGTCCTGACCCGCCAGTGGCGACAGAGTCACGGCGTCGGCGCCGAGGTCGCGGAAGAGATAGGAGGCCAGGGCCGAGGAGCTGTTCAGATCGCCGTGCTTGGCATCCACGATCAGGGGGATGCCAAGCGGCACCAGCTCCCGCACCTCCCGCAGCAGCTCCAGGCCCACCGGCCCGAGCGATTGGTAGAAGCCCAGGCTGGGTTTGTAGGCGCAGACGTGGTCGGCGGTGGCCTCGATCACCGCCTTGATCCAGTGGCGCGCCTGCGACAGGAAGGAGCGCCCGCCCATGCCGCGGCGGTGCGCCCAGCTCTGCAGCATCTCGGGATTGGGGTCGAGACCGGTCACCAGCAGCGACTGGCGCTCGGCGATGGCGTCGGTGAGCTGAATGAAGAAGCCCATCGCGCAGGGTTCGCTGGGCCTGTGCTACTCCCTGCCCACGGGCCAGCGCGAGGGCGCGACACAGCTTTTAGTGAAAGGGCTCATGAATGGCCGCGTAGGCGCCAGTTCTGCTCCGCTCTCCCGCCCCGCTCAGCCCGGCAGGATCTCGTGGTAGGTCGCTTCCCAGCGGCAGGCCGCTAGCCGCTCGCGGGCCTCGGCGGGGGTACCGGCCCGCGTGGCCAGGCCCTCCGCCACCGCGGCGAGGGCCACCGCATCCGCCACCGCATCGGACACCGCCCGCACCTGCGAAAGGGGGGGCATCAGGGCCGCTTCCGGATCCGATGAGGCCGGGATCGCGCCGGCCAGGGCCTCGATGCTGGCGTCGATCATCGCCTCGCTCACCTGGGTTGCCCCCACCGCCATGGCGGCGAAGCCCAGGCCGGGAAACACGAAGCAGTTGTTGCACTGGCCGATCAGCCGCTCGCCTGTGGCCGTGGCCACGGGAGCGAAGGGACTGCCGGTGGCCAGCAGGGCCCGGCCAGCGCTCCAGCGCAGCAGGTTCTCCGGGGTCACCTCCGCCAGAGGCGTGGGATTGGAGAGGGGCAGCACGATCGGCCGCTCCACCCCCCGGCAGAGGGCCTCTACCACCGCCTGGTCGAAGGCGCCGGCGCGGGTGGAGGTGCCGATCAGCACGCCGGGCTGCACCGCCTCGATCACCGCCTGCAGCCCCGGGCCCTGGCCGCCATCGCCGGCCGGCAGGCCCACGGCGGCTAGATCGGCGGCGCTCTTCACCCAGGGCGCCACGGCCTCGCTGCGCTCGGCGAGCCCCTCGTGCACCAGGCCAAAACGATCGATCGGCCAGATGCGGGCGGCCGCGTCCTGGTGCGAGAGACCGGCCTGCTCCAGCAGGCGCTGCAGGCGCTCGGCGATGCCGCAGCCGGCGCTGCCGGCCCCGAAGATCACGATCCGCTCCCCGGCCAGGGAGCGCCCCAGGCCCCGTAGGCCCGCCAGGATCGCCGCGGCCGCCACGCCGCTGGTGCCCTGGATGTCGTCGTTGAAGCTGGCGATGCGGTGGCGGAAGCCATCGAGCACGCGGCGGGCATTGGAGGCGCCGAAGTCCTCCCAGTGCACCAATGCGCCGGGGCACACCTGCTCCACCGCGCTGATGAAGGCCTCCAGGAAGGCGTCGTAGGCGGCGCCCTGCAGTCGCGGCTGCTGCAGCCCCGGATAGGCGGGATCGCTGAGCAGATCGGGCCGATCGGTGCCCACATCCAGCATCACCGGCAGCCCCGCCGCCGGATCCAGCCCGGCGCAGAGGGTGTAGACGGCCAGCTTCCCCTGGCAGATGTGGATGCCGCCCACCCCCTGGTCGCCGATGCCGAGGATGCCCTGGGCGTCGGTCACCAGCAGCAGCTGGGGCGGTCGATCGCCGCAGGCCTGGCGCAGCAGCTCCACGAGCCTCTCCTGCTGGGGCGCCGCCAGGTACACCCCCTGGCTGGGGCTGCGGTAGGTGGTGCTCGCCTGCTGGATCGCCCGGCCCACCGTGGGCGTGTACACAATCGGCATCACCAGCTCGATGTGGTCGGCCAAGAAGCGGTGGAAGAGGGTGAGGTTCCGTTCCCGCAGGCTCTGGGCATAGGCGTAGCGCTCCAGATCGCTGCCCATCGCCGCGAAGGCCAGCCGACAGCGCTCCACCTGCTCAGCGAGGCTTTCCTCCTGCCAGGGCAGCAGGGCTTCGAGGCCCAGGGCCTGGCGTTCCGCGCGGCTGAAGGCGGTGCCTTTATTTAACAGCGGCTCATTCAGCAGGGCCTCACCCCGGAGGGGGGTGTGAAGGGGCTGGGGAGCAGGGGTTGGGGGAGCCGCCGCAGTGGCGGAGGTGGGGCCGGCTGCGGACCCCGCCTTGGCGCCGTTGGTGGGTTGGGGCAGCGGCGTTGGATCGGCCACGGCGAAAGCTCAGCGCCCCCCAGTTTCCCCTGGGGCCTCCCCTTGCCCCTCGCCGATCAAGGCGCCAACGGATCGGCAAGCCGCCAGGGCAGCACGTCCCCGGCATGAAAGGGCACCAGGGTGGTGGCTATCCCGGCGGCATCGTTGGCGTGGATCCGTGGAGGAACGGTGTGCGTCTCCCGCACCAGGGTGATCGAATCACCGTTGAGGGTCAGTCCATAGAAACGCGGACCGTGCTCGCTGGCGAAGGCCTCCAGCCGCCCGAGCTGGCCCTCGGCCTCGAAGACCATCGCATAGCTCTCGATCGCGAAGGGAGCGTTGTAAATGCCGGCGCAGCCGCAGGCTGCCTCCTTGGCCTGGCGCGGGTGGGGGGCCGAATCGGTGCCGAGGAAGAACTTCGGATTCCCCGAGGTGGCGGCGGCCACCAGGGCAAGGCGGTGGCGTTCCCGCTTGGCCACCGGCAGGCAGTAGAAATCGGGCCGCAGGCCGCCGCGGAACATGGCGTTGCGGTTGATGTGCAGGTGGTGGGGCGTGATCGTGGCCGCCAGGTTGGCTCCAGCGCTGCGCACGAAGTCGGCGGCCTCGGCGGTGGTGATGTGCTCCAGCACCACCTTCAGCCCCGGATGGCGGCGCAGCAGGGGCTCCAGGTGCCGCTCGATGAACACCGCCTCGCGATCGAAGATGTCGATCTCCGAGTCGGTCACCTCGCCGTGGATCAGCAGGGGCATGCCGATCCGCTCCAGGGTTTCGAACACGGCGGTGAGCTTCGCCAGGTCGCTCACGCCGGCCGCCGAATTGGTGGTGGCGTTGGCGGGGTAGAGCTTGCAGGCCGTGAACACTCCTTCAGCGTGGCCCTGCTCCAGTTCTGCCGGCTCGATCGTGTCGGTGAGATAGGCCGTCATCAGCGGCGTGAAGCCCAGCCCATCGGGCACGGCGGCGCGGATGCGCTCCCGGTAGGCCACCGCCGCCGCCACGGTGGTGATCGGCGGCGAAAGGTTGGGCATCACGATCGCCCTGGCGAAGCAGCGAGCGGTGGCCGGTGCCACCGCCTGCAGCAGGGGGCCATCGCGCAGGTGCACGTGCCAGTCGTCGGGGCGCCGCAGGCTGATGGTCCGCGCGGGCTCCGCCGCAGCGTTGGCGTCCGGCAACGCGCCGCTGCTGCGGGCTGGCTCAGCTGGGAGAGGGGCGGCGGCCATCGGCAGGGGGAGAGGGGCGGTGTCGGGGCAGGCGGCGCAGGCGGGGCTGATCCGCCTGCGGGCCGCTCCTGCTGACGGGCTTTAGCGCTGAGCAGCGGCGCCGGCTCTGACTCGCTCATGCTCCAAAAACCCCACCGTGAGGTCGTCTGGATCGGTCTGGAGATATAGATATCCGGAGCCATCCGCCAGCACCACGGCGCGGTAGTTGTAAGCCACCCCGAGCGAATCGGTCTGCTTCACCGTTGCCAGGCAGTCGGCGCCCACCGTGATCGTGCCGCTGTAGGTGGCCTCCTCGATCCGGGGGCCGTAGCTGGAGATAGCGATGCCCAGCACGCTGCCGGCGCGCCAGCGCTCGTTCTGGATCACGGCATTGGGCCGCCACAGGCCGTCTTTCCAGTTGCGGCCTTGCTGCATGCTCAGCACGGTTCCATCCAGCAGGGAGGCGCGGCAGGCTCCGCTTCCCTGCGCAAACCAGCGGGACACCACCACCACATCGGGCAGGGTTCCCAGCGAATAGCGGGGGCTCCCGGACGCATCCAGCACGGCCTGGCTGGTGCTGATGCGGCTGTCGTAGCTGCGCTCGATGCCGGCGCGGCAGAGGGAGAGGGAGCGGTAGCGGCCGGTGTAGGCCACCTCCCGGTAGATGCGGCCGCGGCGTTCCATGCGGATGCCGCTGATGGTCCCATCGGGGTTCCAGGTTTCCTGCAGGATCCGCGCCACCGGGTCCTTCTGAGCCACGCCATCCCCCATCACCACGTAGCGGCCGGCTCGAGGCGCGGCGCACTGCACCGGAGCGGCTGGTTTCGCCAGCAGCGTGGTGGCCCGCCGGGCAGGCCGGGCGGCCGTCGGAGCTCCGGGGGCCGCCCCGGCTGCTCCCGTAGCCAGGCTGAGGATCGCCAGCAGGCCCGGCACCACTACCGGGTTCAACCGGCGCTGGTTGCGGCTGCGCGGAGCTCTGGTGGCGACGGCTGGGGGCATGGAAGGGGGGAGACCGGGGAGCATGGCTGACAGGAGCGGTCCTTGCGCGTTCTAGCTGCTGATCAGGATCGGGGCCGCCGACCACCCCACCAGCCGAGCAGGAACACCAGCGCCATGGCCCCATAGCCCAGGGCCCAGGAGGCCCCGTGGCCCCAGCCCGGATCGAGCACGGTGTCGGCCGGGGTGAAGCGCCAGGCATGGAGCAGGCCCACCCAGGAGCCCGCCGCCGCGATCAGGGCGCAGGCGGCGGCGGTCCGGAAGCGCTGCTCGATCACGAACACGAGCATGGAGGCCAAAAGCATGGCGGCCACGATCTGGCCCTGCTCGAGGGCAAAGGCACCGGAGGCCCAGACATCGGCCTGCTCCAGAGGGGGCAGCAAGGCCGCGCTGAAGGGTTGGGCCGGGGTGCCAGCGCCCCCGGCCCGTAGGCCCGCCTTAAGCAGCAGCGATCCCCAGCCCGCCAGGCCCGGCAACAGGCCCAGGGCCACGGCGGGGGCATGGGCCGATGGAGTGGCCTGGAACGCCTGAGCGGCGATCACCAGGGCGATGTAGAGCACGATCGCCATGCCGGCCTCGATCGGGATCAGCTGGCCCAGCACCCCGAACAACCCCAGCAGGCAGCCCAGACCCATCACCACCCCGTTGAGCCAGGAGTAGCCGATCCGGGCCCCCATCCCCTTCCAGCCTGGATGGCCGATATAGATCGTGGTGGGGAAGCAGGAGCCGAGCACGGCTGCGGCGATCGTGCCGAGGCCGTTGATCAGCAGCGAACTCTTCACCGGGTAGGCATCACCGGCGGATTCGGCGCTCTCCAGGTTCTGGAGCGAGCCCAGCACATTGAACAGTCCCATCGGGATCGTGACCCCCAGCCAGGGAAGCAGCTGCTGGCGACCCGCCCAGAGTTCACCAAGCTGGGGCACGGGCAGGTGCAGGCCCACCTGGCTCACATTGCTCTGCCAGGTGGCGGGGTCGATCTTGATCAGGCCGGTGCTCCAGGCCAGGGCGACCCCCACCAGCACCGCCAGCAGCCCTCCCGGCAGGGGCAGCCGCACGGAGCCGAAGTAGGCCACCAGGATCACCGCCAGCACCGCCAGGCCCACCACCGGCTCGGCATAGGTGCGCAGCAGGAACCCCAGGCCGATGTAGCCCAGGGCGATGCCCGCCAGGGTGGCCAGCAGGGCGGCCCTGGGCAGCCAGCGCCGTAGCCCGCCCACCACGAAGGCTCCACCGGCCTCAATCAGCCCGGACCCCAGACAGGCAATCAGGCCGGCCTGCCAGGAGAGCCGCACCGCCGTGGCCGCATCGGCCCCCTGGCCCAGGGCCGCCAGCTTCACCGGCAGCATCACCAGGAACACGTAGGCGAACAGGCTCACCGTGTTGATGCCGTAGGGCAGGGCGGTGCGATCAGCCCGGCCCTCGGCCCGGCCGAGCCGGTGGGCCTGAACGGCATAGGCCACGTTGCCCACCACCAGGCTGATGCCGGTGGCCGGCAGGATCGCCCCGAAGATCAGGTCATCGGGGTAGCCCAGCACCCCCCGGCACAGCGACACGATCAGCAGGATCTGGATCAGGTTGTCCAGCGCCAATCCCAGGAAGCCATCGAGGTCGCCGCGCACCCACCAGCTGGGTGTGGCACGCGGAGGCAATGGAGCGGAGGCAGCGGTCACGGAGACAACGCGAGGGCTGTTTGCTGAGCATCGCATAACCATATTCGGTGATTAGATCCTGTTGCAGCCGGAAAAATCTTTGTGGCCAAAATGATAGTGAAGCCGGATGATTGCCCGTGTTTGGAACTGCGCGCCTCTGCCTCGCCGTTCAGAAGGCTTGCTGGGTCGCTGATCATTGCAGCGACAGCCCTGCCGTGCCAGTTTTGGGGCTCCGCCGGCGTGGTTCCCTGCGCTGAGCTTCCCAAGGGATCAAAGCCCTGAATCGATGGCCTGAATCAAAGGCCTGAATCAAAGGCCTGAATCAAAGGCCTGAATCAAAGGCCTGAATCAAAGCGCTGAAGGGATGAAACGGTTGCCGCAGCAGGCTCAGCCCAGCCGATCGGTGAACAAAATGCCCGCCAGGTGATCGCATTCGTGCTGCACCACGCGGGCATGGAACCCTTCCACCTCCCGCACCACTGGTTCACCGCTGGGGGTGAAGGCGGCGTAGCGCACCCGCCGCCAGCGGCGCACCGCAGCTCGCAGCCCTGGCACGCTCAAGCAGCCCTCCATGCCGGCTTCCAGCTCCGGATCCAGGGGGGTGACCTCCGGATTCACCAGCACCGTTTCCGCAATCGGGGGTGCCTGGGGGTAGCGCGGATTGCGGCTGATGCCGAAGACCACCACTCGCAGGGGAACCCCGATCTGGGGCGCGGCCAGACCGGCGCCATCGCGGGCGGCCATGGTGTCGCGCAGGTCCTGCACAAGCGCCAACAGGACCTCGCCGCCGAACTGACTCGGGGGCACGGCCCGGCTCGGCTGGCGCAGCCGTGGATCGCCGCTGAGCAGGACATCACGCACGGCCATGGCGAGGTTGCGGCTGTCCGGCAGCCCGATCCGGTGATAATCCTGCCAGCTTCGTTTCAGGATGGGTTCCCTTCACGCTCCAGGGTCAGATCCCGGATCCCCGGAGAGCGCGCCCTCTGGGGGTGGCACCCCATCCACCCGGGTTGTGGTGCTCTGCTGCGACGGCCTCTACCAGCGCTGGCTGGTGCAGCGGGCCAGTCAAATGTTCGATCTAGTGGGTGTGGTGCTGCAGCATCCGCCCGCCTCCGCCCGACAGGGCCGCCTGGCCCGTTTGAAGCGCTACCGCGATCCGAGTGCCTTGCTGCGGCAGATCCAGGCGCGGCGGGCCCTGCCGCCCTTTGAACGGCTGGGCCGCGCCTTGCAGGATCGCCTGTTCCGCCCCCAGGGGAAGGAACCCTCCATTCCGCCCAGCGTGCCGCTGCTTCATACCGATGCCATCAATGGACCGGAGACGGTGGCCTTTCTGGAGCGCCTCGCCCCCGACCTCGTGCTGGTGAATGGCACCCAGCTCCTGCGGGAACCGGTGCTGGCCCTGAAGCCGCTCCTGCGCCACGGGATCGTGAACCTCCACACCGGCCTATCCCCCTATTCCCGCGGCGCCAACTGCAACCTCTACATGATCCTTGAAGGTCACCCGGAACTGGTGGGGGTCACGGTTCACCACATCGATCCCGGCATCGACAGCGGCGACATCATTCGCTCCGCTCAAGTGCCGCTGGAGCCCGGCGATAACTTCGAGACCATCGACGTGCGCAGCTTCCACGTGGGCATCGAATTGCTGCTCGCGGGGGCCCGGGAGCTGGTGGAGGGGAGGGCGGCGCGGGTACCCCAGTGGGAGAAGGGCAAACTCTTCTTGCAGCGCACCGGCTACCGCTACGAACCCTGGCAGCGGCTGGAGGCGAACCGCAGGCTGGAAGGGGGGCTGCTGGCCGAGTACCTCGCCGATCGTGAGGCACGTGATGCCGCGGTGCGGCTGGTGGGCGCCACTGGGGGGCAAGGCTGATGGCAGCTCCACTGCGCCGGGTGGCGAATCGCGCCAAAGACCTGCTCTTTCTGCCCCCGTTCGATCCCTACTGGCGCCGGCGGCTGAACGGCAAGGTGCTCTGCCTGCTTTATCACCGCGTTGACCATCCTGGTCGGGTCCCCTTTCTCGACCGTTTCGGCGTACCGCCGATCCCACCGAGAACCCTGCTCAATGAACTCAGTTTTCTGAAAAAGCAGGGGGCTCACTTCCTCACCTTCTCGGATCTGCGGCACGGCTATTTTCCGCGTCGCAATCAGTTTGGTGTGATTGTGAGCTTCGATGATTGCCTGCGCGATATGTACACCAGTGCTACCGGTGTGCTCGAGCGGCTCGATATCTGTGGTGTGCTTTTTCAGTCCACCGCTCTGATCGATGCTCCCTCGCTGATCTGGGAACACAGCCTCTATTGGCATGCCCATGATCCCGATTTGGCCCAGGCCCTTGAGACCCTCGCCCATGAGCGGCTTCCGGCCAGTCGGGGGCTGGTCGGCGATGCCCTGGTGGCCCACCTGCGCCAGGCCGAACCGATGGCCGCGGTGGAGGAGCTGCTGGCCGAGGCCACGGCCCGCGCCGGGGCTGGCGAGGAACTGGCTCGCCTGGCCCGGGAGCTTTATCCCAGCGCGGCCGACCTCCAGGCTGTCCGTCGCGCAGGCCATGAAATCGGCAGCCACGGCCATCACCACTATCCCCGGCAATGCCTCGATCACGAAGCCTTTGAGGCCGAGCTGATCCGCTCCCGAAAGGAGATTGAACGGGTGATGGGCAAAGCCCCGCGGGCCTTC
>Ga0207941_1000179_pt1 | contig 20032 bp, 22 predicted proteins | sample LakMenEpi13Sep12_FD_150695 | JGI IMG/M metagenome (GOLD analysis project Ga0207941, IMG submission 150695) | Freshwater microbial communities from Lake Mendota, WI - 13SEP2012 deep hole epilimnion (SPAdes) | ecosystem: Environmental > Aquatic > Freshwater > Lake > Epilimnion/Euphotic zone ...
GCACCATTTCATGCTCCGCCTCTTCAAAAACTCCCGTCTCGGCACCCTGACGTAACATCGCTTTGATTTCTTCTTCCGTAATGCCAGGCTCCTGGGAATCCTTGATTCCCATGAACTTGATCAACCAATCCGTTGAAATGCCAAGAATATAAACAAATGGTGACGTCAGCCTTGACAGCCACCGCATCGGCCGAGCCACAAAGCGGGCGATCTGCTCAGGCTCGTTAAGGGCAATTCGTTTTGGCACCAATTCGCCAATCACCAAAGACAAATAGGTGATCAGGGAAACAACCAAAGCCACACTCAAACCCTCTGCATAGGGCCTGAACAGGGGAATATCGCTTAAAACCGGACGCAGTCTTTGGGCAATCGTGGCCCCACCAACAGCGCCACTCAAAATACCAATCAGCGTAATGCCAATCTGGACAGTAGAAAGGAATTCATTGGGGGAATTAGCTAGACGTAAAGCTGCTCTGGCACCTCGATCGCCCCGGTCAGCTTGCTGCTCTAACCTCACCTTGCGAGCAGAAACTACCGCTATCTCCGACCCTGAAAACACCCCATTTGCTAAAATCAGAATCAGAATTAAAAGGATCTCGAAAATAATCGAGGCCACTAGCACCAATTGGAATACTGATGAATTCTAGCATAAACCCAAACTTGCAGCGCCGATCAGAGCTTGTTGCCCAGTAATTTCATGCTAATTGCAAAACTTTATGCATGGTTGCACGCCTTATCTCAAGCGAAATTACCGCCATGGCCTGGTCAGCATGCCTAGCTGCACAGGTCCAGATGCCAGCTGCAACACCCTCTCCAGCCGAGACCGCCCCCCCTGGTGCCAGCCAATGGCTGCCGATCTCAAGCAGTCCCAAGCTAATGAAGGACGATTCCCAGCTCAACAGGGCTGGACAGCTGCGGGCGCCTGCCTAGGATCTCAGTAACGCAGTGCAAAATCCGGACCCCGCATGACCGATGTTCCCGCCACGCGGATCCGCAACTTCTGTATCATCGCCCACATTGATCATGGCAAATCGACCTTGGCAGACCGTCTCCTGCAGGAAACGGGCACTGTGGCTGTCAGGGATATGCAGGATCAGTTCCTTGACAATATGGAATTGGAACGGGAACGGGGAATAACAATCAAATTGCAAGCGGCCCGCATGGAATACACGGCCAAGGATGGTCAAAATTACATCTTAAATTTGATTGATACCCCAGGCCACGTTGATTTCGCCTACGAGGTCAGCCGCAGCTTGCAAGCCTGTGAAGGCGCTCTCCTGGTTGTCGATGCCAGCCAGGGCGTGGAGGCTCAAACCTTGGCGAATGTTTATCTTGCCTTGGAAAATGATCTGGAAATCATTCCAGTTCTCAACAAAATCGACTTACCCGGCGCCGACCCCCAGCGCATCAGCGCAGAAATTGAATCCATTATTGGTTTAGACACCAGCAACGCCATCGCCTGTTCCGCCAAAACAGGTCTGGGAATTCCTGAAATCCTGCAGGCGGTTGTTGATCGGGTTCCCCCACCCACCGATCGGCCGACAGAACCGCTGAGGGCGCTGATTTTTGATTCCTATTACGATGCCTATAGGGGTGTAATAGTTTACTTCAGGGTAATAAGTGGCACAATTTCCCGTAAAGACAAGGTTTTGTTGATGGCCAGTGGCAAAACCTATGAACTTGATGAAGTCGGTGTAATGGCGCCGGACCAACGCCAGGTGGACTCCCTCCATGCTGGCGAAGTGGGCTACCTTGCCGCATCGATCAAGGCCGTGACCGATGCCCGGGTCGGAGATACGATCACCCTATTCAATAACCCCGCCAGCGAACCCCTGCCCGGTTACACCGAAGCCAAACCGATGGTCTTCTGTGGGCTGTTCCCAATCGACGCCGACAGATACCCCGATTTGCGGGAGGCCCTTGATAAGTTAAAGCTTTCGGATGCTGCCCTGAAATACGAACCGGAAACCAGCAGCGCCATGGGTTTTGGCTTCCGCTGCGGTTTTCTAGGCTTATTGCATATGGAAATCGTACAAGAGCGGCTGGAGCGTGAGTACAACCTCGAACTTATTGTCACTGCACCTTCGGTAATTTATAAGGTTAATATGCTCGATGGCACCACCATATCAGTTGACAATCCAGCCACCCTGCCCGACCCGCAAAAGCGCGAATCCATTGAAGAACCCTATGTAAAACTTGAGATATACACCCCAAACATTTACAATGGAGCCCTGATGGAGCTCTGCCAAGAGCGGCGGGGGGAATTCATTGATATGAAATATATTACAACCGACCGCGTCACGCTTCACTATGAGCTACCCCTGGCTGAAGTTGTAACTGATTTCTTCGATCAGATGAAAAGCCGTACCAAAGGATATGCATCGATGGAATATCAACTAATCGGATATCGCAAGAATGAGTTGGCGCGTCTTGATGTGCTTATTAACAATGAACGAGCCGATCCACTCACCTCAATAGTCCATCGGGACAAGGCCTACAATGTTGGCAAGGGACTGGTGGAAAAACTGAAGGAATTGATACCGCGCCAGCAGTTTAAGATCCCGATCCAAGCCGCCATCGGCAGCCGGGTGATCGCCAGTGAAAGCATTAGTGCCATGCGCAAAGATGTTTTGGCAAAATGTTATGGTGGTGATATTTCCCGTAAGAAAAAATTGCTGCAAAAGCAAGCTAAAGGCAAAAAACGTATGAAAGCAATGGGCAAAGTAGATGTTCCTCAAGAAGCTTTTATGGCAGTTCTTAAGCTCAATCAATAGGAGTTCAGCAAACTCCCATTGGCCACAGCTTGTGATCAATCCATTGCGGTTATTCGATCCTGACCAACTGTTGGTAGCCCAAGCTTGACGGCCTTTGTCCGTTCTGGGGAACCCTTAATGGTTCAAAGAGATACTTGATTTGAAAACAGCACTTGTTCGGCCTTCTCGTCGCCGACGCCGCTTTCTCAGCGGCCTGCCGTTTCGATTTCATTCTCCCCAGAGATCAAGACCCCAGGATCAAGAGGCTGGCTTCCTGCTTCCGCTGACGGTCGTGGCCTCCATGGGACTGGTACTCTCCAGCCTTTCGCTGCAGGGGACCGCCCTGCAAAGCAAACTTCATTTTCGTTCCCAGGTTCAGGTCCGCTCCGATCAAGATCAACTGAGCCAGGCCGCCCAGAGGTTGGTGAGCCAGATAAACCTTCTCCATCCCTGCCTGCTCAACCTGCCTGAACAAGATTGGGCCCTGCAGGGCACTGCTTGCATTGATACCAACCAAGCCACCAGTTTGATCCAAGGGGGCGATGGATCCCCCGCCGATGTGCTCACCCTTGATTGGCAGCCCGATGCCAGTGGTCAGAAAGTGATGCTGCTGCTGCAACTACCCAAAGGAGAAGGCGGTAGCGGCCGGCGTGGCTTATTTGCGATTCAACTCGGCGGTGATCCCATCCGTGCATGGTCGATTCAGGAGCAGGGCCTGCTGGGGGCGCCATCATGACGATGGCAGAAGTAACCCTGGCCGCCGTCATCTTGATGGGCGCCTCTTCGGCTTCTTTGCAAATCTGGTCCAGCTCGATGGCTGAGATCCACAGCGCCCAGCGCAGGCAGCTGGCCTTGAACCGGATTGATGGCGAGCTGATCCTGCTGCAGAAACAGTGGCAAAAACTGGCGCAACTCGGACCCCTTGCGCCTGCATGTCTCGCCGCCAGTGAACAGCTCTTGGCCAAGCTGCAGCAGGCCCCGCAAGCTGCTGGGGTGGAGCGCGAACTGACCCTGTTGCCAGCGGAGGAGGGCCTGCTGGTGTCCCTTCGCGATCAAAACGAGCCCCGCGCCCATCGCCAGCAACTGGTCAAACCAGGGGCCCTGCGCCTTTGTGAGGGAGCTTGAGCATGGCCAAAGCACCAAAACACTCCGGCGGATTCACCCTGGTGGAACTGCTCGTGACCCTGGCTGTACTGATGCTGCTGGCGGGCCTGGCCATGGCCTACGGCAGCGCCGGTTTGGCCAGGCTGCGCGTCGAAATGGCCAGCCGCCGCGTCCTATTGGGCCTGGAAGAAGGCCGCAGCGCGGCGCTGCGCAATGGCCAAGCCTGCGGCCTGCAGCTTGGTGACAATGGTTGGCAGGCCCCGGCCTCCAACTCCCTGGCCCCCTGTCCGGGGGTCAGCGTACCCCTGGTAGAGGGCACCGAAGCCTCGCTGGTGGAAGTGGAACACAACTTGCCGAACACCGTGCGCTTCACCAGCAATGGCTTGGTGCTGGATGGGGGCACGGTGGTGTTGCGCTCTGATGGCACCGAACTGGAACGCTGTGTAGTGGTATCCCTACCTTTGGGGGTGACGCGGGTCGGCCGCATGGCCTCCGGGTCCTGCCAAAGGGATTTAAGTCTCTAGGGGGAGTACCTATGACAACCCAACCGAGGCCGCCAAGCGGAGACGGCTTCAGCCTTGTGGAACTGCTGCTGGCCCTCGGCTTGGCCCTGATCCTCTGCGGCGGCATCGCCCAGATGCAGGTTGGCCTGCAGCGCAGCGCTGATTTGGCGATGCGGGTGATGCGGGAAAGACGTTTACAGGACCGGACCCTCGATTTGATTCGCTCGGATGTGCTGCGATCTCAAGCGGTCAGTTTAGGAGGCGGCGCCACCAGCCCATGCGGACTGGGTGGCAGGCAATCGGTTCTGGAATTGCAAACAGAAGCCGGAACCATCGTTTACAGCCAGGGGAGCCCCCCGAGTTCAATTTGGCGTGGAAAGGTGCTGATGCGCTGCGGTCCTGCTTTCTCGTTAACCGGGGAAGCTAGTCCCGGCCAGTTCCAGAACCGCGTGCTGATTGATGGACTGCAAAGCGAAGGGTTTACAGCAAAAAACCTTGATGGCACAAGGCTTCAATTGCACCTTATTCAAGAGTTTATGGGTCCCGGCGGCCCTACTGTACTTGAAAATGGGATTTTAACAACCATGCTCTAAATTAAACTTATACGCATCTTTTGCAACCAGTAACCAGGCGCATTGAGGCGGGCGGGCTAGGAAGGGGTATAGTAAGAATTAATGAAGTAGCGGATGACACGGGTGTGAACTATCCAAGCCCTATTTCCCGCAGACGGCGGCCCCAGGCAGTGGTGTCTGTTGACTCTGGTTTTGTGCTGATCCTTGTGCTGCCGGTGGCCATGCTGCTGCTGATGACAACCCTTAGCCTGATCTCGCGCAGCAACAGTGCCGCCATTGCCTCCGCCCGGGATTCGAGGGCCCAGGCAGCCCGCATGGCTGCAGAGTATGGATTCAATCAGTTGATGGCACAAATAAATACCAAAGGCCTTGACGAACTGAGTGAATTGATAAACGATCCGACAGCCATTGAAGGCTCTAAAGATGGAAAATTTGCAACAAGCTATACCATCGATTTCGATCCCTCAACTTTGCCTGACCCCACAGCAATCACATGCAATAGCGATGACGATAACGCGTCGATTGAAGCAACTGTTGTCGGTAAACTAACCGATGGTTCTGTCACCTATCAGCATGAGATCAATCGCACGCTGAGTGTTTGCGTAAGAGAACCCAATCAACTCAGAGTAAATGCCGTCAAAGGTAAAAGCGATGCTTAAACTACTCCACAAAAAACATAATTTGGATGGCACTCATCTCCTCAAAGGACCGAGGAAAAATATTCAATTGTTTAAAGTCATCTCCGGCCAAACCAAAGGGGCGGGATTCTCGATAATTGAACTACTTTTGGCTTCATTCATAGCCCTTGTTGCCGTCAATGCATCGGCCCAATTAATTAATAATATCAGCACTAGTGGCCTGAATCGTCGGGCTGAAGCCACCAGTGCGATTGAAGTTGTCATCAGCAATGATTTAGCATGGTTTCGGCAGTACGCTAAGCTTTGGAAACTGGCAGAAGGACCCTATACGTCTCTACAAAAAACGGTTACAAAAACGCCAAATGACTATAAACAACTGAACCCAGGCGATCTATTCAATAAATACAATCCAAAAAAAGGCTCATCAGAAGGCTTATGTGGCACACCTGCTTTTGCAAACGCTTTCCAGAAAGATGCTGCCAGTTTAAAAATCAACTTTGACTCCATAACACTACCGCCCTATGCCATACCAAATGGTGATTCAATGACAATCTTAAACCTTCCACAATCAGCCTCTGGTTACAAGCTGGAAAGGAAAATAGAATCTGGAAAAGGCAGCTTGATAATAAGCTACACCCTCACCAACCCCGCCTTCGATAATCCCCTTGTTTTCAGAAGATTAAGTTCTATTTATCTACCGGCAGCGGGTTGGTGTTAACCGGAAGTCATACCATGATCAATTCAAACCCCATCTCTAAGCACCGCCCTAAGACGGGTTTCACATTGGTTGAACTCCTATCTACTATCTCCATAGTAGGTATATTGGCTTACGTAGCCTCTAATTCCATGTTTGGATTCTCCGAACAACGCCGCCTTCGCAGTGCCGCCCTAGAAGCGATGGACATGATTCATGCAGGACGCGCTGCGGTGATGGCCAATGAAGACGCCGACTGCATCTCACTAAACCCAGATAATATCAATCAGCGCCTGGTCTCAGGAGTCACGGACTTAGATGTCGATCCCAAAACCGACGGCAATACTGAACTCTGCTTCAGTCCTGAGGGGTGGCCCTTAGCAGCCGACAACACTATTCTGTCGGTGCCGATGACTCTGTTCATAAGCTCACCTGCCGTAGACAGCCAAGGCGATTGGTGCATTGTCGTCACCCCCCTATTGGCCCAAACCCATCTTGGTTGGAGACCCAATGGTAAAACCAGTTGTAGCTTTGATAGCCAAGGAGGTTCGCTCTAATGAAGGGTGAAGAGATGCTGGAATTAATGATTCGGCGTCAACCACCGGCTTGGCGACGCACAACTCACGTGCCAATCCACAGAATGGATCGAAGCAACGGCTTTAGCTTGGTGGAGCTGATGATCGTGACCGGGCTGACGGCGGTTCTCGTTGGTATTGGAGCCCTTAGCTTGGTTTCGGATGTGCAGGTAGAGCGACGCACTAATTCGGTTCAGGAAACCCAGGCAGAGTGGGGTCGGGCAGTCACCTTTATCCAAAACGAAGTGGCCAATGCCAACCGCATCTCGGATAACTTGAGTGTTGATTATCCCTGCAACGACGGCGACAAGCCAAAGAATGACATACTGGTGCTCAACAAAGATGCACCCGCTTCGGCCATCATTTATGGTGTACGTGGCATCTCAGACAAGCAAAAAAGTTTCTATCGCGGCCCACAAGTCCTGATTCGTTGTGGACCAATCCCCCCCGAAGGGACGTCGACTCCAATCGAGACAGTGCTCCTAGATCGCCTGCCAACTAGTACCTCATTGAGCGTGAAATTGCTGGCGAATAAAGACAAAGGACCAGTCCATGACGCCGAGCTCGAGATCGATCTGAAAACCGGAGCCAAGAAGGGCACCTACTCCGGAATACCTTTCAGGGTGCATGTCGAACGCACCCCCAGCACTCCCTGACACTACAGTTGTTGCGATGAGTACATCGGCCCCTACTTCCCCATTGAATCCCCCCGCCAACGAGAGTGAGATCGTTCTGAGGGCAACTGAGCTAGTCAGCCAAGGCGAGCCGGAAAAAGCCGAACAGCTGCTGCGCCAGCTAGTCAAATCAGGGAGCACCTTAGCCAAAGCCTGGATGAACCTGGGGGTGCTCGTGGGTGATCGAGGCGATAAGGTTGAGCGTCTAAAACTGTTCAACCACGCCCGGGAGCTGGAACCCAATAATGCCAAGGTCCTGCTCAACCTGGCCATCGCCTACCACGAGAACGGTGATTCGGATAGCGCCGAAGCGCTTATCCGTCAGGTGCTGCATCAGGATGCCCAGCTAGTAGCAGCCCACCACAGCCTGGGGGCGGTACTGGCCAAGGCCGGACGAGCCAGCGAGGCCAGGGACGCCTTGGCAACTGCCCTGGAACTGGATCCAGCCCATTGGCAGAGCCTGGACCAACTCACTGGTTTGAAATCGGCGGCAGCCCTAAAGCTTGCCGAAGCTGGCTATAGGCGGCTGATAGACGCCGAGCCAGAGAATGGCTCACTACACCGCAAACTTGCTGTCAATCTGAAGTACCAAAATCGTATTTATGAGGCCATCGAGAGTTTTCGCACCGCCCTTAAAATCAATGCTGCCGATGCTGAATCACTGATAGGCCTTGGCCTGGGATTGCTGAAGCTAGGCCAAGCCGATGAATCCCTAGTGCTGTTTTTGCAGGCCCTGGCCCTTGACCCCGACAATGGTGATGCCCTCGCCTGTACTGGATTAGCCCTACGCAACCTGGGTGATCGAGTCCAGGCCATCGAAATGCTTGATCGCGCCTTGCTGAAAATGCCAGACCGGGCTGATCTGATCAATGTCAAAGGGGAATGCCATGCAGATAACGGCCAACTGGATCAAGCATTGGCAAGCTTTGAGAAAGCGCTTGAACTGGACTTCAGCAACATGGCTATTCATTTTAATTTAGCCAATACCTTAAGGATTAGAGGAGATCTGGAAGCAGCTCGGATCGCCTTTGACGAGCTTCTCGCTGAAAAACCCCTGCATCTGGGCCTGTTCAGCTCCCAGATGTTTTTGTATTCGGTGGCTTCAGAGCGATGGGCTCCGGCGGCCCTAGAGCTGGGCCAACGCTTCTGGGCCGGGTGGACCGAGCCGTTTGCCCCCGAGCTTGAACCATCAAGCAACAAAAGCTTGGTTTTCGATCAAACCAGCCCCAACATCGGCTCCCTGGTTGACAGCGCCGATCCCAGTCGCCTTGGCAAGGTGCGCGTTGGTATCCTCAGCGGTGATTTAGGCGGACACGTGGTGGGCGAGTTCCTTACCGCCTTTCTAGAGCACTACGACCACGACAAACTGCATGTTGAACTGCTGTCGATGCGGCGTCGCTACGAATCGCGCAGTGAAGAATTGATCGCCTTAGCCGATGGTGCCATGACCCTTGAAGGTCTAAGCGACCCCCAGGCCCGCGAACTGCTGCGCAGTCGCCATTACGATCTAATTCTAGAAACGTCTGGATATACCAGACATGGTGGTATCAGACTGCTAGCCCAGCGTTGCGCACCAGTGCAATGTCATTACATTGGTTATCACGCTACCACGGCTCTTCCTGGGATGGATTATTTTATCGGTGATATTGAAACCGCCGATCTCGCCCTTCAGGATCAATTCAGCGAACAACTTTGGCAGCTACCCCGACCCTGGCTGGCCTATCCCAAGCATCGGGTCTTCCCCCCAGCCGAGCAGCTGGCGGCCACCGACCTGCCCGTGCTGGGGGCTTTCAGCCAAGTGGGCAAGATTCGAGCCGAAACCCTCAGCTTCTGGGGACCAGCCCTGAGGAAGGTACCGGACAGCCTGCTGGTAATCAAAGACCGATGCGTCGCGGATCCAAATGTTTGTCAGCGAATCGCCGATGTGCTGGCCAAGGAGCACGATGTCGATCCGCAGCGACTGCGGTTCTTACAGAGGCTGGGGGAATGGAACGACCATGTCGATTGTTACAACATTCTTGATGTTGCTTTGGATACGACCCCCTGGAGCAGCGCCACCACCGGCTTTGAAGCTTTGGCCATGGGCGCACCATTAGTGGCCATCAAGGGAGGCTGTACGGCAGCTCGCATGAGCACTTCCTTGGTCCAGGGTGTGGGTCGGCCAGAATGGGTAGCCCGCACCCCGGATGAGTTTGCCGCAATCGTGGCCGAACTCTGCTCCGATTTACCTGCCCTACGGGCCGGAAAGCAGGAACGCCAACGTCAAGCCCAGAACAGCAGTCTGTTTGATGGCAAGGACCTGGCCCAGCACCTGCAAGCAGCCCTGATAGCCATGGTGAATAAGGCAAAACCGGCTTGAATCCAGCTCTTAGGAGGTGGGACAATTGATTGTGCAACTCAACTCACCTGTTGAGGATGCGGCTCAAAAAAAACTTAAAGTCTTTTGCTCCCAGTTGCTTTGGGAGTAGTTGGATTAATTGGCAACCGTTATGACATGTTGCAGGAAAGGGCACCACTTGAATAGAATTTACCCTTAGCCAAATCGATTCGACAAAAAAACAGGGGCGCATGGCCCCCGCTTTCTTTGTGGCTAGTTGGATCTAAAGCCAGTTATGAGAATTCACAGCTAAGTGCACCGGTGGTCGCTTCGACGTTGATTTCGGCCGAAGCGGCAGGGGTTGTTGTGCTTGATTCGACATCAAGGCACTTCAAGCCAGCTACTTCTTGACCATATAAGACCTCCCAATCGACCGTGGCAAAGGTACCACCAGTAGCCACGCTGCAATCGGCGGGGGCTATACCCACACCGCCAGTGGCTACAAATGTGGAACATTCCTTAGCTAAAGCAACCTGCTCAGCAATGGAAGCACCAGCGCCAGCGGCGGCACGGGCGGCCAGGTAACGGGGCATGGCAACGGCAGAAAGGATGCCGACCACAGCCACAACGATCATGAGTTCGATCAGGGTGAAACCCTTGGCAAGCACGTTGCCGGACTTGCGCTGACCAAGGCTGCGCAGCAGCTCGAGTTGCAGACGAGTTTTGACGAGAGATGAGTTCATGGGAAGAGCCCCGAGGGGGATCTGATGACGTATCCATGCATACCACGGCTTGAACGAAGCAAGCAAGAGGATGCATTTGGTGAAAATAAGCCAAAAACTTACTGCACTATTTAAGAGTCATCTGGTTTTACTTAAGCTTTCCGCTTAGCAGTGGACGGAGTAACCGATTGGCATACCCACAAGTGGGTATCTTTAGATCCAACGTTGATCATTTATGGGGAAATTTACCCTAAATCCAACCAGAACTCGGGGAAGCTTGAACATTCCGCTCGCAGGCTGCGTCGCTGAACCTCGGCCACCAAGGTTCGGGAAACACTACTGAAGCAACTTGGCTAGGGCTCAATTAATCCCCGCAAGCGTTCGCTCCCCACCCCGCCGCCTCGCCCTAGGTTTCGCAAACTTGGTCGTCCCCCATGTTGAGGCCCGCCTCCGGTACCCAGGGATTCAGCCTTTCGCAGCGCATGACGCGCTGGGGTGTGGTGATCGTGATGATCTATGTGCTGGCGGCCCTGCTCGTCCCTGTGCTGCTGCACCTGGGCTGGCTTGACGATCCCAATGCGGGCCTCGACAACCCCATCTATGCCCCGCCCAGCCCCAGCCACTGGTGCGGCACCGATCGCCTGGGGAGGGACGTTTGTACCCGCACCCTGGCGGGCAGCGGCGTCGCCCTGCAGGTGGTGGTGGTGGCCCTGCTGGTGGCCCTGTTGATCGGGGTCCCCCTCGGCATGGCCAGTGGCTACTTGGGCGGGGCCGTTGACCGGGTCCTGGTGCTGCTGATGGATACCCTCTACACCTTGCCGGTGTTGTTGTTGTCGGTGGTGCTGGCGTTTCTGCTGGGCAGAGGCCTGCTGAACGCCGCCGCCGCCCTCTGCGTCGTTTATGTGCCCCAGTACTTCCGAGTGGTGCGCAACCAAAGCGCCCAGGTCAAAGCCGAACCCTTTGTGGAAGCGGCCCGCTCCCTCGGCGCTGGACCGGGCTGGGTGCTGCGCCGCTATCTGTTTCGCAACGTCATCACCTCGGTGCCGGTGCTGCTGACCCTCAATGCCGCCGATGCCGTACTGGTGCTTGGCGGGCTGGGCTTTCTGGGGCTCGGGTTGCCCGAGACCGTGCCCGAATGGGGTGGTGATCTGCAGCAGGCACTGACGGCCGTCCCCACCGGCGTCTGGTGGACGGCCCTCTATCCCGGTTTGGCGATGTTTGTGTTGGTGTTAGGTCTGTCCTTTCTCGGCGAAGGCCTGGAGCAATGGCTTTCGGGCCCCTCCAGGCGCTCCTGATCGCTCAAGTTGGGGCGCCCTCCCGGGGCAGCGAGGCCAGCAAGGGCCGCGCCGATCCTCTGGGCCAAGGCTCCGTAATCGCCACGCTGCCGCAGCTCGCGCTGCAAGGTCGTGGCAATTTCAAGTCGTTCGGCACGGTGGTCCGGGTGGCTGAAGTAATCGATCTTGTGGTGCAGCTCTTCGAGACTGCGGAAGCTGAACGGCGAGGTGGCCAGATTCAGGTGCCCCAGAACGAGGTGCATGGCAGCGGCCCGCCGGGGAACCTATGCTGAAAAAAAACCTGCTGTTTTCCTGGAATGCCCCTGTGGCTTGACCTGCTGCTTCTCGGTCTGGCTGTTTTGTTGTGGACCAAGGGAGGGCGCCAGCTAGACGATGTCGTGATGATGCTGATGCGCATTCTGGCGGTGGCTTTCGCCCTGGTGGTGCTGCTTGGCGGCAGACTGCTGCTGCTGGAGATCGCTTTGTTGCTCTTTGTGCTCTGGCTTCCCAGTGTCCGCGGCCTAGAAAGCGGTTCTCGCTTCTAGTAACTCCTCTCACTGGTAACTCCTCTCAATGGCGCCGCTTGATCAGTGGGGCAACCTGACATCCCTCGGCAGGGACTCGGCAATCTCTCCTTCAGCGGTCAGGGCAGGATAAGGCCGTCCTTGCTGATCACACCAACGGGCCACCTGGGGATGGGACCAGGCGAAAAGCTGGCGGCCATAGTGATCGGCACTAAGTCCCTCGCCGTGCTCCGGCACCACGCCAGCAGTTTGGCGCTGGCGCAAGGCCTCGAATAAAAGAATCGCTGCCGCCACGGAAACATTCAGGGACTGCACCATGCCCCGCATCGGAATAAACAGGGATTGATCAACAAGGGATGCGGCTGTCTCACTTAGTCCCCACTTCTCGGCACCAAGTACAAAGGCCGTGGGCCCGGTAAAATCACAATCGCGATAGTCAATGGCGCATCGGCCCAGGTGGGTGCCATACAAGCGGAAGCCGCGTTGCTTGAGTTCGGCCATGGCCGCTTCGGAATTGGCGTGCAGCTTCAGAGGCACCCATTTCTGACTTCCCTGGGCCGTACTGTTGAACGTGGGCAGACGGCCGGCGCGGCAGACCGCATGGGCCTCCAACGCCCCCACCGCATCGCAACTGCGCAAGATCGCCGAAAGATTGTGCGGTTTCTCCACCTGCTCCAAAAAGACGGTGAGGTCGGCCATGCGGTGATCAAGGACCGACTGGATACGTTCGAAACGGCGTGAAAGCAGGGGCATGGTTAAAAGCCGTCAGACGGCTCCTCCAGGATGGCGCTGCGTCCCATGATGGAGCCGATGAAGGAAACCAGCTTCGACCAAAGGGTCTACGAACAAGTCGCCCGCATCCCCTTCGGCCAACTGGCCACCTATGGCCAGATCGCGGAACTCATGGGCGAATGGGGATGCGCCAGGCAAGTGGGTTGGGCCCTCAGGCGGCTGCCCCTGCCTTCGCCCCTGCCCTGGCACCGGGTGGTCAATGCCCAGGGTCGCCTCGCCATGACCCTGTCGCGCCAAGGCAGCGACTGGATGCAGAGAGATCTGCTGCTGGCTGAGGGCATTGCGGTGGACCTCCAGGGCCGACTACCCCTCCAAAGCCATCGCTGGCGCAGCGAGAGCCAAAGCGAGCAGCAGCCGTGAAAGCCCCCCAAGATCCCATCCCTACGGAAACCGACGGTCTCGCCCCCCGACGCCTGGCCTGGAAGGTGCTGGAAGCGGTAGCTGCGGGGGCTTTTGCGGACAACGCCCTGGAACGGGAACTGGCAAAAACCAACCTGGCGCCCCTCGATCGGGGACTGGCCACCGAACTGGCCTACGGGGCCATCCGCCAGCGGTTACTGCTTGATGCCTGGATCGATGCCCACGGCCGGCTCAAGGCCAACCGCCAGCCACCCCGTCTGCGCTGGTTGTTGCACGTCGGGCTCTACCAACTGCTGTTCAGCAGCCGGGTGCCCGCCTCCGCCGCCGTCAACACCAGCGTTCAGCTAGCCAAAGAAGCGGGCTTTGCCCGGCTGGCTCCAGTTGTCAATGGTCTGCTGCGGGCCGTGGCCCGGGCCCACACCCCCCATAAGGCCGAGGCCGAGGCCGCACGGCCCCTCAACCCTTGGCAGGGACTGGTGTTACCCGACGCGGCGGCCGACAGCCTGGCCCTGCGCCACTCCCTACCCCCCTGGCTGGCGACCCAACTGCTGCAATGGTGCCGCCCGGAAGAGGCCGAGGCCTTTGGACGCTCCAGCAACACACCCCCGGCCCTCGACCTGCGGATCAACCGACGGCGGAGCAGCCGGGCGCAGGTCCTGGCGGCCTTTGGGGCGGCAGGGCTGACGGCCAGGGCTTTGGACGACCAGGAATGGGGCCTGTGCTTGGCAGCGGCCAGCGGCGATCTCCGGGGGCTGCCGGGTTTCAAGGAAGGTCACTGGTGCGTTCAGGACCGCACTGCCCAGGCCATCGCCCCCCTGCTGGCACCACAGCCGGGGCAGCGGGTTCTGGATGCCTGCGCCGCCCCTGGAGGCAAGTCCACCCAGCTGGCGGAGTTGATGGATGATCAGGGCGAAATCTGGGCGGTGGATCGCTCCGAGGCTCGGCTCAAAAAGGTGGTTGCCAACGCCGAGCGTCTAGGCATGGTCAGCCTGCAAGTGCTTGCGGCCGACGCCGCCGACCTGCTCGAAATACGGCCCCAATGGCGCGGTTACTTTGATCGAATTCTGCTGGATGCGCCTTGCTCAGGGCTGGGAACCCTGGCCCGCCATGCCGATGCCCGCTGGCGAATCGAGCCCGACACCATTGCCGAACTGGTCAATCAGCAACAGCGGCTGCTCGAACGCCTGGCGCCTCTGCTGCAGCCCGCTGGACGCCTGGTCTATGCCACCTGCACCGTGCATCCCCAGGAGAATGGCGAGGTGGTAGATGCTTTTCTGGCCAGCCATCCCAGCTGGCAGCTGGTTCACCAACATCAATGGTGGCCGGCACCCCAGGCTGGTGATGGCTTCTACGCCGCCGTCCTGGAACCCCGGCATCCAGACGACCTGGGGCAAGGGTTGGGGCCTACCTAGGGCAGGGGAGGCGGCGGGCTCACCGGCGGCGGTGGCGGCGGCGGGGCCTGGGCCGCAGTCGGCGCAGGGGCAGCGACGGGGTCCGGCGCTGGTGCAGGGACAGCTGTGGGTGCAGCTGGTTCGGCACGCCGTTCTTCCCGGGCGGGAGGTTGCCAGCGGGGCGCTTCTTGGAGCGGCGGCACGCTTGGGCGGGCGGCACCGGGCTCAGGGGGGACAGGATCAATGGGCTCCGGTGTCCAGCGACGGCGGGGAGCCTCTTCGGCCCGATTGGGCTCGGCTGCGGGGGGCGTCCAACTCGACGGGGGCTCCCAGCGATCGGGAGCTTTCGGGGTGGGTTGGCTGGTGTTGTCCTTGTCCTTACCCTTATTGGGCAGCTTGGGGGGGACATAGGGGATGAATTCGCCGGTGAGCTCTGGCTTGGGGGGAAATTCGCGAACGGGGATGTCATTGACAATCCTCGACATGAAGGAGTTCCAGGCGTAGGCGGCCTGCACGCTGCTGCTGCTGGTCTTCCAGTTTTCGTCGTAACCAAACCAAACCGCCGTGGTGAGCTGGGGAATCGAACCGATGAACCACAGGTCACGGCCCCCCTCGGCGGTGCCGGTCTTGCCGGCCACCGGCCGATCGGCCAGACCCGCAGGGCGGCCGGTACCAGCGCGAACCACGTTTCGCAACATGTACGTCATGGCGTCGGCCACATCGCTGCTGACAGCGCGACGGGGGGGCTTGGCCTTCTGGCGTCGACTCCAGATCAAGGCGCCATCGGGGCCATAAATCAGATCGAAGGGCGTGGGTGCCACATACAAGCCACGGTTATTAATCGCCGCATAGGCGGCCGTCATTTCAAGCACGTATTTCTCATTGGACCCAAGCACCATGGAGGGGTATTCGCCTATCTCGCCGGTGATCCCAAGCTGGCGGGCAACGCCGATTACCCGGGGATAACCTACCTTTTCGGCCGTAGCCACGGCGGCGGGATTGATTGAATTGGTAAAGGCCGTCAGCAGCGTGACGCGGCCGCCGCTACCGGGGATGCAGAAGCGCCTGGGGGGCCAACCATCCTGGTAGCAGCGCTCGCGATTGGCAACGGTGTCTTCTGGCCGCATGCCGTATTGCAGGGCGGCTGTATAGGCAAAAAGTTTGAAGGTGGAACCGGGCGAACGCAGGGCCTGAATGGCCCGGTTGAACTGACTGCGCTCCCAATCCGTGCCGCCCACCATGGCCCGCACCAAGCCGGTTCCGGGCTCCATGGCCACTAGGGCCCCTTCCATGCCGCCTGAGGCGTAAGTATTGACAGCCTCCTGGGCGCGGGCCTGCCATTCAGGCTTGAGGCCGGTGTGAATCGTGAGGCCGCCCACCTCAAGTTGCTCTTTGGTTAGAACCTTGGGCAGCTCCTGCTCCAACCAGCTAATGAACCAGGGGGCGGGATTGACGAAATACTTAGGTTCTGCGGGCTTAAGACCGATGGGCGCGGCTTGAGCCGTTTCAAGCTGGCGGTCGTCGATATAGCCCATCTCGCGCATCCGCCTCAACACCGTGGCGCGGCGCTCCAGAGCCAGCTTGGTGTTGACGAGGGGTGAATAAACGGAAGGAGCCGGTGGCAAGCCGGCAATCAGGGCAGCTTCAGGCAGGGTGAGTTGATCTGGTTTTTTTGAGAAATAAACCCAGGAGGCATCGGAAACGCCATAGGCACTCGAACCCAAATAGACATAATTAAGATATTGCTCAAGGATCTGCTTCTTGGGAAGCTGGCGTTCAATCTTGCCTGCTAGGACCGCCTCCTTGATCTTGCGCCAGAGGGTGCGATCTTGGCTGAGAAAGACCGTACGGGCAAGCTGTTGGGTGATGGTGCTGGCGCCCTCCTCCACCGAGCCCTGGCTGAGGTTGCGCAGCATCGCCCGCAGGATGCCAACGTTGTCAACGCCATCGTGCTGATAGAAGCGGCGATCCTCAGCGGCCACGAAAGCCTTTTGCAGCAACAGGGGCATCTGGCCGCTGGGCAGCTTCTCCCGGGTTGCCGGACCCTGCTTGAACACCACTTCGCCATCGGCCGACAGGATGGTGAGGGTGCCCGGTCGCGAAAAAGCACCAATGCCGCGGGCATCGGGGAGCAGGGAATCGACGCCGGCGATCAACAGGTTTTGGCCGAAGGCCGCGGCCACTCCCAAACCGCCTGCCAGCAGGGCCGGCCTCCAGAGAGTGGCACGGCGACCACTGGACTTGGCAACGGGAGCCAGGCGGCCTGATTTTTCACGGCGGCGCAGGGCGGGGCCCCAGCGGGGATCCGGAAGTCGTTGATCGGGATCCAGGCGAGTCAAAGTGCCAGATTCCCCACAATCAAACTGCTATGGCCAATCGCCAGGGCCGTTACCAGCATGCCAAGCACCAAAAAAGGCTGGGCACTGGCCTGATATTTGACATCAAAGGCCACCGGATCGCGCAATAGCCAGATGTCTTGAAATGTGATCTGGGGAATAATCAGCAGCACCAGAATCACAGCGGCCAGATTCTGACCGATCGCGATCAATACGGCAACCATGGCCAACTGGAACAGGTCGATCATCGCGGCGCTGATCCAACTGGCCCGCTTGATGCCAAAGGCCACCGGCAGAGACTGCAGCCCAAGGGCTTTGTCCCCTTCCACACTCTTGAAGTCGTTGACGACGGCAATGCCCAGACCCGCCAGGCTGTAGGCGAGGGTCAACAGCGCCGTTGTCCAGGTGAGTCGGCCAAATAGGGCCTGGCCCGCCCACCAGGGCAGGGCGATGTAGCTGGCGCCCAGGGCGTAGTTGCCCAGCCAGCCGTTTTGTTTGAGTTTGAGGGGCGGTGCCGAATAGATGTAACTGACGAACGAACCAGCCAAGGCCAACAACAGCAGCACCGGCGTGGTGTGGCCGGCCCAGCGATCAAGGGCGTAGGCCACACCCAGACCCGCCAGCAGCAACACGATGATCTGGAGCTTGACCTGCCCCAAGGGGATCGCCCCGGAAGGGATCGGCCGGTAGGGCTCGTTGATGGCGTCGATGTCGCGGTCGTAGAAGTCGTTGAGGGTTTGGGTGTACCCGGCCAAAAGGGGACCGCTCATCAACATGCAGGCCAAAGAGGCCAGCACCTCCTGGGGGCGCCACTGGAAATGGCCTGAGGCGGCAGCGCCGCACAGAACACCCCAGATCAGGGGGATCCAGGTGACCGGCTTCATTAACTGCAGCCGGATTTTCCAGATGTTGGAGGTGGTGCTCGCCCCCTTCATGCCAAGGATCTGGCGGGTGGCGCTGCCCTTCTTTTTCGCAGGGGCTTGGCTTGGGGTCGGTTCGGTCACGGGTGCTCGCCGCAGGGAGGGGCCGTTCAGGCGGGGGCGATTTCGTCGTCGAAGAACCAGGTGGTGCCACCACCGTTGAGGTCCACGACCACGCCGATGCCCTTACCGTCGGTGACCCGGTAACCCTTCACGGTGCCGGTGGGATCGGCCTTAAGGGTCGAGACAAGGTCTGCGGGAATGCGGTCCCGGACCCTGAGCACCCGCACTTTGGAGCCGATGGTGATGGCGGCCTGGGCCATGGCTGGGGCGGGGGCAAAGGGTAGAAAACCTTAACAGCGCCAGGGCCGCAGGCCCATCTGACACGCTGGACCGAGAAGCTCTGGGGATTGACGCCGATGGTGGCTAAACGCATCATTCCCTGTCTGGACGTGGCGGAGGGTCGGGTCGTTAAGGGCGTCAATTTTGTCGGCCTGCGCGATGCCGGCGATCCGGTGGAACTGGCCTGTCGCTATTCGGCGGCCGGGGCCGATGAGCTGGTGTTTCTCGACATCGCCGCCAGCCACCAAGGCAGGGATACCTTGGTGGACCTGGTGCGGCGCACCGCCGATGCCGTCACGATTCCCTTCACCGTCGGTGGTGGCATCAGCAGCGTCGATGGCATTACAGAGCTGCTGCGGGCCGGGGCCGACAAGGTGAGTCTCAACTCCGCCGCCGTGCGGGATCCCCAGCTAGTAGGCCAGGGGGCTGGACGGTTCGGCTGTCAGTGCATCGTCGTGGCCATCGATGCCCGGCGCCGCACCGCCGCCGAACGGGCCGCCGGAGCCGCACCGGGATGGGATGTGTACGTCAAGGGCGGACGCGAGAACACCGGTCTAGATGCCGTGGCCTGGGCCCGCCAGGTGGTGGCCCTGGGGGCCGGCGAAATCCTGCTGACCTCCATGGACGGGGACGGCACCCAGGCCGGCTATGACCTGGATCTGACCAGTGCGGTGGTGGAAGCGGTGCCGGTGCCGGTGATCGCCTCCGGCGGAGCCGGCTGCATCGACCACATCGCCCTGGCCCTGGACAGCGGCGGAGCCGCCGCCGCCCTGCTGGCCTCGCTCCTGCATGACGGGGTCCTGACGGTGGCCGAGATCAAGGAGGATCTGCTGGCTCGGGGCCTGGCGATTCGCCCCCTCGAATCCAGCACAGCGCCCTTCGCAGAAGCCTTGGGGCCGTCGTTACATTGATACATGAATTGCGACCTTGGGGTCGTCTGCCGTGATCCCCCTGACGCCCCTAGCAGCCCCATTACTGACCATCTTGGCTGTGGTGATGGTGGTTGCAGTGGTGGCCTTGGTGGCCTGGGCCCTGCAATTGATGCAGTCCGCCACCGATCGTCAGGAATTTTCGCTGATGTTGGCCGGTTGCATGGTGTGTTCAGCGGCTGTGGGCCTGGCCACCGTGATGGTGCTGACCCTCACCAGTCCCGAGCGGCTGCCCAGCACCGTCCTGCCACACCTTCCCGATGAACAGGAGGCCTGGGTGAGCCTGGATGCCATCGTGCTGCCCCTGGTATCGCAAGGCCAAAATGATCCCCGGTGATCAAGAGGCGGTCCGCGAGCTATTTGAGACCGTTGCCCCCCGTTACGACCGGCTCAATGACCTGCTGAGCCTGGGGGCCCACCGTCTCTGGAAACGGCAGGCAGTGGCCTGGCTGAATCCTCGCCCAGGGCAACGGCTCCTGGATCTCTGCTGCGGCACCGGTGATGGGGCCCTGCTCCTGGCCCAAAAGGTGCGCCCCGGCGGCCAGGTGCTGGGTCTTGACTCGGCGGCGGCCCCACTGCGACTGGCCCGCCAGAGGGCGGCCCGAGAACCCT
>Ga0207941_1000181_pt1 | contig 19926 bp, 12 predicted proteins | sample LakMenEpi13Sep12_FD_150695 | JGI IMG/M metagenome (GOLD analysis project Ga0207941, IMG submission 150695) | Freshwater microbial communities from Lake Mendota, WI - 13SEP2012 deep hole epilimnion (SPAdes) | ecosystem: Environmental > Aquatic > Freshwater > Lake > Epilimnion/Euphotic zone ...
CTACGACCTGAACTTGGACTTCTTTGGAGAGCGTCTCACCGGCGATCAGTTCCTGATGTCCCATCAACGCATCGGCCAGGGCCTGGGCCGTCACGAGGATCTGGACGGAGATCCGATCGGTGTAGTTGCACTGCCGACGTTTGCGCAGGTCCTGAATGAGGCGAATGGCATCTTTGGCGATCCCGTCGCGGATCAGTTCCGGGGTCAGTTCGGTATTCAGAGCCACGACGCACGATTTACCTTGGGCAGCAGCCCAACCTTCTTTGGCGCTCAAGCGGACTTGGATGTCCTGGTCATCGAGTTCCAACTTTTTCCCTTCGATTGTCAAAACGATCTTTCCTAGGCGGCTCATTTGATCCATCAGATCCGCCCCACTTGCGGCTGCGAGTATGGTTTTGAGTTTCGGCAGCAGAGGACCGACCCTTGGACCTAACTTGCGAAAATTAGGCTGGACCGAATAAGTGACGAATGGACTCGAACCGCTGGTATAGTGGATTTCTTTGACGTTGAGTTCTTCGCGGACGATATCGTCATGGCTTCGTAGCCAATCGATGTGCACGTCGTTTGCAAGAGTCACCTCGACTCTCGACAAAGGCTGCCTAACCTTAAGCTTCGATTCCATGCGGGCCGAGCGCCCCAACGAGGCGATCTGGCGGAGCAATCCCATGCGTTCGTTGAGAACCGGATCGTTTACTTCCGATGCACCGGTCGGGTAATCGCAAAGATGGACGCTTTGGCGAACCCCTGGAAGCCCCTCGGACAAGTGCCCCCAGAGCGTTTCGGCTAGGAACGGGGTAAACGGGGCGATGAGCTTTGCGGTGACCAACAAACACTCGTAGAGGGTCCAGTAGGCGTCGAGTTTGTCCTGGGAGTGTTTCTCGGAGGACCAATACCTCGATCGACTTCGCCTTACGTACCAATTGCTCAAGGCATCGACAAACGAGTGGAGCGACTGGCAGGTTCCATAACTATCGTACCGGTCCATGCGCTCGACGCAATCGCGGCAGGTGGTCCCAAGTTCGCTCAGGATCCATCGATCCAACTCGTTCCTTTGAGCCACTGGGCGATACGACTTTGAGCGTCCCAGCTCGCATGCGTCGAGTTGATCGAAATCGCCTTCGATCTCTGAGGGCCCCTCAAACCCATCGATCTCTGCATAAATCGTGAAGAAGCTAAACACGTTCCAAAGCCGCAGGATGAATTCCGAGATGCTATCTCGAATCGCTCGCTCGGAGTACAGAATGGAATTCCACGGGGCTTGGTTGGCAAAGAGGTACCAGCGCAAGGCATCGGCACCGTAGCGATCGAAGATTTCTTGGGGGCTGCGGTAGTTTCGCAGTTGCTTGCTCATCTTGCCGGTTTTTTGGACGAAGTCCGCACCGAGCGAGGCCCGAGCATCCTCTTCGGTCAAGAACCGCTGCTTGCCATCCTTGCTCTCGTACCATTCGGCCAGCATCAACCCCAGGACGATGCAGTTTCGAAACGGATGAGGGTAGTCCGTTGCAGATTGACCCGGCGATGATTGACCCGGCGATGATTGCCCCGGTTGTCGGCCGAAGAGCATCGTGGAGATAGCCAGTTGCGAGTAGAACCAGCCCCGGGTTTGGTCGATCGCTTCGCTGATGAAATCGGCTGGAAATTGCGACTCGAACTCCGTTTTGCCCGTGTGGGGGTATCCCCACTGCGCAAAGGGCATCGCACCGCTGTCGTACCAGCAATCGATCACTTCGGTGACTCGCACCATGCGGGCACCTGGTGCATACGGGGAATCGTAGGTCACCGCGTCGATGTAGGGTTTGTGAACTTTGAGATCCTCGGCCAGTTCGGGATTGGCCGCCTTGGCCTTGGTCCACACTTCGGTTCCATCGATGCCGGGTTTTGACAAGAGTTCTTGGTAGGATCCGATCGACTCCATTTTCCCGGTGGACTGACAGACCCAGACCGGCAGTGGGGTTCCCCAGTAGCGTTCGCGGGACAGAGCCCAATCGACGTTGGATTCCAGGAAGTTGCCGAAGCGGCCCGGACCGATGTGCTCGGGTAACCAACCGATTTTCGAGTTGTTTTCGAGCATTGCATCGCGGAATGCGGTCGTGCGGATGAACCAGCTTTCTCGTGGGTACTGGATCAGTGGGTCTTGGCTTGCTCGCCAGCAAAATGGGTAATCGTGAACATATTGTTCTTGGTGCCAGAGCAACCCACGCTCGCGGAGGGCTCGGCTGATGGGTCTATCGGCGTCTTTGACCCAGACGCCTTGGTAGTCGGCCGCATCGGCGTTGAATTTCCCGTCGGGGCCGACGGCGCAGATCAACTCTGGGCCTTGGTCCTGAACAAACCGTTCTCTTTGCTCGATGAGGACTTCGTAGTCGACTTCACCGAAGGCGGGTGCGAGGTGGACGATTCCAGTTCCTGAGTCGATGGTGACAAAGTCGGCGTGAACGACGCGCCATTGGGTGTGCTGTTGGCCACCGCCTAGGAGTTCAGACGTCAGCGAGCCCATGGCTTTGTGGTAGTAATCAAACGGCGGGACATACCTAAGTCCGACCAACTGACTTCCTGGAACGGTCTTTTCGACGGTCAATTCCCGTTTGATCTTTTCCCCGAGCGTCTTCACCAGATCGGCCGCGACGATCAGGGTATCTTTGGACTCTGGATCGGTGCAGTAAGCGTATTGGATCCCTTGGTGAACGGCAGCGAATTGGTTCGACGGGAGGGTCCAGGGGGTGGTCGTCCAGACGACCAGCGAAGTATTGGGTTGATCGACCAGAGGAAAGCGAACGTAGACGCTCGGATCGGCCACCTCACGGTATCCTTGTCCGACCTCTCCGCTGCTCAGGGCCGTACCTCCTTGGGCCCACCACCAGACGATCTTGTGTCCTCGGTAGAGCAAGCCTCGGTCGAAGAGATTCTTGAGAGACCACCAAACGCTTTCGACATAGCTTTGATGGTAGGTAACATAGGCTTGAGAAAGATCGATCCAAAACCCTAAGCGTTCGGTGACACGTTCCCATTCCTGCATGTAGCGCCAAACGCTCTGCTGGCACTTGGCGATGAATGGCTCGACTCCGTAGTTTTCGATTTCATCTTTCGAATGGATGCCGAGTTCTTTGCAGACCTCGACCTCGACAGGCAAACCGTGGGTATCCCAACCGGCTTTGCGATTGCACCAGTACCCTCGCATGGTTCGGTAGCGAGGAAAGAGATCTTTGATCGCCCGGGTCAGGCAGTGGCCCGGGTGAGGCAAGCCGTTGGCCGTCGGGGGGCCTTCGAAAAAGACAAACGGTTTCGATCCTTGCCTCAGCAACAACGACTTTTTGTAGATGTCGTTGTCTTTCCAGAACTTGAGGATCGCTTCTTCTTGTTTGGGAAACTTAACGTCGGTCTTTACAGCTCGAAACATCGATCACTCATCATCCGGAAATACGATAGGGTTGCCGTTCTCGTCCAACTCTTCATCGAGGGCTTCGGCATCCGGGTGGCCTTCGAGCATCCCATCGTCGACCGGTTCGATTTGGTATTCGTCTTCGAGTTCTTCCTCGAAATCGTCATCGAAATCGTCGTCGAAGTCCTCTTCGTCGAAGTCATCGAAGGGGTCGGGTTCGTCGTCTTCCTGTTCGGGGGTGGCTTCCTCTGGAAGATCATCGTCTTCGGCCTCTTCGTCATCGTCGCCCCAGGAACTGCGGATCGGAGTGCGTTTGGGCAAAATTTCCGGGACCGAGTTTTGCACAGCGGCCTCGAACCAATCCTCCAATCCAGCCACATCCTTGGCAAGCGAATCCGTTTCTCCGAGGTCAAGCATCTGGTTCATGGGGGCTTTGGTTGAATGGAGTTTGGTCAATCAGTAGTAGGCAAAATAGCAGCGATTTGGGCGCGCTGTCGCTTCGGTAAAGGCCTTGGAAGTAGTAAGTTGGCGATAAGTCGCTTGCCTGTCAACTGCCGATAGCCCTTGAGGGTTCAATCCGGAAAGCAAGAAAATCGTCCCGAGGGGACAATATTTTGAAATCCCATGCGAAATGTCCTCTAGGCCTGCGTTTTTCAACGCGGCGATTGGTCCAGTTTTCCACCAAAAGGGGATAGAGAAAATGCTCAAGAAAATTTTGCTCGGTTCGGCGTTGACAGCTTCCGCTGGAGGACTCTTGTTGGGCACCTCGGCCTACAGCTATGTCAAAACAGGGATCCATTCCCTGCGGGATTCGGTCAAGGATCAGATTCCCGTCGAGGTCGAGATCAAACGCGCCCGGGAATTGATCAGCGATTTGAAGCCTGAGATCGCAAGCAACTTGAAACTCATCGCTCGCGAAGAGGTCGAGGTTGCAAAATTGCAGCGTGAGGTGAACGTCAAACAAACCTCCCTGGCGAAATCCAAGGACTCGATTTTGAAGCTCAAAGAGGACTTGCAAAGCGGTGTCCGCTATGTGACCTACCAGGGCAAGAAATACAGCATCGAACAGGTCCGACAGGATTTGGGCGACCGGTTCAAGCACCACCAATCGCTCGAAGCGACCTCCGAAAAGCTTGTCAAAATACTCGATGCTCGCGAACGCAATCTGATCGCAGCGAGGCGCAAACTCGACGAAATGCTCGCTGCAAAGCGGGAATTGGAAGTCCAAGTCGAGAACTTGCAAGCGCGATTGACGATGGTCCAGGTCGCACAGGCCGGCAACCAATTTGCAGTCGATGACGGAGCGATCAGTCAAGTTCGCCAGGCCCTCGACGAAATCGCCACGAGGATCGATGTGGCCGAGAAACTTGCCAGCGGTTTCGATGAAATCGGTTCGGTACCGGTCGAAGCTCAGGAGCACCATGAGGATCTTGCCGAAAGGATCTCAGCGTACTTCCTCGAGGATTCCCCCAGCTCGAAATCCGACTCCCAAATCGATCAACTCGCCGATCGACCACTCTAATCGGCCCCTGCAATCGGCCAATGCAATCGGCGATTGACGACCCCTTGGCACCCTAGACGGATCGACCCTTTCATTCCATCATGAACCTAGGTTTTTTGTTCCAAGCACCCTCGATAGCTCCACCGATGCCCAAACCCAAGATACTCTGGATCGACGGCGTCGGCAGCTATGCGATGTGCGACTCGGACGAAGTCTCGATTGGACAAGCATTCCCGGGAAACGATGTCGATTTGGCGATCCGAGGGGATCTGAGCCGAAGAGCCTGCATCATCGGCCGCAAGGGGGAAGACCACTTGGTCCAAGCCTACCAGTCCATGACCCTCGATGGCCAGCCTTTGGAGCGACCGGCGATCTTGCGATCCGGGTGCATCCTGAGGATCGCCGATCGGATCGAACTGCTCTATACAAGGCCCACGGTCCTAAGCGGTACGGCCCGACTGGAACTGGTCTCGAAGCATCGCTGGCAACCGGTCCTAACCGCTGCGATTCTCCTGGGGGATTCGTGCATCATCGGCCCGACACCCGATGCGCATGTCGTATGCCTCCCCCCTCGGGGAATCGACTGGGCTGGACGATTTGTGTGGTTTCGGCAAGCCGACGGTTGGATCTGCAAAGGGATCTCTTGCCCGGGTTTGATCGCGGGCCAGACCCCTATTAGCGCCCCATTTAAGCTCGAGACTGGCCTAAGAGTCCAATCCGACGTGGCCAGTTGGACCCTGACTGAGGGTTAAACCCCCTTAGTCCTAACGCCGTTTTGACCTCCAAAGGGGATTTAAGTGCGCCCGTGCCACTCGACACCCCGGCCTAATAGACCAAAATGATGTTCACCACAAAACTTTTTCGCCCGCCCAGCCCTTTTCCAATAAAGCCGATCATGGAACGCCAAGGCGCTGCGATGAAATTCCAATACGGCAACGGTCAGTGCCCCCTCGAAGGCTACGTGATCCGTCGCGGCATCGGCATCGGCGGCTTCGGCGAAGTTTACTTCGCCGAAAGCGACTCAGGGAAAGAGGTCGCGCTCAAACGCATCCAGAAAAACCTAGACGTCGAAATACGAGGTGTCCGCCACTGCCTAAACCTCCGGCACCCCAACTTGGTAGCCATCTATGACATCCGATACGATCAAGACCAACAAGGCTGGATCGTTATGGAATTCATCGAAGGCGAGTCGCTTCGCGAACACCTCGACCGAAGCACCGATCCCTTGGCCGGCCCTATCCACTCCTACGAACAAGGCAAACCTGAACGGATCCTCCCAGTCTTCGCCCAGATCATCGCCGGAATGACCTACCTGCACGATCAGGGAATCGTCCATCGGGATTTGAAGCCAGCGAACATCTTCCTCGACAAGGGCCTAGCCAAAATCGGCGACTATGGCCTCTCGAAGTACATCAGCACCTCGCGACGAGCCGGCCAGACCGAGAGCGTCGGGACCTTCCATTACATGGCTCCCGAAATCGGCAAAGGGGAATACGGCAAGGAAATCGACATCTACTCGCTGGGGATCATCCTCTACGAAATGCTCACCGGTACAGTCCCATTCGACGGCCAAAGCACCCAAGAGATCTTGCTCAAACACCTCACGGCCGACCCGGATCTATCGATGCTCCCCGAGGGCCTAGCCCACGTGATCGGAAAGAGCTTGGCCAAAAATCCAACAAACCGTTATCGCGATGGTCGCGAGATGCTCCATGACCTGGGCTTCGAATTGACCGCCGCGGGTTTTGTTTCACCTCTCATGGCTAGCAGCCCTGCGTTCGGCCAAACAACCCCCGGCCAAACAACCCCCGGCAATGCCTATGCGAGAACCAGCGATCGGGCGGCACAAGCCAACGCACAAGCCAAACCCAAAAAAGCCATCCCGACGACCAGTGAGCCCCTGAGCCCGCTGCAGAGGGTCCAAGCCTTTTTTACGATTGGAATCGATGGCCATCGCGAAATGCTCCAACGAGAGCCGATCCTTCTGCAAGTCCGCAGCTTGCTCGACAGCCTAAAAACTTCGTTCGGTTCAACCTCAAAAAAGGATTCGAGCAACTCGATCGCCGCGGTGATCGCGATTGCCGTGATCCTGGCCATCTCGGGTGCCTCGGCGGTCTTGGGCTCGATCCTGGGTGCCTATGCGATCTACTACAGCTTATGGTTCTTCGGCCATGTAACTGCCGATGACCTTCGCAAAACCCCATCGACCAAGGATGCCAGGACAATCTCCAGCCCCCTAGCCATGCAGGAAACCGTCGGCTATCCGACAGCCACCATTCGACCTGGAACGACCGCCAATGCAAACCGGTCCAGCAAACCGGTATCCAGCAAGCCTGTATCGAGTAAAGAAGCCAAAAGGATCTGGAGGGCCGAGCAGCAGCAGAGCTTAGCCCAAAGAGACTTCTGGAACTCGGCTCACAGTTGGATCCAGTCCCTTACCTTCTCAGGCCTGATCGCAGCCGTCACCTCGATCGCCGGTGGCTTCGTCGCCGTTTCCAACGGGTACCTCAAATCGGCCAACGGGATATGGAACTCTCAGGCCCTGGGCGCCATCGCTTGGCTTTCCCTCATGTCGATCCTGTGCAGTTGGACCGTCGTGACCTTTGCCCGACGCTGGGAATCCAAGCAAGAGGATTCGATCGCCTTTCGCTTTGCCATGATGGTCGCCGGTCTGATCCTCGGGGCCATCAGCTTTCAACTCAGCGAATTTTTGCTGATTCCATGGAACTCGATCCTCAATGCTTCGTCCTCCTTCCAAACGCCTTGGTTCGGCAAGGAGTTCAATCGCTCGCTGAAGGGTTTCTACGATGCCGACCAACTTCCGAATCTAGCCGGCCATATGGCCTTCTTCGCCGGCCTGATGTGGATCGTGCGTTGGTGGCGGCAATCCGATGCCCTAAGGAAGAAAAAGTTTTCGATGTGGGCAATCGTCTGGAGTATGCTCATGGCAGGGCTGGTCCAAGCTGTGTTCTATTTCCCGAGCCCATGGTGCTTGTGGATGGCTGGGACAACCTCGCTGGCCGTCCAAATTGCCTCTCCATGGATCGATCCGTCGCAACCCCAACTGGCTCGCAAGGTCTCGCAAGGAAAGGATGCACATGCTTAATCAAGCTCCGAACACCGAACCTATCGGCTCCCGAGGTTACCGGACTCTTACCTGGACCCTCCTGGTCGGCTTGGCTTGCTCGCTGGGATTCGCCCAGGAATCCGAACCCAACGGAGATTCCCAAACCCCAGTTCAAAGTGCTAATGGGGTGCCAGGTGCCTATGGGGCGGCCCAGCAGTCCCTATCGTGGATGACCAACTCACTTCAGCAAATGGCCAAGAAACTCGATTCGATCTCTGAAAAACTCGATCCGAATGCCTCCGAGGAGGAGATCAACCGCGAGGTCAAACGCGCGATGCGCGAAGCCTTTGCCGATTTCCTTCCGACCGCATCGATCCCCAAACAGGGGAAAGCAACCACCGCGACGCCAGCGATCCGTTCGACCGACTCGCTAGCCGAAGTCGACTCGACATGGCCTGGCAGCCAGAGCCCCATTTGGGATCCGAAAACTCCATCATGGGTCAAAGACCGTGTCGTCGACAACGAGGTCGTGCGAATAGCGATCGAAAGTTCCGTCGAGTCGTCGGCTCAGGAATGCCTCCTTGCGATGGATCAACAGATGGTCGAACTGGTTCAAAAGGTACTCGATCAGTATGTCCTGACCCACACGCAAGCTTCCCAAATCGAACAACTGACACCGGAGTTTTTGACCAAACAGTTAGTCAAAGCCGATACCCAATACGAATTGATACTCGATCGACCCAGTGGCACCTACCACCAACTTTGGCGATTGGTGCACATCGGCCCGGATCAAATCCAACAAATCCATCAATGGGAACGCGAATCGGTGACGGCCAAACGGGTCCAATGGGTCGGCCAAGGAGCCCTCGGTGCCCTTGCGGTCCTCGCAAGCGCCTCGGGACTCACCGGGCTGCTAGCCAAACGATCGCGAAATCGCAAGGAACTGTCCTAAGCTATGAGCGAACCGCAGATCGATATCATCCTGGTCGAGAACATCCGACGGGGCCAGACGCAGGCTTGGCAGGATTTCATCGACCGATTCGAAGGCCGTCTGTTGGCCTATGTCGGTGCTCGGCTCGCCGACCGAGCCCATGCCGAGGACATCGTCCAAGACACCTTCATTGGGTTCCTCAATAGCCTACCGAATTTTGATTGCTCTCGGCCTTTGGAGAGCTACCTGTTTTCGATCGCTTCGTACAAACTCACCGACCATTTGCGCCGCGAAGGGCGTCGGCATGCAACGCAGCTTGTCACCCAAGAGAACTCCAGCGATGCGATCCAACGCCTTCCCTCCGGAGGTAGACAAGCAAGCAGCATTGTTCGCTCCGGAGAGCAAAAAGATCGCGAGGAGAACGTGCTGCGCCAAGCCCTTGAGGACCAAATCAGCAAGTGGAAGCAAAAGGGTGATTTCCAAAAGCTCAAGTGCATGGAACTGCTCATTGTCCTGGGGATGAGCAACAAAGAAACTGCCCAAGCCCTCGAGCTCAGCGAGCAGCAAGTAGCCAATTACAAATCCGATTTCATCCAACGCACCAAAACGCTCATCGCCAAGCAGGCCGACCAGGAGCGAATCCCGGAGCTCGACCAAGGGACTTAAACGATCTGGCAGCCCGACGGTTCTTCGATCTAGACCCGCAAGAAAATGTTTTGCCGCTGAAGGCTTCGCAAAAACAGCCACGTGATCAAGCAAAACAGGGCTAGCCCAGAATAGGCGTACCACATCGGTGAGTCTTTAGGAAAAAATGGCTGCACGGCGTTCGAGACCAGATCGTGCAGCACATAAGCGGCTAGAGCGTTGGTACCGAAGGTCTTGAAAATGGGGAGCTGAGCCCCTGCCAAATCGCACAGGACGTAAAACAGCACAAAGATCGCCAGCGAAAAACCTGCGGCAAACGTCAGATAGGAAAGTGTCCCGGCACGCTGACTCATCATCCAATAATTCCACTGCCGCTCCGATCGACTCGGGGGTTTGACAAACGGGGGTTCGGCCAACCAAGCCATCATCGTATTTTCTCGAATCTTGGACTCCACACGCGACCGATCCGGTACGACCGGGTCGGCAGGAATTTTCGCTAACACGAGTGCATTCGTTCGGCCATTTTCGCTTGCAGACGCCACATCGTAGAACCTTGTTGCACACGAGAAGGCATATCCGAGCAGCATCAAGAGACAAGCGGTGATGACCGACAAGCCTATGGCTCGACTCGGAACGATCGGCTTGGCATCGGCAGACCGACTCGGAACGAACCAATCGCATGCAAACGTGCCGAGCATCGCCGGAATCGTCCAACTGAGGAACCCGAGCGGCCCCCCATCGATCGCATTCGGATCGGTGTTGCACCAAGTGAAGTTAAAAAGGTAGGAGAGGACCACGTGCAAGGTGGCCGAACCGAGCATCCAGGCGAGTCGAGTCGAAAAAGGACGATGAATCACCGGTACAATCCACAGCGAGGTCACGGCGATGTGCATCAAGGTTTGGAACCATTGCCTCTTGAGCGGTTCGGCGATCGCTCCCCAGATCCCAATCTCCTGGAGCTTTTCCCAAGAACCTGCGCGCGGTGAGACCGAATAGACCACGAATGCGACCAGGGCCAAGCCCAAGAGACGCCGGACGATCCGACCGTAAGTCTGCCATGAGGCTCCGTTTTGGAGCTGTCGACCGACCGTCAAACGCAACGAGAATCCCACCGCAAAGAGAAACTGCGGCATGATTGTATCGGCATAACTGCAGTAATCGTGCGTGTGCTTGAGCACCTGAGGACAAGCTTGGTAACCGCCAAAGTAGTTGACAATGAGCATTCCAAGCACGGTGTACCCCCGAAATTGATCGAGGGAAGTGAGCCTTTTGGATGGCTCGGTCGACTCCGCTGCGCTGCGGGGGATGCTGCTGGATGCACCGGATAGCTCTTTGGCTCCGGGGGGCAAACTCGAATACTTCTCGTCAGACATGAACGACTCTACGACGGTTCTAGGGGTCGATGTTTGCCCATCGTTAAGCCGATGGTGCGCGCACAAAAACGCGGTTTTGCAGGGGTCACAATCGGACTGTGCGATCGCTACCGAGCTGGGTCGACCTTGAGCTCAAAGTAGTTCTTTTTGCCCGATTCGACGTTGACCTTCAGCGGACTCTTGACCGCATCGTAGTACTTGGTGTCGATCCGACTTTTTTTGCCGTCGGACATATCGACCCACGCGCCACCTTCGTCTAGATAGTCATCTTTGGTTGGCCAAGTATCTCGTAGACAGACCTGTTGCTCGCCCGCAATGACTCCCGACTGCCGACTCTTGTCGTCGATTTGCAAAACGAATTTTCCTTCGGCGTCGGTTTTCCCATAGGATCGCGGTCCGTTTTTGGACCAGAACTCGATATGAATCAGATCCATCGGCTTACCATCCATCAGCACAACCCCCGTGACCTCTGCAACGTCCCTTTTAGGTCCGCACCCGACCGAGGTAACCATAAAAATGGCCATCATCCATGCCATGAGCCTTGGAAACGAGAACTTGCTGGGAACAGAGCGAATCGTGCGATGCATGCGTCTACCTAAATTTGAACTTGTGCGAATAAGAAACCATGTCACTCCGTAGGTTCCCTGGCCTATCGGGTTGACGGTCGACCCGATAGGCCAAAGAACTAAACCACCTTGGTTGAAGCAATCGCTAGCAGGACTTTCGCCCTGCTAGCGATGTGTTCGATCGGTTTGAGCAAATAAGAAAATCAATCAGGTACCGTGACGATTTCCGACCCGGCACGAGTACCCATGGCGTTGTAGGTAATCGCATCGATCGTTTCGCTGATATACCTTGTGGAACCATCGGCCATGGTGAATTGACTACCCGCACCGTGCAGACTTCCGAAGGCATTGATTCGGTCGTCATAGCGAATAGGATCGCGGTACTCGACGCAATCTCGGATTCGGTAGTTGATCGGAACTCCAGTGCCCAGAAAGACGTTCCCCTCAGCGCCAAACCATACCCAACCCCAGTTGCCGATCTTGGTCGTGCTCCAACCGGTCTCTGGACCGCAACGGTCGAAGACAGGGTCGAAAACAGCCCGCTCGCCCATCATGATGGTGTTGCTCAAGCCGTCGGTGATCGAATTGAATTTCCGTGCGACGTTGCGGCTAAAGATCCCATCGGCTCGGGCTTGCGATGCCGAGGATATCGATCCGGGTGGACGTGGGTAATCGGTTCCAGGACCAAACGGGTTCCAAAGACTCGGAAGCGTATTGCTGAAGCCCGGATATCCACGGCGACCTGCGCAAGCGAAGTAATCGCCGCGCGCATAACCACCGCTCGAATTGGCTCCCGTTGTGGGATTCGGGTGAACTTCATTGTAAGGGCTGCCGGGATTCGAGGGACATCGAAGAACCGGTGTTACCAACTGACCGACGGCCGAGGTTCCGTCCAATGGCGGCGAGGCGGTGTTGGCCGTGCTCCCTCCAAAGGCGGGATTCGAAAGGGTATTGGCACCAAAATTCAGTTGGTTCCAATTGTTCCAAAACGACTGCGCCTCGACAAACGGCATCAATTGATGCATCAGAGCAAACCGTCGGGCTTGACCCGGTGTGCCCCACTCAGGATGCCCCCAACCGTTCCCGTCGGCTCGCAACATTCCGAATGGAAGCCGCCGATTGGCCGATTCAAAATTGTGATTGGCCATCCCCCATTGCCTGAGGTTGTTCGAGCACTGCATCCGACGAGCAGCCTCTCGGGCCGATTGAACCGCCGGGAGAAGCAATCCAACAAGAACGCCGATGATCGCAATGACGACCAGCAATTCCACCAGAGTAAAACCTCGTTCAAACCGCCTTTTCATATTCATTGACTAGCCCTTCGAGAAAGAAAAGAAAAACATGAGGAGATATACTTATAGTGGTTCGATAACTGCATTGCAACAATGGCAAACCCGTTAGAAAAAATTTCAGCAATGTTTTCTCGTTCGGCTGGACTCTTATTTTTCGAGCTGTCGTTAGAGATTCCACGATGGGATTTCAAGAGGGATTTACTGTGAAACGTTGGCGTCAGCTCGGTTTGCTCTTGGTCGTTTGTACCTTGGTCATGGCCTCCGGTTGGGGGATCCGTGGCTCGTTTGGCCATTCGCGCGGTGCGATGATGCCCGGGGCCATGCTCGGCTTGAGCTTAGCCATCTGCTCGCGCCGCTCGGACTGGTGGCAAAGGGCCGCGATCATCGGGTTGCTCTGCGCGATCGGTTGGGGGTTTGGCGGCACAAGCAGTTACGGGCGTTTGATCCACTACTCGATGCAAGCCGACTGGACGACGAGTCTCTACGGCTACGGGAGTTTGTTTATCGTCGGTGCCCTTTACGGCGGCATCGGCGCTGCGTGCTTAGCCCTTGCATTGACTGCCCGTCGCTCGTTCTTAGAAGCATCGCTTGGACCCCTGTTTTTAACCTACAGCCTCTGGCTGCTGCTCGAGTGGCTAGGTGTGAAACGATGGAGCCTTGAACTCTTCGCCAAAGACCCAACGCAGCCCGACGTGACGGCATGGTTATACGACACGCTGTGGCTCTGTGCGGCATCGAATCTGGCGCTTGGCCTTGCGCTCTGGCCATGGGTCCTCAGATGGCGAAAACCTTTGCAATTGATGATGCTCCTGTCGGCAGGATGGCTTGCGGCCATGGGGATCTTGATCGGCTTGCTGGGACTGAGAATCAACCCCTCACGATCCGATGCTTGGGCCGGATGCGTTGGGATCATGGTCAGCTTCTTGGGTTACTTTTTAGCCCAACGCAATCGAGCCGCTGTGCTGCTTTGCAGCTACGGCCTGCTCTCAGGCGGGCTCGGATTCGCTCTGGGGCAATTTGTCCAAGCTCTCGGTCGGACGCGATGGGGACCCATCGGAGAGTATCCCGTGCTCCAAGAATTCGGTTACTGGACGATCATGGAGCAGATTTTCGGTGGCGCGATGGGACTGGGCATAGGCTTGGCCCTATGGCGATTGATCCAAGGTCGACTCGAGCCAGCGGAGGAAGACGTCCCGCCGGGCGATTTGAATTCCTTCGCTGTGTTCTCTTTATTCGGACTCCTACCGATTTTCAATCTGATAACCAACGTCGATGCGTGGCGCAAGTCCGGGACGATACCCGAACAGACTCTTGGAGTCCCCGTCGGTTGGATCCTCCTCGGGGTTGGGCTAATCTGGCTCCTGATCGTCCTGGAGTCTTTGAGACTCTACCGTCGAGGGCAACTCGACTTGGTACCCGCGAGCGCTTGCGGAAAAGCCCGAGCATTGGCATTGGGGATCTGTGCGATGGTCTGGATTCTCTACGCGCTGCTCCCGTCCAAAGGACTACCCACCTCGCTGTTGTTCATCGTCAGCTTATCGGTCAGCGCCTGGCTGATTCTCCGAGTCCCAAACCAAGCGTCGGACTGGAGCGCAAGCAGTTGGCAATCGGCCCAGTCAGCCGCGTGGCGATTGACTGGGGGCCATCTATGCCTTTGGCTCCTTGCGCCGTTTATTCTTGGTCTACTCGCGTATGCGACGAGCCATCTACAAGCCAGAAGCGTTGGTACGAATTCGGCACAGGTTGCTATCGGCGGTGACAAATAGCGTCGAGCCGTCTTCGCCGAAACAGCAGTTGCTGGTTCGCTCGCCTGTATTGATTCGACCGAGCAAAACCCCTGCGCTGCTAAAGACGTAGATGCCCCCAGGACCACTGGCCCAAACGTTCCCCTGCTTGTCGACCGACAACCCATCAGGCAACCCAGGACGCTTGCCGACTTCCTCGGTCGCATCGTAAAACAGTTTGCCCGCGCCGAGCGTGCCGTCGTCTTTGACCTCAAAGGTCATCCAAATCGCTTTCTTCGGATCGCTCTGTGCGACGTAGAGTGTTTTCTCGTCCGGCGAAAAACCGATCCCGTTGGGTCTTGCCAATTCGGTGGTCATCAACGTCAACTCACCGGTCTTCTTCGAAATCCGATACACCCCGAAATGATCTAGCTCTCTTCGCGGATCTTTCTCGCGTTGTGGCAGTCCATAAGGCGGATCGGTGAAATAGATGTCCCCATTGGACTTCAATACCCCATCGTTGGGGCTGTTGAGCCGCTTGCCCTTGTAGCTATCGGCCAGCGTCCGCTTGCCTCCATTGGGAGTCAGTACACTCACGCGACGGTCTCCATGCTCGCACATCACAAGGTTCCCCTCGGAGTCCTTGAGCAATCCATTGGCGCCCGGCTCCAATCCGTAATACGTCACCCCGGTGTATCCAGAGGGCTCCATAAACAAGCTGATTCCATGGAACTTCGACCAACTGAATATCGAGTTGCGAGGAATGTCGGTAAAGAGCAAGTACCCGGTCTTGTCGTCTCCCATCCACAGTGGACCTTCGGTCCAGGTAAAACCGTCGGCCAAGACCTCGAGCTTCGAGTCGGCCGGCAGAAGCTTATCGAACTCAGGCTTGAAGCGCTCGATGGTCCCGAGCGTCCGCAAGGGGGTTTGCGTCGCAGGAGTTTGAGCATGGAGAGGATGTGCTGCCATAGCCAAAACCATTGCCAAAAGAGAGTAAAAAAATCGCATGGATCCAAAGTCCCTAACATCGAGAGGCACTAAACGACCTTCGAACCAACGCCATGAGTTCGAAAAGGTCCTCCGAGTATAGTTTCCTGGACGAATCGTTTGGTAGCATGCAAGCTCCCGAGTTGGAAAAAAATCTCTTGGAACACGCCGAACTTCTCTTCATCGCAATTCCTCATCTACGGCACCATGACGGCACATCCAATGGCTTATACTAAAAGACCTGCTACCCTCGCCGGAATCCCCCGCCTGACTCCTTCGCCTGAAGACTTACCATGCCAATCCCACCTGCCATGAAAATGTCACTGCGCAGTTCCAAATCCCTGCTCTTGTGCTCTGGGCTCGTGGCTTGGCTGTGCGTGCTAGTTTCTGTTCCGCTCTGCGCCGAGCCTCAAGCTCCCGAAGAGGGCTCTGACCAATCCAATCCGACGATCGAATACGAAAAGCAAGTCAAAGCACTCCTGCGCGAGCGGTGTTTTGCCTGCCATGGTCCGCTCCGACAAGAAGCCTCGTTGAGGCTCGATACCCTCGAAAGCATCCTTGCAGGTGGCGATTCGGGCCCAGCGATCGTCCCCAATGAGCCTCTGCAAAGCAGGATCCTCCAGCGAGTCTCGAGCAGCGAGCTGGGCGTTCGAATGCCCCCGGAGCACGAAGGAGAACAATTCAAACCCGAGCAGATCGAAATCATCGAGCGATGGATCGGCCAGGGGGCCCAAGGCATCCCCAACGAACTGCCCGATCCAGATCCCCGTAAGCACTGGGCCTTCCAACCCCTGGTCGCACCAGCAGTCCCCTTCGCACAAAACGGGCCCTCGCATCCCATCGACGCTTTCCTGCACGAGCTCCACACCCAGCGTGGGATCGTTGCCCAGCCCCAAGCTCCCAACGACGTGCTGCTGCGCAGGCTCTATGTCGATCTGATCGGCTTACCACCTGATGCCCAAGATTGGAAAAACCTGCCGAGCCAGTGGGATGCAACTTGGTATGAATCGACCATCGACCGATTGCTCGATGATCCCAAGCACGGCGAACGGTGGGCCCGGCACTGGATGGATGTCTGGCGATTTAGCGATTGGTGGGGACTCGGGGACCAACTCCGCAACAGCCAACTGCATATGTGGCACTGGCGCGATTGGATCATCGAATCCCTCAACAGCGATCGTCCTTACGATGAAATGATCCGACAGATGCTCGCGGCCGACGAACTCGATCCCGAGGACTTTAGCGATCTTCGAGCCACCGGATTCCTGGCCCGCAACTACTTCCTGTTCAATCGAAACCAATGGATGGACGAGACGATCGAGCATGTGAGCAAGGCGTTTTTAGGGCTGACGATCAACTGTGCCAAGTGCCACGATCACAAGTTCGATCCGATCAAGCAGACCGATTACTACAAGATGCGGGCGATCTTTGAACCCTATCATGTTCGGCTCGATTCGGTCCAGAACGAAAGCGACTTTGCCAAAAACGGACTCCCCCGTGTGTTCGACGCTTTCATGGATTTGCCGACCTATCGCTTTGAGCGAGGCCAAGAGTCCTCGCCCGACAAATCGGCGATCATGACCCCGGCAATCCCAGAGTTTCTCTCCCAGATTCCCTTGGAAATCCAACCCGTCCATCTCCCCGGGGTGGCTTGGCAACCCGAACGCCGAGAATGGGTGATCCCCAGCCAAATCGAAAAGGCTCGAGGGTCGCTCGCAGGGCTCTCCCAAGCGGTCCAGTCGGCCAGGGAAAAACTTGCCAAGGCCCAAGCCGATTACCAAGCCCAAGAGGATCAAAAAACGCATTCCGACACGGACTCCAAGCCGGCGACCGATACTGCGAAAGTTCTTGTCGAAGACAAGTTCGAGGCGCTCTTGCCTGAACGTTGGAAAACCTATGGAGGCAAGTGGGAGTTGGAGCCTGGAAAGCTACAGCAGCTTCAAGACGGCCAGACCCGCAGCGTTTTGCGATGGCTGGAAAATCCTCCGAATGATTTCGATTTGACCTTGCGATTCACCATCCTCGGCGGGAGCACTTATCGCAGCGTCGGGGTCTCGTTCGACTCGACCCAAGCCGATGGGACGATCATGCCAGGTCCCCAGGACAGCGAGATCATGGTCTATGTCAGCGCCCACGGCCCGGATCCCAAAGTCCAAGCCTCCTATGCCCAGAATGGGACTTATCATTATCCCCCCGAAGGCCGCGCGTCGCATCCGGTAGAACTCAACAAAGAGTACACGTTGCATCTGCAGGTTCGCGGCCAGCTTATCAACGCTGCGCTTGACGGCCAACCCAAGGTGGCTTGGAAAAGCCCGATGGCTCGACAAGCCGGTGCGTTGCAATTGACAGCCTTCGACGTCCAAGTCGCCTTTCACGAGATCCGTATCCAAACGCTCGCGGATTCGGTTCAACTCCGAGAGCCCGGAAGCGGAATGAGTCTTGGGCCTCAGGATGCACTGCAAGTCGCCAAGCTCGAGTTGCAGCAAGCCGAGCAAAAGCAAGCGGCAGGGCTTGAAGAGATCGAGGCTCTGCAACTGCGGCACGAGGCTTGGAAGAAGCGTTGGGCACTCGAAGACCGACAAAGCAACGACGCACGCTCGGGATCCAATTCGGATCTGACGGAGCTAAAGAACGCCGAGACGCTCGCTCTGCGGGCATGGGTTCTTCAGGATCGCAAGTGGCAGTTGGCCAAGGCAACCTTGCAGCACACGACGGCCCAGATCAGCTTGTTGAAAGCTGTACCGGAGAAAAAGGACGCTGCGCAAAAGGAGCTCGATCAAGCCGCAGGGGGACTTGCTAAGACCCAGGAGCAGCTCCACAACCCCGACGGAGATTTGGTCCGGTTCGTTGGTGCTCAGTGGAGCGCGACACGGTTCCTAAACTCCGGGGCGGACGATCCGAAACCCGAGTACCCCAAGACGAGTTCTGGGCGAAGAACGGCGTTGGCCAAGTGGATCACGGATGAGAAAAATCCGCTTGCGGCCCGAGTGGCCGTCAACCACCTTTGGAATCGGCATTTCGGTGAGCCTCTGGTATCGAGCGTCTTTGATTTTGGAAACAAAGGGACCACGACCGAGCATCAGAAGCTCTTGGACTGGTTGGCAGCGGAGTTGATGACGCATGGATGGAGCATGAAGTACATGCATCGGCTGATGCTCACCTCGGAGGCGTATCGCAGGCATTCAAGCTTAGCGGGGGCTCCGTCGGCAATCGCGATCGATCCGGACAATCGGCTCTTGTGGAGGCGAAGCCCGATTCGACTGGAGTCTCAGGTAGTGCGGGACTCGATTCTATCGCTTGCAGGGAGCTTGGACACGACGATTGGAGGCCCCTCGGTACCGATGAACCAGCAGGCCGATTCGCTCCGACGCAGTTTGTATTTCTTTCATTCGAACAACGAACGGAACCTGTTTTTGACGACGTTTGACGAAGCGTTGGTCAAGGAGTGTTATCGGCGAGATCAGAGCATCGTTCCCCAACAGGCATTGGCGCTGAGCAACAGTCGATTGGTTTTGGACTCTGCGGTGCGCATTGCCGAGCGGATCGGCAGCACGGGGCAGGGGGGGCAGGTCGACGAGCAGGAGTTTATCGAACAAGCGTTCCAGCAGATCTTGGGGATTCGGGCCGACGCGTCGATGGTTGGGTCCAGCAAGCAGGCGATGGAGCGATGGCGGAGTTTGCCTGAGAGTGGGACAGGCCAAGGATCCTCGATACCCGATCGGATCATGCCCGATCGGATTATGTTGGTATGGTCGCTGCTGAACCACAACGACTTTGTCACTCTGCGTTGATTGGCTAGGTGGGATGACTAGGTGGGATGCCGACCGCGTGTAGGGCTTCTTGGTTTTAGCCCGGAGGGCGGCACTTCTCTGCCGGTGTGCGTAAGCCACCGGATTTGGGTAACAACACAACCATTCTATATTCTTCCGATGCGCAAGCATCTATTCCAGATAATTCGCAATTCGACACCTATCTCATTTAGCAAACAGATGCTAGTTCTCTAAAACTACCACTCACCCCAGTGAGCCGCCCTCCGGGCTTTTGGGGGTGTTGGGGTGATCTCCCCGTAACCGGTGGCTTACGCACACCGGCAGTTCTTGTGCCGCCCTCCGGGCTAAAACCAAACAGCCAATTACCCGATTATCGATGAAAAAGCTGCTTGGCTGTTCCATCAGCGTTTCATCAGCGTCTATTAGCGGTCCTGGTCGGGCCGGGGATGCTTGCTACGTGGGATGCAGACTGCTGGGGCTACGTGGGTAAGACCTCGGTTTGCATAAGCCGCTTGGCATCTTGCTCCTGGCCGTACAAAACGACAACATCGCCTGCCGCAATGGTATCCCCAGGTCCGGGGATCCCCGGCAATAACGCATCGTTGCGGCGGATCGCCAGCACGATCACTCCCAGGTCCCATGGCCGGGATTCCCTGAGCTTCTTTCCGACTAGCGGATTTGCCGGTTCGAT
>Ga0207941_1000182_pt1 | contig 19842 bp, 16 predicted proteins | sample LakMenEpi13Sep12_FD_150695 | JGI IMG/M metagenome (GOLD analysis project Ga0207941, IMG submission 150695) | Freshwater microbial communities from Lake Mendota, WI - 13SEP2012 deep hole epilimnion (SPAdes) | ecosystem: Environmental > Aquatic > Freshwater > Lake > Epilimnion/Euphotic zone ...
CAAATTTCTCTGAAACGATATCGTCAGAAATCAGGACATTATCGATGGCAATCATAAATGTAAAGTTACTGGTAATACGGTTATTGGTTACTAAATAACCCAATAGCCACTAACCCTATAACACGCTATTTCTTCCATTTGAAGGTCCTGATAATATGCTTCATATCTTCTTTCAGGAAGTCGTTGACCGGCGCCAGGGAATCTGCATTGGGTGAAGCATCAAAATATAAGGCGCCACGAAGGAAATGACGCGTTGTGTCTGTTACAAAAAACTGGTTGGCCGTGGCGGCATTCCCTCCCACGGAAAAATACACACCCGAGATGCCATTGGCTGTGCGAAAAAGCGAATCATCAATGGAACTGGCTTTCACGCTGTGCTTGAAACTCATCTTGAATGCTTCTTCACGCAGCCCCTCAAAAGTATTAAGCACCAAAGAATCTTTATACCCGTTGGCTGTTTTGATCTTATACACGGAGTTCCCGCCAATGGTTTTAAAGCTCATGTAGATCCGGCTGGAGAATTGCGGAAAATCGATATTGATCCAAAAGGGGTTGTCTGGATTATCATCAAACAGCGTACTGTCTTTATTCACCTTCCCATAAACCGGATACTCAAAACTGTAGGGATAACCCGGCTGGTCAAAAAGTTGGTACTTCTTCTCTGGAAGTTCAATATGGTAGTAACTCCTGGGCTTAGGCGTGAAAGGGCTGTTGCAGGAGAAGAACAAAAGGACACAGGATAGGATCAGGATATACTTCATCGGTCTACATTCGTTGGGTTGATCTCAATACTCAAACGCTTGATTCGGTTCTTGTCTACTTCCAGGACCTTGAAATGAAAATCGCCCACCGAAATGTCCTGGTTCACACTTGGAATTTCACCGGCAATCTCCAACGCAAGACCGGCCATTGTTTCACTATCCCCACGGACCGTATCAAAGGTATCCAGGGGAAGGTCCATCAGCCTGCAGGCTTCAATGATCATGGTTTTGCCTTCTACAATAAAATGCTTCTCGTCTATTTTTTTGAACCCGGTATCTTCTTCATCAAATTCATCCCTGATATCGCCAATCACTTCTTCCATGATGTCTTCAAGCGTCACAATACCTTCCGTGCCACCAAACTCATCCACCACTACGGCAAAATGGATATGCTTGGTTTGAAATTCTTTCAGCAGGTCCTCAATAAATTTATGTTCATGCACAAAGAATGGCTGCCGAATGAGTTTGTGCCAGTCAAAAGAATCGGCTTCATCAATGAAAGGGATCAGGTCCTTTGTGTGCAGGATCCCGGTAACATTATCCAGGTTCTCTTTATACACGGGTAGTCTTGAATAGGTGAGCTCCTGGACTTTCTCCATCATCTCGGGAAAGGGCGTACCCAGTTCAATGCCATGCACATCCAAACGGCTACGCATGATTTGCCGCACCGTGATGTTGCCAAATTTGATGATGCCTTTCAGCATGTTCTTCTCTTCTTCCGTGGCATCTTTTGAAGTAGTGAGATCGATGGCCTGATCCAGTTCTTCGAGACTATAAGAAGACGACTTACCACCGCCGAGTGATTTTTCAATGCGGTCACTATAGCCCACGAGCCAGGCACTTACGCCCCGGAAGAGATAGTGCACAGCGGAAACTATGAAAGCAGTATAGTAAGCAAAGCGAAGATTATTCTGGGCTGCCCAAACCTTAGGCACCACTTCTGTTATCAACACTAGAACGGCACTGATAGACAGGATCTTCACCAAGAGGCCAATGAAAAAGCTGGCGTCAACATCAGTCAGTTCATCAAAAAGAAAATTAGCAATGATGATGACCGCAATATTTGCCAGCGTATTCACCACAGAAAGGGTAGCCAGCAGTGTTTTGGGTTCATCCAGCAATGCGAGGATCCTGCGGGAAGAAGGATGTTGCTTGGTTTTGAGAAGGTTGATGTCCTTGTACGACAATGAAAAATACGCTACCTCTGCGCCAGACACGATGAAGGATAACACCAGCATGGCCATCAAAACCACTACCAGTATGGTGACGGTAGATTGAGGTGGCACATTCAGGAGAACCGGTTTCAGGAATGGAAGGATCAGGCCAGAAATGGTATCGTGCAAAACTTGAGTTTTGGTTTACAAAAGCAAAAATAGGGATTGCCGGTGACGCTTTAGAATGGCATATCTCCGGGGTGGTCCGTCATGGGTGGAATTTCATCCATGCCGCTTTCTGAACCGCCGCCGCCATCCAACCGCTTGTCTAACATGATCAGGTTATCGCCAACCACTTCCGTAGCAAATTTCCTGTTGCCTTCTTTATCTTCCCAACTCCTCGTGCGCAACCTGCCTTCCACATAGATCAGGCTACCCTTATGTAAGTATTTATGGGCCAGTTCCGCCAGTCCCCGCCACAATACAACGGTGTGCCACTCCGTCTGGCTGATCAGTTTACCGGTCCTGTCTTTATATGTCTCGGTGGTTGCCAATGGGAATTTCGCCACGCCAATATTTCCTTCGAGATACTGAACGTCAGGATCTTTACCCAGATTCCCTATCAGCATCACCCTGTTTACGCCTCTCATATGACTCTGTTTTTACCTTAACAATAAATCCTGCCTAAGCCTTACCTAAATTACAATTTTTCGTTCATAAATGAAACGATGAACTTAGGGAAAGCAAGCTTACGTACCGCTGAAAGATCTACGGCGGTCATGTGTTCCAGACCCTTAGCGGGTGAGGCAAGCCGGACATGTACAAATTTACCGATGATCTCCTGGTGGGTGAGTTGTTGTTTCATATTCATTGATTCATAGACCAGGGTTGACCCCTTTCCGGCAATTCGCTTCACTTCATCCGAAGCGAGGATTGTTTCCGTGGCCAACAATTGATCAGCCTCCAGCAGGAAAAACTCGAACAGCCCCTGCCAGATATCCTTGTCCATTCTTTTTTGGACATACACTTTACGCTGGAACTCAAAAATGATGTAATGAAAAAACCGCTGGGAACGTACCAACTTTTTTGACTTGAAGGGGATCTGTTCCACCCTGTTGTTTTTCAACGCAACGCAAGTCAGCTTAAAAGGGCAGGAACCACATAACGGTTGCCGCGGCTTACAGACGGTTGCGCCGAAGTCCATGATGGCCTGGTTATAGGCTGCTGGCTGCGTCTGGTCTATCAGATCCTGCGCCAGCACATTCAGGCGTTTTCTTGTTTCAGGCAGGTCCACAGCCTCTTCTATCCCAAAGTAGCGGCTCAGCACCCTGATCACGTTACCATCCACCACGGCATAGGGAAGGTCAAATGCAAAGGAAGCGATGGCGGCCGCCGTATAGGGACCGATGCCGGTTAGGGTGAGGATAGCGGGGTAGGTTGAAGGAAAGGCACCTTCCAGTTCATAAGCAATATATCGAGCTGTCTTGAGCAGGTTCCTGCAGCGGGAATAGTAGCCCAATCCTTCCCATAGTTTAAAGACCTCATCATCCGGGGCCTGGGCAAGGTCATGGATGGTGGGATAGGTTTCGATGAATCGCTCATAATAGGCCAATCCCTGCTCTACGCGGGTTTGCTGGAGGATGACCTCGCTGAGCCAAACGCGGTAGGGGTCTTTCACCCCTTTCCAGGGCATTTTCCGTTGGTTCACGGAATGGTGCCATTGCAACAAACGGGCGGCAAATGCCCGCCCACTAGCCTTTTTGAAGCCCATACACCCATGAAAATTACACATGTATTGGTTACGAATACAATTTTTGTTAAAAGTCTGCGTTTCTTTACAATGCCATCCGGGTCACTTAATGAATGGAATTCGTTAATTTCAGGCCCTGTACGTGCCAACAAAATCCTGGTATCCTGTACAGTGGGGCGTTAAAATTTTTAATATCCCATTTTAAAACACTCAGAAAATGAGAAAAGCCGATCTGATCAACAACATTTCCGAGAAAACCGGAATTCCTAAAGTGGATGTCCTTGTAGCCCTTGAAACGATGTTCAAGGAAGTAAAGGAATCTCTTGCAAAAGGAGAAAATATCTACATCAGGGGTTTTGGCTCCTTCATCACCAAGAAGAGGGCTGCCAAAATTGGCCGTAACATCAAGAAAAACACGGCTGTACACATCCCAGCCCATTTTATTCCTGCCTTCAAACCCGCCAAGGAGTTTGTTCAGGAAGTAAAGAAATTGCAGCTTGACACCGCCATTAAAGATGATGGCGCGGAAGAAATGGTTTAACTGCGTTAATTTCGCAGCTAAATCAAATCGATGAAGCAGCAATGGCTTGTTGCGATTGGCAGTATTATCCTGTTATTCGGACTATATTTTTTTGGAAGAACGAAGCCGAATCCTAAAGGGGTTACCCAAACCACTTCGGATACGGCTTCTTCCGTTTCCGGCCCTGCCCAAATGTTGGAACAGGCGAAGAAACAACTCAAACCCAATCAGTTAGCTACCATCCTGGGCATGGAAAACGCCATCACCCGGGGTGACCTGGTGACCCAGCGGATAGCCATGAACGGGCAGTTGGCCACCTACTGGCGGGATAGCGTGGGCAACCGCCTCCCCTATTTGTATTATAGTGGCGAAAAGGCTAAATTGGAAAATAGCGAGAAAAACCTCAACTTTGCCGCCCAATCCTACCTGGAAGCGTTGAAGTCTGTACCAGAGCCTTCCGTAAGAACCTGGATGGCCAATGAAGCCCAATCCCTGTTTGATAAGGTCTTGAAGCTAAATCCGGCCAACGATTCTGCGAAAGTGGGATGGGGAAGTACCTTCATTTTTGGCGCAGGTGGCGCACCAATGGAAGGTATTATGAAGATCAGGGAAGTGGCAGAACGAGACAGCACATTCATGTACGCGCAGTTCATGCTGGGATACGGTGGAATGATGACGGGTCAGTTTGATAAAGCGGCAGAACGATTGCTGAAAGTGGTGAAAGCGGAACCAGAGAACATGGAGGCTGTTTTTTTACTGGCAGAAGCATATGAGCGGTCCGGAAACAAAACAGAAGCAGTCAGGTGGTATACAACAGGAAAGAAATCAGTTAAAAATCCGGAACTGTTGAAAGCCATCGAAGAGAAGATCAAAACATTGCAATAGATTATTCACTAATAAATTTTTGTACGATGCCTTGTGGTAAGAAAAGAAAACGTCATAAAATCGCCACGCATAAGCGGAAAAAACGTCTGAGGAAGAACCGTCATAAGAAAAGGAACAAGTAATCCCTGGTTCCTCTCCGCCCGGAGAAACACCCAATACCGAATACAGCTTTTATGCCCATAATCATGGATGCTTGTCGCTGTACGGAAATTGGAATTATTGATGGTCCAAGTGTTTTCACGCTTTGAATAAAGAATTGATCATAAACGCGGCTCCCCAGGGTGTTGAAATCGCCCTGCTGGAGGATAAGCGACTGGTAGAGATGCACAATGAAAAAGCAGACGCCAGTTTCGCTGTGGGAGACCTATATCTGGGAAAAGTCAAAAAACTTATTCCCGGACTGAATGCTGCATTTGTGGATGTTGGTTTTGAAAAAGACGCCTTCCTCCATTATACTGACCTCAGTCCGTACGCCCGCTCCCTGCTCAAGTTCACCAATATGGCGATCAATGATAAAACGCCGGAGGGACTTGATTTTACCAAATTTACAGTGGAGCCGGAGATCATCAAGACCGGAAAGATCAACGAGGTATTGGGCCAGAAACCTAATGTACTGGTTCAGATCCTGAAGGAACCCATCGCCGCTAAAGGCCCAAGGTTGAGTTGCGAAATTTCCCTCCCTGGACGCTTTGTTGTTGTTACCCCCTTCAATGATATCATCGCCGTTTCCCGGAAGATCCATTCATCAGAAGAGCGGCGCAGGTTGCAGAAAATCGTTGAATCCATCAAGCCGAAGAACTTTGGTGTAATTGTCAGAACAGCAGCGGAAGGAAAGAACACGGCTGAATTGCACGAAGACCTGAACAACCTGGTGAACAACTGGGCCCTGATCCAGAAAAACCTCAAAGGTGCGGCCGCTCCGGCAAAAATCCTGAGTGAGCAAACCAAAACCACCAGCATGTTGCGTGATCTGTTGAATGAAGATTTCAACAAGATCATCATTAATGACAAAAGCATTTACAACGATACGCGTAACTATATCCAGAAGATCGCTCCTGAGAAACTGGACATCGTTTCCTTTCACCACAATGGTGCCCCCATCTTTGATCATTTCGGCATCACCAAACAAGTGAAAGCAGCGTTTGGAAAAACAGTCAACCTCCCCAGTGGTGCATATCTGATCATTGAACATACGGAAGCCCTGCACGTGATTGACGTGAACAGTGGATACAAAAGCGTAGGCAACAACCAGGAAGAAAATGCGATCCAGACCAATATGGAAGCGGCTGAAGAGATCGCCAGGCAATTGCGCTTGCGGGATATCGGCGGTATCATCGTGGTAGACTTCATTGACATGAAGAATCCCGAGAACAAGAAAAAGCTTGCTGACGCGATGGAAGGCTATATGCGTACAGATCGTTCCAAGCATGCGGTACTTCCTATTTCAAAATTCGGACTGATGCAGATCACCAGGCAGCGAATGAAGCCTGAAGTGAACATCAATACCCAAGAAGTGTGTCCATCCTGCCATGGCACCGGCAAGATATCTTCTGCCCTGATCCTCGAGGATGAGATCGAAAAAAACATCAGCTACCTGGCGATGCAAAAGCACAGGGTGCTGACGATCACCGTGCATCCCATACTTCATGCCTACCTGACCAAGGGGCTGTTCTTCTCATCTATTGCGCGTAAGTGGAAGCGCAAGTATAATATCAAACTGGACATCACTTCCAACAACCAAAGTCACCTTACGGAGTTCCATTTCTTTGATGGAAATGGAGATGAAATCAAGCTCTAGCAATTAACAAATGACAATTGGCAATTGCTAATTGTTATTTACCAACTAAAAAGCCCCGCATTATGCGGGGCCTTTTATTTGTATAGCGGAATCAGTTATTACTGTTTCTGCAGGATCACACGCAGGAAGCCCTGGTCTGAACCGTTATATGCCATACGGAACCTGATATCTATCAGGCCTGTACAAGTAAACACATAACCGTTGGTACCAGCGAGCGTTGAGAATGTGCCAGGATAGTTGTTGGCAATGGTTACACCAGTTGGCGTTGTAGCAGCTCCTGTATTTTGAACAACATCAACGATGAAAGGTGAAGCAGGACTTCCATAAGCAGGGTTCGGCCAGAGATTTCTCAGGTCAACACTGTTGGCCCTTGGGCCATCGGAGACCTTGATCACGTCGCCAGGAGACCAGTCAACCCAGTCATCCTGAACCACACGATAGTTCACGTTTGTTCCGATTCCTGTGAATGGACATACCGCGATAGCGCCCCATGCGAGTGCCGCGTTGTAGTTGGCATTACCAGCCAGTGTTGGTGAAGTATTCGCGAAGTCGAATATCGCACCATCCTTCGTTGTAACGGAATTGTAAATGGTGTATTGGTTGCCTGGCGCTACCAGCGTAGGAGCAATTGCCGTTGCAATTTCGCTGCCCTTTACAGCCACAGTATACAAACCACCATTGGTGTTTGGAATTTCCTTGATCTTTTTCCACTTAGTCTTGTCGCGGGTTGGCGTACCAGGCGCTACATAGATTGTTAGCTTTTCCTGCTCCAGACCAAACTCCTGAACATCGATGGAAACCGTGCTGTTGGCGAGGTTGCCCACGTCTAGCAGGGTATTTGTAGATTTAACCAGTGTGACATAGGAACCGCGTCCCAGTGATGCAGGATCCTGGATCACTTCGCCCTTTTGACAGGCGGGGAAAAGAACCGCTCCGGTAGCCAGCACAAGTATGGATGAAAATATTCTTCTCATTGTTATTTGTTTTTATTGAATGAAACCAGCAGGGTTGTTATCCCAGAACACCTGCACATTCACACCAGCTTTTTGTGTAGCGTTCTTATTAAGGTTTACGTAGTTAGCAGGATAGAACATTGACCTGGTATACGCACCTGGGTTTGGTGAGATGGTAAACTGCATATCAGAAGGTTTGCCAGTCCTGCGATACAGGTTATATGCATCTAAACCATTGCCCCAAAGTGCGAGCCAGTATTCTTTTCCAATCACACCAAGTTTGGCATCTGTAGTTGTTGCCGCGTCATAACGAGCCAAAACCTTGGTAACATAGTTATCAATTTTGGTCTGCGTCATTTCAAACCCTGTTACTACAGAACCGGATGCGCCAATAGCTGCAGGGAATCCGCCTACTTTCGCCATGCTCCTGCGGATCGCTGCTTCCAGCAATACTTTAGGATCACCATTTGTACCCAGGGTCAATGCAGACTCAGCAGCAATGAACTGTGTATAAGCAGACTGCCAGATAGGCTGGATACCAGCACCCTGACCACCTACGGTCAGTGCAACAGATACGCCTTGGTTGGCATCAAACTGACCACCTGCAGGATAGATACCTACAGTTGTACGCAACGGACCATCTGGAGGGATACCAGAGTTGTCGCCATGGTCACGTCCCCAATAACCCTGAAGGGTCTGGCAGTAAGGCATGCTTGCAGTGTAATGCGATGGCTTAGCCTGAACGGTACAAGGATAAGTCTCTGAAGAAGCCAGAGCATAGTTCGTACGCTGGCGATAGAGATAATACCTGGTACGAGGGTCATTGTTGGCATCACCAGTACCTTTTTCCTGCACCAGAGACCACATGAAATAGGTATTGATGTAATCACCGGCAGATCCATTTGCCGTATAGTTTCCTCCGTAAGAAGGATGGCGGCTTGGAGGGTTGGCCAGTCTGCTTGCATATTTGAATTCAAAATCGCGAGCGGTTGTTGTAGTGGATGCAATTACATCCGCATCAGCCAGGAGCGTATTGATCTTATCTTTTACCGATGCATCTACGAGCCTTGTATTAACATAAGCCCGCAGTTTCAGCAGCTTTGCAGTGGTCCTCCAGTTGGTAACACCAGCGGCACCGGAAGTGCTAAAGAACATATCCTGAACACCAGGAAAAGAACCGGGCGTTTTAGCCAGGTCCGCGATGGCCTCATCCAAAAGGGTGATCGCCTTGGCATACACGTCCTTGCCATTGTCAGCCACTGGATTGGTGTTATCCACACCAAGGTTGGATTCCGTTGCAGGGACATTACCAAAGAAATCCACGAGGGTCATCATCACATGCGCCCTCATGATCTTAGCCATGGCTACGTTAACCCACTGCTTGTTTGTAGTAGCAATGGGGATCAAAGCGTCTACATGTTTGAAAACGCCGGTATACGCAGTACTCCACATTCCATCAAAGGTTGTTGGAGCGTATGCATTATTATAGGTAGGACCGTACATATGAATCTGGCGAGTGACCTCAGAACTGATATTCTTAGCTGTGTTAAAGAAACCAGCATAGCTCAGCTGCGCCGCATTCAGGTAAAGGCCCGCATCAGCTGCATCCACACTGGGTGTGTTGGGGTTCACCAGGTATTCATCCAGCTTCTTGGCGCAGGATCCCAGGGTAACCGCCGCAGCGAGTCCGAGAATGATTAATTTATTTCTTTTCATGTTATATTCTTGTTTAGCAAGATTAGAAGGAAACTCTTACACTCACACCATAACGCTTGGAAGTAGGACCAGAAAGATATTCCAGACCACGCACGTTAGATACACCAAGGGATGAAGTTTCAGGATCGAAATTCACATACTTGGGGAAGTTAGGCGCGTTGTACCAAAGGTTCTGACCACTGAAGGTAATGGAAGCACCGCCGAAAGGCAGTTTCCTGAACCACTCTTGTGGGAAGTTATAAGACAATGAAGCTTCTCTCAACCTAACTACAGTGGCATCGTATACGATCAGGTCACCCATTCCAAAGAAACCAGAAAGGTTGTTGAAGTATGCTTCTGATGAAGTGATCTGGATATCGTTAGGCGTACCATTCTGCTTAACGCCAGGAAGGATAACACCATCAAAACGATCAAGACCAGCTTCAGGACCTACGTCTTTCGTCAAACCACGACCAGTCAGTGTACCAGGCGTATAAGCCATCATGTCGCCACCTTGCGTGTAATCAAACTGGAAGCGCAGAGACAGTCCTTTCCAGGTCAACGTATTGATCAAAGATGATACGAAATCTGGGTTTGGATCGCCAATGATTCCAAGCCTATTGGAAGTGATATAGTTACCATTGTTGTCTACTATACGCTCACCAGTTGGCTTAGAGGATACTGCAGTAGTTCCTGAATCACGGAGTGCAAATGAACCCTGGATCACACCCAAAGGATAGTTGTTCAGGGCAAACAGACCTTCGTTGGTGAAACCGTCGATAACGATCTGCTTAACTTCATCAGGCAGGTCATACACCAGGTTCCTGTTACGCGTGTAGTTCGCAGTGATTTCCCACTGGAAGTTACGGGTGCGTATAGGCGTGATGCCGAGCTGAATTTCCCAACCACGGTTGCGGAGGTTACCAGCGTTGATAAATGTAGCTGTGAAACCGGTTGAAGGATCGAGGTCACGACGCAGGATCTGGTCAGAAGACACCCTGTTGTACCAGGTCACATCAAAACTAAACCTGTTGTTGAACATCCTACCTTCTGTACCAAATTCAACCTCCCGTTGCAACTCTGGCTTCAGGTTTGGATTGGGAAGCAGGTTAGAGATGGTGTTAGAATTGATGATCGTACCATCCCTAAGCGCAAAAGCGTTGGTATTGATAGAAAGGATCGGCCTTGTATTGTAAGGATCACCGAAGTTGGCTGAAGTAGAATAACCGGCACGGAACTTCAGGAAGTTCAGTGTAGAGTTACCTTTCAGGCCTTCAAATGCTGTCGTTGGAATGAATGAAGCGTTCACAGAAGGATAGAAAAGGCTCCTGTTGGCTTTCTCCAGGTTGGATGACCAACCCTGACGTCCGCCGATAGTCACATACATCCACTCCTTGAAAGCCAGTTCAGCCTGTGCAAACAAACCGAGTGACAAAGTCTTGGTCTGGAAATCTATACGGCCACCGTCTTCAGTATTGTTATCATGCACAATGAAGTTGTCATGATCAAACAGGCCATAAACGAGCTGTTGTGTGGAACGCTGACCCTGCTGATTGTACAAACGCTCTTGCGAGTTTGCACCTGCAGTGATGCCCAACCTGAAATCGTTACTAAACTTGGTATTGTACTGGGTGATCAGTGAGTGATCCCAGATCTGGTTGACACCCGTTACTGTTCTGTGAATACCGAGCTGATAATCGTTACCACCTACTACACCACCTTTATTCTGAGAAAGATAGTTGTAGTCAGAGTAGTTGTCATAACCTACACGATACATCACGTTCCAGTTGTTGGAGATGTCATAACGTAAAGACATGTTACCAAACAACCTGTTCACCTTCTGGCCAACAAATGAATTTTTTACTGTCCAGATCGGGTGTTGGATATCGTTACCCGGGCGATAGTAGATAGACCCCTTTGTAGAGGGATCTTCGTATTCCAGTCCCTGAATATCAACCGCACGAGGCGTGTACATCAGGTTACCGAACACAGATGATGTTGTTGGGTTAGAACCAAATGAAGTTGAAGTGGGAGGAGATTTGAAATCAGTGAGGGCGTAGTTGAACGTTCCCATGAAGGTGAACTTGTTAGACAACTTCGCGGTACCACCAATACCAAAGGTATTTTTGATCAGCCTGTTACCTGGGGTAAAACCTTCGTCATCTGTGTAGCCATAGTTGGCACTCAGTGAAGAACCGTTACCCAGAGAGGTAGCCAGGTTAACTGAAGTAGTGCGGATCAGACCCGTGCGGAAGAATTTCTCCACACTGTTCTTGGGCTCCAATGCGTACTTCGCACCAATGTACTGGGGCAAAGAACCATTATATCGAGCAGCAGAATAGGGGTGAGCTACTGAATCGGGAGGCGTCTTGAAAGGAGCACCCCAGTTAGAGAAGAACGCCAGACCAGAAGACATATCGAAACCAGAACCATAAGTGTTCTGATACTCCGGAAGGTTGGCTACTTTGTTTACGAAAAGAGATTGGCTGAGGGTGATCTCCGTTTTCTTAGCCGTGCGCCTGTTGGCACCGTTCTTAGTAGTCACCATCACCACACCATTCCGTCCCAGCTCACCATACAGGGTAGTGGCACTCAAACCTTTCAACACGCTGATGTTCTCGATGTTGTTTGGATCGAGATCAAGGAAGCGGGAAGAAGTTGTGTTGCCATACTGGAAACCAGCCTGAGCATTGGTAGAGGCGTCAAAAGGTACACCATCCACAATAAACAGAGGTGTAGAACCACCAGTGATGGTGTTTACACCACGGATGATGATGTTTGTACCCGAGCCAGACATACCGGAGGGAGGAAGAATGTTCACACCAGGAGCCTTACCGTTCAACAGACGTACAACGTCGTTTTCAGGGCGAAGTTCCAATTGCTTCTTGTCTACAGAAGCAACAGCATAACCCAGTGCTTTCTTTTCACGCCTGATACCCTGGGCAGTTACAACAACTTCAGAAAGCGCCTGGTTGGCACCCTTCAGTTGGATTCCCTGGAAATCAGATGTGTTTGCGAGAATCTCACGAGAGTCAAAGCCCACGTAAGAAATAACCAGCGTGGCCCCACGCCTGGCGGTCAACTTAAAGTTACCCTGCGCATCAGTAGTAGTACCCACCTTTGTGGCTTTGTCTACCACAGAAGCACCTGAGACGGGGTTACCGTTCTCATCAGATACCTTTCCTGACACTTCCAGTGTTTGACCTACAGCGAAATGTACCATGAGCATCATGGCACATAACAGAGAGAGTAATTTTCTCATGTAGTAGTTCAGTTTTTGGTTTTTGAAGATGACGAAAATATGTTAACAGAATGTAAACGCCAAAAAATGAGACAAAACCACCGCTCAACCTGCTGCACAACCTCTGATATATTTATGCCGATCAAGCGAAAATAAAACACATATTTATTTATATAATATATAAACAGATGGGGAATACGCTAAATGGTTAAAACGACTCTTAAAACGCCAAAAGAGAAATACACATTAAATTAACTACAATATGAATAAAAAGAAAAAGCCCTGCTGAAAAACAGGGCTTTCGGGAAATTAAAATCGTTTTTAGACTAGCTTCTCCTGCTTCCGCCCATATATATAAGAATATATTGAACAAGCGTGGCAATGGAAGCTAAAGCCGCCACCACATATGTAGTAGCCGCCCATTTCAACGCATCCTTGGCCTTGGGGAACTCCGTTGGGGTTGCCACACCCGTATTTTTTAACCAGGCTAGCGCCCTATTGCTGGCGTCAAATTCCACCGGAAGGGTAATTACACTGAAAATAGTGGTCAGGGCAAAAAGAACTATTCCTACCAGTAATAAAGAAGGGAAGACCTTGATCATCAGAATGCCGGCAATCAAGACCCACTGCACCATCATCGAGCTATATTGTACCACTGGAACCAGCTTGCTGCGCATCATTAGCCAGGGATAGGCCGTGGCATGCTGAACCGCATGGCCGCACTCATGCGCCGCCACCGCTGCAGAGGCAATGCTGCTGCTGGCATACACCTCCGGACTCAGGTTAACTGTCTTGTTTAATGGATTATAGTGATCGCTCAAAAATCCTTCCACAGAAATAACCTGAACGTCGTAGATGCCATTCTCCCGAAGCATCCGCTCCGCAACTTCCTTACCCGTAAGCCCGGAAGCCAACCCAACCTTGCTGTACTGGTTGAACTTAGATTTCAGCACCCAGGAGACCAACATGCTGATGACAACAAAAATGATCGAAACCAAATAAATTGAACCCATGATTCTACGGTTTTATATAATAAGGAATACCCTGCAAATTGATGTCCAACTCCCAGATTTCCAAAAAATAGCGCCGTTTTGACAGAGCTATTTTGAATGAGGTTTTTTAGAGGTCAATTTGACAAATTTCACAAAATTTCTTGCGACAAAAAAATTAACAAATAACTGATTATCAATAACTTATATAGCTAATAGGGGGCATTCGCCCCCGGTCTAAAGTTATTCACAACACCAAAAATTTATTTTGTAATCTGAGAGCAAATTGTAATTTAGTGCAAGAATTTAATGGGTTAGTAAGTATCAAGGGTCAGCGAAAGTTGGCCCTTTTTACATGTATCTCCTTCCTGATTTTTTTCTCTCTTTCACGCGCTGATTTTTTCCTTTTCAACTGTTGTTTTTCTCATGTAAGGGCAACTTCACTACCATACCTTTACACCATGAGCAAAGTGAAAACAAGTTTTTTTTGCAGCAACTGTGGTTATGAATCGGCAAAATGGTTGGGTAAATGTCCATCCTGCCAACAGTGGAACACCTTTATCGAAGAATTGGTCTCTAAAGAACCCGCCAAAACGAAACAAGACTGGAAAGAAGATAAGAAAGGAAACAAAGTAACCCTCATCCAGGATATTGAAAGCAGTGAAGAAAAAAGAATCGTTACACATGACGCAGAATTAAATCGTGTGCTCGGTGGCGGTATTATCCCGGGATCACTTGTACTGGTTGCAGGAGAACCTGGCATTGGAAAGTCTACCCTCTTTCTCCAAAACGCATTGCAGATGTCTTCACTCACCATACTTTATGTGAGTGGTGAAGAAAGCGAACAACAGATCAAAATGCGGGCAGACAGACTTCAGATCAAACATCCGGATTTCTATTTGCTCACTGAAACCTCCACGCAGATCATCTTTCAGGAAATAAAAAAACTGAAACCGGAACTGGTGATCATTGATTCCATACAAACCCTTCAATCACCATTTATCGACTCATCACCCGGCAGCATTTCACAGATTCGTGAAACGGCAGCAGAGTTTCAACGATATGCAAAAGAAACACAAACACCAGTGATCATCATTGGTCACATTACCAAAGATGGTACCATCGCCGGACCAAAATTATTAGAACATATGGTGGATACTGTTCTGCAATTTGAAGGTGATCAACACTATGCATATCGAATCCTAAGAACCACAAAAAACCGCTTCGGGTCTACATCAGAGCTGGGTATCTATGAAATGACATCCGGCGGAATGAAGCCCGTCAACAATCCGTCAGATATACTCATCACACAAAAAGAAGATCAACTGAGTGGCGTATCCATTGCAGCAACAATGGAAGGACTTCGTCCTCTCCTCGTTGAAGTACAGGCATTAGTCACGCCATCTGTTTATGGTACACCACAAAGAACAGTCAGCGGATTTGACAGCAGGCGATTGCAACTTTTACTTGCTGTTTTGGAAAAGCGTGGTGGATTTCATTTTGGTACGCGTGATGTCTTTATCAATATTGCCGGTGGTTTGAAAATTGAAGATCCGGCGCTTGACCTTGCCATGGTTTGCGCACTGCTCAGTTCTTTTGAAGATGTACCTATCTCACAGAAAATTGTGTTTGCAGGTGAAGTGGGTCTCAGTGGAGAGATCAGGGCAGTGAACAGGATTGAACAAAGAATTGCAGAAGCAGAAAAACTCGGGTTTGATAAAATCATCATCAGCAAATACAACAAGAGAAGTCCTGACCATCATGCGGGTATTGAGATCCTTACTGCCGGAAGAGTGGATGAAGTGTATCAACTCCTGTTTTGATGCTGCGCCCCTTCACCAGATATGCCGAGGCCTTGTTGCACATGATCTATCCCCATCTATGTAAGGGATGTGCCATTGACATTCCACAACATAAGCAACATCTCTGCGCCGCCTGTTTATCTTCACTCCCTTTCACTTACTTTGAAAAACATGCAGACAACCCTGCAGAAAAGATATTCTTCGGACGAACAAATATTTTTGCAGCGATGGGACTCTTGTATTTCACCAAAGACTCTTTGGTGCAATCACTCGTACATCAGATCAAGTATGAAGGCGCCAAAGAACTGGCTGTTTTTATGGGAAAAATGATGGGTCGAGCAATATTGAACGAGGCGCGATTTGGCGCAGTCGACCTCCTTTTGCCCCTCCCGCTCACCCGCGGAAGGGAGAAAAAGCGGGGTTATAACCAAAGTACCCTGCTCGCAGAAGGCATTTCTTCCGTCCTTCAGGTTCCCATTAAAGCTGCCGCCCTGCAAAGACTTTCCAGCCAGGGCACCCAAACACATAAATCGAGGGAAGAACGATGGCTGCAGATGCACCGGCAATTTGTCTGCCCCGAACCTGACACCCTTGCTGGCCGCCATATTCTGCTGATTGACGATGTGATCACCACAGGTGCCACCCTGGACGCCTGTGCAAGCATCCTCAATGCCATCCCCGGTGTAAAAACATCCATTGCCACCCTCGCCATAGCCATGAAATGAATCCTTCGTTGTATTTTTACCCATCCATGAAAAAAGCCCTGCCAATCTTCCTCTGCATACTTACCTACCTTCTGGCATGTAAGAAAGAGTCCGTGATCACCAGCCCGGATGCCCGGATATTCATATCCGCAGACACCGTTCGCTTTGACACCGTTTTCACCACGGCAGGTTCTGTAACCGCCTCATTTAAGATCTTCAACCTCAATGAATCCCGCCTCAACATCAGCAGCATAGCCCTTGGTGGTGGAGGCAATTCGGCTTTCCGCATCAATGCAGACGGAACACCCGGTCCCCAGGTACGGGATCTGGAAATAGCCGGGGGAGACAGTATGTATGTATTTGTAACGGTTAACGTGAACCCCAATGCCAACACGGCTCCTTTCCTGATCACGGACAGCATCCAGGTTCAGTTCAACGGAAAAACCTCTCAAGTGCAACTGACGGCCTATGGCCAGAATGCCCGCTATATCAGGGGTGAACAGATCAACGCATCAACCACCTGGGATAATACCCTGCCCTATGTGATCATTGGCGGCGTTCAGATAACACGGGGGAATACCCTCACCATCAACCCCGGAACCAGGATCTACCTCCACGCGGATGCGCCATTTATCGTTGACGGAACCCTCCGTGCCATCGGCACCAAAAAAGATTCCATCGTTTTTCAGGGGGATCGCCTGGATAAAGAATATCGTGACCTCCCCGCCAGCTGGCCCGGCATCTATTTCCGTGAAACAAGCCAGCAGAACCAATTGAGCAATGTCATCATCAAGAACGCGTTCCAGGGCGTGGTGGCCATCGGGCCATCAACTTCGTTTCCAAAACTCAGCCTGGATCAATGCACACTGGATAATATTTATGATGCAGGCATCTATGGCATTAACTCCCAGATACGGGCCGTCAACTGCCTGATCAGCAACAGCGGCATGAACATCCTCGTTGCGCGAGGCGGCAGGTATGAGTTCACACACTGTACCGTTGCCAGCTACGCCAATGTATTCATCCCCCATACAAAACCCGTTTGCATCCTCAGCAACTGGGACTCCACCACGCAAATCAACAGCTTTGATCTATCTGCAACACTGACCAACAATATTTTCTGGGGAGAAAACGGAAATGTGGATGACGAGATCCTGATCTCCAAAAGAGGAAACAACATCTTTAATGTGACGATGGAAAACAACCTGTACAAAGCAGCCAACCCACTTACCAATGCTACCCTGTTGAACAACCTGGTGAACCAACCACCCTTGTTTGATTCTATTGGTGATAACTCCCGATACTTTGATTTCAGGATCAACAAGGGAAGGTCGCCCGCCATCAACAAGGGTAAGGCAGTAGGTGTTGCAGTTGACCGGGACGGGCTGCCCAGGAACGCACAACCAGACATGGGCAGCTTTGAAAAGCAATAGAAATGCTACCTTTATTCATACCCGCTCAACCAAAAGCGGTGTCTAATGGTTTTACTTTCAAACAATAACATGATGATCAAGTTCATAACGGCAACACTGGCCCTCACTCTTTTTGCGGCAGCTTCAGTGTATGATTTCAAAGTGCCCTCGCTCAGTGGAGATACCATCGATTTTTCCAAGTATAAAGGCAAGTATCTGCTGATCGTAAACACGGCTTCACAGTGTGGTTATACCAAGCAGTATGCTGACCTGGAAAAACTGTATGAAGGAAACAAAGACAAACTCGTGATCGTAGGATTTCCTGCAAATAACTTTGGCGGACAAGAACCTGGATCCAATGCTGAGATCAAGGAATTCTGCCAGAAAAACTATGGCGTTACTTTCCCGATGGCAGAAAAAGTTTCTGTGAAAGGAAGCGATATCCATCCTTTATTTCAGTACCTCACCAGCAAAGAAAAAAATGGAGTGCAGGACGCTGAGATCAAATGGAACTTTACCAAATTCCTGCTTGACAAAAACGGAAAACTGATCGCTGTATTTCCCAGTGCTGTAAATCCAACGAGCGAAGAAATTACCAAACATTTGAAATAGGGTGAGATTCAGTGATGTGATCGGGCAGGCTGCTGTAAAAGAAAGCCTGACAGGCATGGTTAAGACAAATCGTCTGAGCCATGCCTTAATTTTCCTGGCTAAGGATGGGACGGGCGGATTACCGCTCGCACTCGCCATGGCGCAATACCTCGTCTGCGAAAAAGTAAACAATAACGCTACTCCCGGGTCCTCTTTGTTTGGGGATGCCGAACCGGTTGTGATCCCTGATGATGCCTGCGGACAATGTTCTGCCTGCATGAAAGCAGCAAACATGGTTCATCCGGATATTCATTATTCTTATCCGGTGATCCCGCGCAAACCAGGCGACAAGCCGGTTGCAACGGACTATATCAAAGAATGGCGCGAGTTTGTGCCGATCCATCCTTATGGTGATGTTTACGACTGGCTACAATTCATCGGCGCAGAAAATAAACAGGGAAATATTACCGCGCATGAATGCAATGACATCATTCGGAAACTGAACCTGAAAAGTTTTGAAAGCACCTATAAGATCCTGTTGATGTGGATGCCGGAGTATTTGGGAAATGAAGGAAACAAACTCCTAAAACTCATCGAAGAACCTCCGGCAAATACCCTGTTCATTTTGGTTGCGAGGGATGAATCGAAGATCCTTCCAACCATTCTTTCCCGCACACAGCTGGTGCGTATTCCGATGCTGAGCGTGAAGGACTTAACACAGGCCCTCATCACAAGGACAGGCGCCTCACCCGAAGCAGCCAACCAGGCAGCATCCACCGCCGAAGGAAGCTACCGCGAAGCAATATTGAGCATGCAGCATGCCGGGGCCGACTGGCAGGAGATGGTGCGTAGCTGGCTGAATGCCACGCTGAGGACGGGACCGGCTGACCAGGTGAAATGGGTGGCCGAAGCCGCAGCCCTGGGCAGGGAAAAACAAAAGCAGCTGCTCCGTTACTTTAATCACCTGCTTGAACAAAGCATTCACCTGCAGATCCTCGGCAAAGAGCATATGCAGCTGCCCCAGGCGGAATCGGACTTCGCAGAGCGGATCAATAAAATTGCCACGCTTGACCAGCAGCAGGCTATTCTGCAGGTTCTGGACGATGCCGTGTATCATATAGAACGAAATGCCAATGCCAAGATCCTGTTCCAGGCGCTGACAATCAGGATCTATCATATAATCAAGGATAATACTGAGATCGTTCTTGCTTAGTTCGCAGTTCACAGTTCGCAAGGTCGCTGAATAAGCCGGGACCTTGCGACCTGCGACCTGCGAACTGCGAACTAAAAATGCTATCTTCGTAACCATCAACCCCCAAAAGGGGTTTCTTTATAAATAATATATACGATTTTATGGGCTGTAGCTCATGTGGAACAAATAGCAATGGAAAACCCTCTGGGTGCAAGAGCAACGGCGGGTGTAGCAGTGGGGGATGCAACAGGCTCAATGTGCACGACTGGTTGGCGAATCTTCCCTTTCATGATCCGGAAAGCTCCTGTAAAGTGATCGAGATCTCTTTCAACCAGGGAAGCCGGAAGGAATTCTACCGCAATACATCGCTCCAAACATATACCAAAGGCGATCTC
>Ga0207941_1000185_pt1 | contig 19785 bp, 11 predicted proteins | sample LakMenEpi13Sep12_FD_150695 | JGI IMG/M metagenome (GOLD analysis project Ga0207941, IMG submission 150695) | Freshwater microbial communities from Lake Mendota, WI - 13SEP2012 deep hole epilimnion (SPAdes) | ecosystem: Environmental > Aquatic > Freshwater > Lake > Epilimnion/Euphotic zone ...
AGTCTTCCTTCGCCTACCACCTTGCCGCTCCAGTGGTAGGTCGAACCGACTTGATTCGAACGATCCGAGATATCGACCTTGGCCTGTGGCTCTGCGATCAGCCAAGGCGACCAGGTCGTCCAAGTCCGATAGTCGGAGACCATTTGATAGACTTTAGAGACGGGTGCATCGATCTCGATCGACTTTTGAACATTCCAAACTGGCATCGTGTTGGTTTCCTATCTTGGACAGTTTTTCGAATTGCTTGGTTTTGATTTGGTCGTGTGAGGCTTAGTTGCGGTCCAGGGTCCAGGACCAGCGGTGGAGATTGCGGGAGTCGGAGTAGCGAGCCGCCGAGCCTGAGGACCCCAAGACGACGACGATCGTTTCGTTGTCCTCGATTCGACTCAGGGAGACCAAGCAAGCTCCGGCTGCGTCGGTCGTACCGGTTTTGAACCCGAGGTAACCTTGGCGATCCAGGAGTTGGTTGGTGTTGGTCCAACTCAATCTTCGAGTGTATCCTTCTTGGCCTTTGACCGTGCAACTGTATTGTCGGGTTTGAACGATTTCCATAACCAATGGGAACTTCATCAATTCGCGGGCCAGGGTGATCAGGTCGGCGCAGGAGCTTTTGTGTTCTGGGTGGGTCAAGCCGTGGGTGTTTCGAAACGTCGATTGGTTCATCTTCAGTTCGTTGGCTTGTTCGTTCATCGCATCGATGAAGAGTTTTAGCGGGTCGAGTTTTCGTTCCGCGGCACTTTTTCGCAGTCCGTACCATTCGGCAAGGGCGACGGAGGCGTCATTTCCCGAGGGGAGCATCAATCCGTAGAGAGCATCCTTGAGCCGAATCGATTCCCCGGCGCGCACGGTGGCCGAGGATCCGATGGTTTGGTCGGCTCGTTTGGAGAACGAGATCGATTCTTCGAGCACAGACGGATCGTTTTGGATTTCCTTGGCAATGAGCAGTACCGTCATCATTTTGGTGGTGCTAGCGATATCCAGCGGAACGTCTTGGCGGTCACCTGCGAGAATTCTTCCGGTGCGGGCGTCGGCAACTGCCCAAGCTTTGCAGGAGACGATTGGGGTTCCGTTGGCATCGCTCGGCAGAAGTTCCGCAAGGGGTTCGGGGGTTGGAATGGGGTTTGGATCGAGGCTGATTTCACCGAGTTTATCCCAGACCTTCGAGTCGACGAGGCCGACCGCATCGAGTCCATTTTCGCTACGGAATCGGGCGACAGCTTGTTCGGTCATGCCGCCGAAATCACCGTCGACGCTCAGGTTGGGAGAGGGGTTCAATTTTTGGTTCAGCGCCGTTTGCAGGGCTTCGACCAAGGGTCCATTGGCACCGAGTTTGAGTACTTGGGGTTCGACCTGGTCTTGGGGGATGGGATGAAAGTGTTCGTAGGTTTCTTGGGCGATACGGCCGCAAAGGATTTCGGCTGCATTCGAATCGCCCCAGCTTTTGTCCTGATTTTCCGAGGTCAAGCAGACCATAGCGATCCAACCGCTTGGGGTATCAAAGAGTCCGGCATCGGTGCGAGATTCGTTGACGGCGCCGGTTTTGTGGTATCCCTTGATCTCTTTGGGCAGAAACCTTAGGAGTTTCGTTTTGTCATCACAACTGAGCAGATGCGCGAGCATGCGTTCTGAGGCTTCCGGCGAGACGAGTTTCCGGGCGTGGAGTTGTTCGAGCAGAGAGAGCATATCGGCGGCTGTGGTGCTTCCGAGTCCGTACTTCTGGCTGCGATCTTGCGCGATCGAGGTGTCTCTGCGAAAGACTTTGGAGTGAATTTGGGTTTCAGGAAGGCCAAATTGCTGCATGGTTTTCGCGACGTTGGCGATGCCGATTTGATCGAGCACCAGATTCGTTGCGGTGTTGTCCGAGAAGGCGATCATCAGATGGTTGATCGTTTCGAGCGGCAGGACCGAGGAGTTCGCGAAATGGTCGGTAAGGATCCCGGATCCTGGTACTTTGTCTTCTTGAGTCAGCGTCACCATGCGATCGCCGCTGAGCTTGCCGGCGTCGACTTGGCGATAGTATTCGATCATCACAGGAAACTTGATCAAGCTTGCGGTTGGGACAACCTCTTGGGGGCGATGGAAAAACGTTTCGCCGGTAGCGAGGTGTTTGATAGCCACGCAGACGGTGCCTTGGTGTTTTGCGATCAGCGGTTCGATCCGTTCCGAGAGCGACTGGGCATGGGCTGGCGGTTCGGGAACCAATTGCAAAGCGGCCAAGGCGCACAGAAGCGGGACGACCCATCGGTGTCCTAATGGAAAGAAATACCAAGCGTTGGGAGGATGGATCATGGGAGTTTGGACCGGTGGGAGCGGTGGGAGCGATGGAGGTAGTAGGGGATACCGATGAGGATCAGCAAGATACCGAAGAGGCCTTCGATCGGTTGTTTCGCGAGGATCATCAGGATGAACCAGGAATAGGCGATCAGGTAGAGGATTGGGGTCCAAGGGTATCCGGGGGTACGAAAGGGCCGGGGCGTATTGGGTTGGGTGCGTCGCAGGACGATCAGGGAGGCGATGGCAAGTGTGTAGAAGAGGCTTGCTGCAAACACGATGCAGTCGGTCAGCAGATCGAAGATGGTGCGTTCGCGGAAATAGTCCGTCGATTGGATCAATGCGGCCGAGCCGAAGACCATCAGGCAAGCCAGGGCAGCTTGGGCCAGGATCGCGACCATCGGCGTTTGGTAGCGGGGGTGTAGGGATCCGAATGCTGGGGGCAAAAGTCCATCGCGGCCCATGGCAAACGTCACACGGGGGCTCGTCAGGAGATTGCTATTGATCGTGCCGAGGGTGCTGAGCACCAGTCCGACCGACATCATCGAGCCGGCCCAGTTCCCGAGCGATCGGGTCAGGAGCAATTCAGCGACATGTTCGCGGTTCTCCTTGATGACCATCTCGGAGATCGGGATGACCAAGTGGTAAGCGAGCGTCGCACCCATGTAGAGCAGTCCCAGAAGACCGATACCGCCAAGGAGCGCAAGAGGGAGGTTTCGACCAGGGTTTTTGACTTCTTCGGCGATCGGAACGACCCCTTCCCAGCCGTTGAAAGCCCACATGACGGCGAGCAAAACGGCGGCGACTCGCGAAGTCAGGCTCAATTGCTCAGGAGCGATCGTCTCGGACAGCAGCGCGAGGTTGACCGATGGTTTGCCGGCGAGTGTAAGGAGCCAGGGGAGCAGAGCGATCGTCAGGACAAGCGCGCATTTGATCAGAGTGGTGGCGGCTTGTAGTCGGGCTCCCCAGAGGACCCCGAGAATGTTGAACCAAGCGACGGCAAGGATCAGAACGACGGCCAAAGGGACGACGTTCCAAGCGTCGGTGTTCCAACCGAGGATACGGTAAAGCGATGAGATGCACACGACGGCCAGAGCGCCGGTCGATGCGGGCCTAGCGAAGAGGAATTCTTGCCAACCGAACAAGAAGGCAGGCAGCGGGCCGTAGGCTTCCCGCAAGTAGACATAGAGGCCACCTGAGCGAGGGTGCATCGCAGAGAGTTCCGCGAGGCATAGGCCGCCCAAGACACACAGAACGGTGCCGAAAATCCAAACGGAAAAAATCAGGGGAAACGAACCGGCGTCGGCAGCGATCCGACCTGGTTTGACAAAGATCCCAGCGCCGATGGTGTTTCCGATGACGATCGCTATGGCCATCGACAGACCGAGCACCCGAGGCAGGGTAGCAGCTTGGGGGTTTGAGGGTTCCACGAAAGGCTCTTTAGTTCATCGAGTTCATCGGTTCAATGGAAAGCGAACTGCGTTAGAAAGAGGGGCACAGGATGCAACCAGAAACGCTATCGAGGTGATATTACCAGGAAAAGTTTTCCAAAGAATGCGGCGATCCTGGATTTTTCGTTCGCGAGAGGGTCAAGAAACGTTGAAACCGAGGCTTCCAAACCGTATGTTAGGGGTGATGAGCCCATCGGTGCTCCTTGCGTCGAAGAGCAAGTTTTACCGAATAGAAGATCGTTTTGAGCAAAAAGGAATCGTATCGATGAAGAAGGTTTTTGGTTTTATGAAAGCGACGCTCGTCGCAGCAGTCTTGGGTGGATCCGTTTATCTTTCGCCAAGCGTCGTATCGGCTGATGACCTGCTGACCATCGGTAGCTCTGCACCGGCTTTGGATGTAGAGCATTGGATTCAGAACGGCGAAGGCAAATTTGGCAAAGTGACCAAGTTCGAGAAGGACAAGGTATACATCGTTGAGTTCTGGGCGACTTGGTGTGGTCCATGCATTGCGAGCATGCCGCATATCGTCGAGCTGCAGAAGACTTACGCGGACAAAGGGGTTCAAATCATCAGCATCAGCGATGAGGCCAAAGAATTCGTCGAAGAGTTCCTCGATCGACCTGTTCCCCGATCGGAAAAAGAGACTACTTTCCGCGAGTTGACCAAATCGTATTGCTTGACGACCGATCCGGATGGATCGTCGAAAGAGAGCTACATGCAAGCGGCTGGGCAAGACGGGATTCCTTGTGCGTTCATCGTAGGCAAGGATGGCAAGATCGAGTGGATCGGCCACCCGATGTCCATGGACGAGCCACTTAAGGAAGTGGTCGCTGGAAAATGGGATCGGACCAAGTTCGCCGAGGAGTTCAAAGAGCAACAGCAGATGCAAGCGTTGCAGATGACCGTTCAAAGGGAAGTCAGCAGTCTGCTGCGAGATCGCAAGTTCAAGGAAGCGCTTGAGAAGTTCGATGAATTGACAGGTCCGATCAAGAGTCCCGAGATGAAGCTTCAATTCACTATGATGAAGCTCAACTTGCACCGGATCGCCAGCAGCGATCAAACGGAAGTTGCCAAGACACTCAAGGCAGCTTTGGATATGGCTAGCAAGGATCCGATGATGTCCAACCAAGTGGCTTGGACCGTCTGGGAGATGACCGAACAGGGACAGCTCAAGAAGGACAAGGATCTGCTCGGTGAAGCGTTGAAGGTTGCCTTGTCGGCGGTAGCCAAGCAAGAGGGTGCGACCAAGGGAGCGACGCTCGATACCGTAGCTCACTTGCAATATGGGCTAGGAAATATCGCTGAGGCCATCAAAGCTCAGAAAGAGGCCGTCGCCCTGGGTGGCGATAACCCTGAAATCAAGGCCTTCCTCGAAGAACTCGAAGAAGAGCTCGAAGCGAGCAAAAAGAAGTAACCATTCGCAAGACCAGTGGTCAATAACGTTGGATCGATCACCTACCGTCGTGTTTTTCGGCGGTAGGTTTTTTTATGGCCGATGCGATCCGACGGATAAGACGTTCGGATGGCAAACCAACCCGACTGACTATCGCTAGGTTCGGTAAGGGTTGTGCAATCGAACCGAGTTTACTGCTCGCTAAATCCACCCCGACGCGATCGGCTTGGTAGGATTTTTTCCCGTTTTGAGTCTTGATCCTCTGATGGGCTTCTGTAGGCTTTGGGGTTCTAGGTTCCACCCGCACTGGGTTCTGAAGCCCGAGTGACGATTGCCTCCTCCAACGCGTCTGAAAAGCAGCCATGCCAGAGACTTCGATCGAAACCGAACAAACCATTACCGAAGCGACGCGTGCGGACGTTTCAGACATTGCAGACGTCTCGGACGTGTCGGACATTGCGTCCAAGCCGTTCATCGGCCGTTGGAACAAACTCTCGAGCGAAACGAATTGGGAGAAGGGGCGGATTCTTCTCGAATGGAGAAATGCGCTCATCGCGGCCAAAGCTCCGTCGAGCCAGTACAGCGATGAGGCTTGGGCCAATCGCGTTGGCCTGGTTACTTGTCAGCATGTTGGTCGATTGCGCCGGGTCTTTGAACGCTTTGGCGAGACCCACGGCGAGTACCCGAACCTCTACTGGAGTCATTTCTGGGCAGCTCTCGATTGGGACGATTCCGAGTTATGGCTTGAGGGGGCTTCACAAAGCCGCTGGAGCATCTCGCAGATGTGCCGAATGCGGGCCGAGTCGATGCAGTTGCCTGAGGACCAAACGCCTCAGAGCGTCGTCGCCAAAGACACACAAAGGATCGAATCGGCAAGCGATGACGGGTTCCTCGAGTCGACTTCGAGCGCTCGGAAAAGCGACCAGGAGACCGAAGAAAACTCAAACCGATCTCGCAACGGTTCCTTCGAAAGCGGCCCGAGCGGCGAAGGCCCTGATTTTGGGGATGAAGATTCAAGCGATCAAAATTCCAGGCAGCGGGATTCCCAGCAAGACGGGCGTGACAGTCTGGGTTTCGAATCCGGTGCGATCTCGCAGCACGACTTGGCCGAGACCAGCAGGCAAGGGTCCGAAAACTCGCCCGCACGCAACCCCTTCGATGGACTCGGGACGTTGCCTTTGGACGTAACCGAGGCGGTCGATCCTCTCAAGCTGTGCATACTCAGGTACCGAGCCAACGATTGGCATGGATTTTCCAAGCAGCAGATGATCGCGCTGATCGATGCGATGAAGGGGTTTTGCGAGTAGAGACGAGTAAAGACAAGTAAAGAGCTGTCTACTTCTTGCCCACGAGTTTGGTGATCAGTTGATCGAGGTGATCTTGCTGCACGTTCATTTTCGCAGCGGCGACGGCGAATAGCCGCTTTTCGATTTCGTCAAGGTCACCATCGGCGGCCATGATTTTGATCAGGTCCGACAAGAGACGCTCCTGCTCTTCGGGGGCTCTCGGGAGCTTCATGGCGGCTTCTTCGCTGATCGCGTATTCGAGCGCGTTGCCGAGGTCGGCTTCGTCGAGCCCGAGCTCCGCGCAACGATCGACCAGCCAATCGATCTCTCGTTCGGTCAAGGCACCGTCGGCGGAAGCCATAATGACGAGGTTTTTCAGGTGGTCGATAGGCTTCATGGCAATTCGTTTCCTTGGTGGAATTGGTTCGGGTGCCCCTAGGTGGGGGATTCGTTCCTGGTTTGGCATCGAAACCGATTGGGCACAACTCGCATATTGTCGAGTTTTTTATCTTTTTTGGCACCCATCTTGCGCCCCGAATCGGAATTTTGCGTGCCTATTCTCCCAAGACACTTCCAATTCGATATCATAGAGATATCATACTGTGAGCGTTCGAAACGAACACCGAGCGAGTTTGTTTTGTGTTCGAGAGATGATCGTCGGACGGACCAGTACGGAAGATTTTGCGGGCAATGAAGAAAGGGAACATAGCGATGAGTAGCACTCCAACGACCGTTAGTCCATCGACTGTAGTGGAAAAGGTGCATCGGCCGGCGAGTGGCTGGCCGATGCTGCTTTTGGTGTTAGGGATTCTGGTTTCGATTCCCTTGATGTTTATCGCCGGGGCACTTGCATCGGCCTCGCCATTGCTGATCATTCCACTGGTGTTCCTCGGTGTTTTGGCGTTTATTTGCCTTTTTGGGTTTATGGCGGTCCAGCCCAACGATGCCCGAGTGTTGCTGTTGTTTGGGGATTACCGGGGTACGGTTTCGGAGTCGGGTTTTTTCTGGGTGAATCCATTTTTCTCCAAGAAAAAGATCTCGCTTCGCATACGGAATTTCGAGACTGGTTCGACGAATTTGGCGGAGAAGAAGAACGAGGCTGGGCAGGTGGTCCAGCAGCAGACACGAACGGCTGGAAAGCCATCGAAGGTCAACGACCGCGATGGCAATCCGATCGAGATATCGGCGGTGGTGGTATGGCGGGTGGTCAATACGGCCGAGGCCTTGTTTGAGGTCGACGACTACGAGCATTTCGTCGGGGTCCAGAGCGAGTCGGCGCTTCGTAGTCTTTCGTCGCGTTACCCTTATGACAGCGAGGACCATCAAACCTCGCTACGAGGCTCGACGGACGAGATTTCCGACCAGCTTCAAAAGGACATTCAGGACCGCTTGCAACAAGCTGGGGTGGAGGTGATCGAGGCTCGCATCTGCCATCTGGCTTATGCTCCGGAGATCGCCGCAGCGATGCTTCAGCGTCAGCAGGCCGGCGCGGTCGTGGCCGCCAGAGCCAAGATTGTCGAGGGGGCTGTCGGGATGGTCCAGCAGGCCTTGGAGCATTTAAGCCGCGATAAGATTGTGGAGTTTGACGACGACCGCCGAGCGGCGATGGTCTCGAACTTGTTGGTGGTTTTGTGCAGTGATCGTCATGCTCAACCTGTGGTCAACACAGGGTCGATTTACCACTAGGCCGAGGACCAATGACCAAACGCGATTCCTATTTGCTCAGGATCAAGCCGGAGATGCTCGAGGCGCTCCGACGCTGGGCCGACGACGAATTCCGTAGCCTCAACGGGCAGATTGAGTTCGCGCTTCACAAAGCGCTCGAGCAATCGGGAAGGCTTCCGAAGGCTTCATCTCCTTTGGAGTCGCAGGTGCATGAGCCGTCGATGGGTAAGGGAGCCGATAGTCAACCCGACGAGCCACCGAAGGCCACCTAGGTTGTAGCTTCCGAGGGGCCTCGGGCTGTTGATCCCCGAGGCTCAGCTCAGGATCGACTCGATAATGTTGCCTTCGACGTTGGTCAAGCGGCGTTTGATGCCGTTGTGCTCGACGCTCAGGCGTTCGTGATCGAGTCCTAGCAAATGCAAGATAGTCGCGTTGAAATCGTACAGCGGATGAACATCCTCGATCGCCTTAACCCCTAGCTCGTCGGTCAGTCCATGGCTGACTCCTTGGCGTACACCCGCACCGGTCATCCAGCAGGTGAACCCGTCGGGATTATGGTCGCGGCCCTTGGCCCCTTTTTGGAAGAAGGGCATTCGACCGAATTCGGTGCACCAAACGACCAGCGTGTCGTTGAGCAATCCGCGCGATCCGAGGTCCTTGATCAATGCGGCTACAGGCTGATCGAGGATCGAGGCGTGGATATCGTATTGGTTTTTCAGATCGTTATGCCCGTCCCAATTGAGTTTGCCGGCGCTGGCGTAAGCCCCATTGAATAGTTGGACGAACCGCACACCGCTTTCGATCAGTCGCCTTGCAAGAATGCAGTTCTTAGCGAAGGCGGCTTTGTCCTTGTTCGTCGTATCATCGGCTCCGTAGGCTTTCAGTACGTAGGCAGGCTCCTGATCGATGTCGGTGATTTGGGGGACACTCGCCTGCATCCTACCGGCAAGCTCGTAGCTTGCGATCCGAGCGGCCAACTGCGCATCGCCGGGGTGTTTCTGCAGATGCCGTTGTTGCATGATGTCTAAGAGCCGGCGCGTTGCTGCATCGGAGGCGTCCGAAACTCCTTTCGATTTCAAATGCCTGACCGGATCGTTGGCCGAGAATGTCGTACCTTGGAAGGAAGCGGGGAGAAATCCAGGTCCCCAATTGTTCGACCCGTTCTGCGGAACACCCCGGGGATCTGGGATGGCCACATACGCGGGCAGATTGTCGCAAAGGCTGCCCAACGCATAGGTCACCCAGGCCCCCAAACTTGGGAAACCATCGAGATTAAAGCCCGTGGAGAGGAAGTTTTCGGCAGGTCCGTGGGTATTGGATTTGCTTGTCAACGAATGGACAAAAGCGATCTGATCGGTCAGTTCTGCAAGATGTGGAATAAGGTCGCTGACCCATTTTCCGGACTCACCACGGGGACGAAACGGATACTGCGGTCGAGCGAGATTTCCAGCCGGGCCTTGGAAGGTGACCGAAGGTCCCCCGGGCAGGGGTCGATCGTCCCATTCGATCAGTTTGGGTTTGTAATCCCAGGTCTCCAGTTGGCTGACCGCACCTGCGCAGAAGATTACCAGGACATTCTTTGCCTTAGCTTCGAAGTGTGGCTTGCGCGGCGCGTAGGGTTTGGCAGGATCGATAGGCTCGGTCGGATCGATACGTTCACTCGGGCCGCTTGCGAGCAATCGATCGCGACTCAGAAGGCTCGTAAGCGCGATTGAGCCCAGGGCATTTGACGCCGAGCCGAGGAAGTTTCGACGGTCCAAAAAAGGATGCACGGTTCAAGGAGCCTTATCAAAGAGCCTTATCAGGGAAGGAACAGAAACTCATTGCAATTAAAAAGGGCACGGCAGAGTGTTTCGACGCCTAACTCCTGGACGATCGGCAGGGCATCTGCGATCTCATCCGGGGTCGGATCTCGGCACAAAGAGTGTTGGTAAGCGGCTTGGATGAGTTGCTTGGGGTCGGCTTGGGATTCCCCTTGGTTGCCAGTTGGGACTTGGGAGCCAGTTTGGATTTGCGAGCCAGCTTCCTTATGCAATCGATCTGCAAACGCTTTGGACTGCTCGATCGTAAAGACGCTATTGAGCAGGTTCAAGGCTTGGATCGGGGTGGTGGAGGTTCGGCGCAGTCCGGTGCTTTGCCCTGCGTCGGGGCAATCGAACGCTCCAAAAACAGCCTCACGTTCCCGTCGTACTTTATGGGCATAAATCATGCGTCGGAGCCCTTGGCCTTGAAATTGCTCGATGGGTTGAAATCCGCTGAGTCCTCCGCGTTGGGCGAATAGATCGTAGCCTCTTCCGAACATGGTCGTGTTGAGTTGGCCGCTGACGGCCAGGATCGAGTCGCGGATCGCCTCGGCTTCGAGCCTTCGGAGCGGATACCTCCATAGGAGCCGACCGTCGGCGTCGATCTCCAATCCCTTTTCGTTGGATTGGCTCGATTGCCTGTAGGTCTTCGATAGAACGATCGCGCGATGCAGGGACTTGAGTGACCAGTTGTTTGCGATCAATTCTGCAGCGAGCCAATCGAGAAGTTCCGGATGGGAGGGAGGTTGTCCATGAATCCCAAAATCATTAGGGGTATCGACCAATCCGATTCCGAAGTGTCCCTGCCAAATCCGGTTCGCGATGACCCTTGGCGTCAACGGATTGCTCGGTGAGGCGATCCAGTCGGCGATGGCCAAGCGACGCTTGGGTTCGCTCTCGGAGGCATCGATTCCAAGCTGCCCAAAGAATCCGGGAATCCTCGGTTCCACTTTTTGCTGAGGCTGCTCGGGATCCCCGCGCAGGAGCAGGTGGATCGCATCTGGAGTCCGAAAACGCCCTGCGAATGCCTTTTGATTTTCCTGCCAAGTTTTCAGATCGTTTTGAAGTTGTTTCTGGCGGGTCTGCAGCGCCTCGAGCGCTGCGGATTCCGCCGCAACTGGGCCGATCGGTGCAGTATTTGATACCGAATTCGATTGCAAATTCGATGCCGAATCAGATGCTCGGGGGGCTGGAGCGATCGAATCGCTATCTCGATCCGAATCGTCAGCCACGAGCGTCCATTGGCCGTCTGTGCCGAGCAGTTCGATCGTGTATTGGGTTGCCAATCGGTCCTGAAATTCCCCTAAGCGGTCGCGTCCCCAAACCAACCGTTCCACCATCACCGGGTCGGCGAATTGGAATGTTAGGGTTCCTTTTCCGACTTGATTGGACATCCAACTGCGGCTGTTGCCGTAGCTTCCGTCGTTGACCAAACGCAGTTCATGCCGATCGGGCGCGATCGAATCGCCTGACGAGGTGACTTGCGTTCCCCGGGAACTCAGCGCGACATTCTCACCGAGGGGATTGAAGATCTCAAACTCATCGATGCAAGGCTCGAGTCGATTGGTCTGAAGGATCGAGAAGCGCACCCCTCGGGTTTCCGTCGGTACGATCCGATCGGAGTTGATCTTCGGTTGCACCCGAGGTCGCTTAGGCAAGCCCCCCACGGGGTCTTGCAGGCTTGGGACATCGGTGCCGCTTTGGATGCGTTGCGGGTTGGGGCGAGCCAGGGGTTCATAGCGCAACAGTTCGCGATCGATCGCTCGGAGCTCATCGGAGATCCTCTCGGCGCGCTCCTTGTTTTCGGTTGCCCAAGGGGTATCGACCAGACGGTCTTCGTAGTCGACCCCAGCGATAAAGGCTTGCATCGCGTAGTAGTCTTCTTGAGAGATCGGATCGAATTTATGGTCATGGCATCGGGCGCATCCGATGCTCAGCCCGAGAAACGATTGGCTTAGATTCACCACGATTTCATCGATCGCATCCTGTCGCGCAAGCCGCTTGCTAGGTTCGTCGGCGCCGATTTGGCCGGGAAGTAGGACCGAGGCGGTGATCAGAAAGCCAGTCGCGGTGTCTTGTCCGAGCTGATCACCGGCGATCTGTTCGCGGATGAACTGATCGAAGGGAGTATCGTTTTGAAGAGCGCGGATCACATAATCCCGGTAATGCCAAGCGTGAGGACGCTCGGTGTTGACCTCGAATCCGTGTGTGTCCGCATACCGCACCACATCGAGCCAATGCTGTGCCCAGCGTTCCGCATAGCGAGGTGAAGCGAGCAGTTGATCGACGGCCTGAGAATACACCTCAGGATCCTCCTGGTGCTGGGCAAACCATGCGGCGAGTTCCGGAGCAGGCGGTAGGCCATGGAGGTCGAGCGAAACACGCCGAAGCCATTGCATAGGCAAAGCTGGAGGTGAAAGGCTCAACCCTTGGGCCAGCAGTTTGGCTTCGATCCACGTATCGATCGAGGCATGCGGGTCAGGGGAGGGGAGAGGTTGAAAACTCCAGTGGGACTTCGGATCGATCAAAATGGTTTTGTCGACACCATCTGGCCAAGGAGCACCGGCAGCGAACCATGCTTCGAGGGTTTCGATTTGCGATGGGCTTAGGGGTCTGTTGGCAGGTCCTGGAGGAGGCATCCTTTCCTGAGGATTCTGATTCTTGACCCATTCGAGCAAAGGGCTCGCATACGGATCGTTCGGATCGACCATCGGCCCGTAGTGATCCCCACCTTGGAGTGCTCGCGACTTCACATCGAGTCGAAAGCCTGACTTTTGCTTCTCCGGTCCGTGGCATGCGAAGCAGTGCACTTCGAAGATCGGCTGGATATCGCGGAGAAAATCGATTCCTGAGTCGCTAGGTACCTGCGCTCTGGCAACGACCGAGAGGGCAACCCAGAGCAGTACCGATATTCCGAGCTTGTACAAAGCGATACGGCGCATAAGCGATGAGGGTAAGTGTTGCGAGGAGTATAACTGAAACTAAATTGTACCCGTTCCTTAGATGCCAGTTCTGAGGTTTCTTCGGATCGATGAGCTTTGGTTGGCTCGGGTTTGAGGATAATCGGTTAAAATATTGGGGTTTGGTTGGCAGGAAGTCTAAAATACAGGGAGTTCGACGGGGTCTATCCCTTGGATGGATCCTGGTTATTCGGCTTGCATGGTGGATTCCTATTCGATTTGAATCACGCACGAGGGGACGCATTGGGTGTCTAAGGAACGGGGTGGCGAGATTGGTTCGGCGGGCCTAGGCAGTCAAGTTTCATTGGCACGCGCCGCTGAAACGGCGCGGGGAGTCGTTGGACCAGAGGCGAGGACAAGCAATGACTCAAAGGCTTTTTGGGACATGCGAACAACGCTGCGCTGGAGTTGGTTGGCGTTGATGGTCCTGGTATTCGGGCCAGGCGCGATGATTCGCAAGGGGCATGCTCAGGACCCGCCATCGAGCCCAGGAGCCGGTGGGGTGATGCCCATGGAGAACTTACCGCGAGTGGTAGGTCCAGGCGTTCTTCCTGACTTGATGTACATGCGGAACGAAAAAGGGGAGGAGATCCTTGTACCCCGCGCGCGCTACGAGGACTTTGAGCGCTTGCTGATGGAAACAGAGTTAGGGGGTGAGGGGCTGGCAGCGACGCCAAGCTTGAACCAACTCGACTTGGTCATTGAGCCGATTGGCGACTATGCCAAGGTGCAAGTGCGTGGATTGATCGCATTGAAGAAGCCCAATCGAACCACTTGGACCGTACCGATCGCGTTGAGTCAACTGCAATGGTTACCGACGCAACCAGCCGAACCGCTCTCCGCCCCGGTCTCGGACGGGTCGATCGCCGATGGAGTCGAGAGCGTCGCAACATCGACCCAATCGAACGGATACTTGTGGCGAGTCGGTCCTGGCAAGGCACTTCCGAGGCGATTGGAGCTCGAAGCGTTATGCAAAGTCGTATCGAATCCGGTGGGGAATTCGCTAAGACTCGACTTACCCCCTGCGGCAAGTGTCTTGAAGTTGAAGCTTCCCAAGGGAGACTGGGAGTTGAATGCGACCGGGGGTGGCAATGAGGTGATCGAGCCGTTCAGTGTTCAAGGAGAGCATTCGATCGCGATTGTTCGGACTTCATCGAACTCGATCAACCTGACGTGGAATCGCAAAGCCAACCGCGAGGCGATCGCTGCTGTCGAAATCCTGAGTCAGACAAAGTTCACGCCGACGAGCGATGCGAATCGATGGCGTGCCGATACGGCTTGTTCGATTCGCGGTCCGATCAAGTTGGCGGGAAAGAGGATTTTGTGGACGTTACCACCTCAGGGGACGATGCGCGAGGCGATCTCGGACGTATTGAGTTTTTCCAGTTATCGAATGGTTCGAGTCGCGAGCAAAGCGTCGACCGATCCACCAGCATTGGCTCAGGAAAAGCCCGGCGAAGCTTGGTGGATCGAGATCGATGAAGCCTATGCGCGGAGCGAATTGGATTTGAATCTCGATTGGCAAGTTGGTCGATTGCCCAGCGAGACTCAGGTGAGTTTCTCGGCCCCGGAATTCGAGGGTGCTGAGCGTCATAATGGATCGATTGAATTCGCGATCCCTCGGACCAATTCGATCGATTGGAGTACGCAAGGGAACGTGCAACTGCTCAGGCAAAGCCAAGCGGCTGACGGGAGCGAATCGATCGTCTATTCGTTTCAATTCTCGGGACAACCTGCCAGGATCGCAACCCAATGGACCTCTGTAGCCGAGCGCCCACGCTTTGGTTCGGAACAGCGCATCGAGGTGCGCGAGCGACGCGTACTACTCCGAGGTTTGATCGAATTCGGGAGCGATCCTATCGAGTTGCCTTTGTTGCAATTGGAATCAGAGGGTTGGCAACCCGAGCGGCTTGTATTGTATCCTTCGGAGACCGACCTACCTTTGGATGCGCTTTCCGGTGCGGGAAATCCAACGGCAGAGAATCCCAATGGAGCTTGGTCGCTTCCGATCAACGCGAATTTATGGATGAAGAGCGCTGCCGGGGGCCGGACGACAACTTCCGATACGCTACGCGCCGAACGCAGCGGCGAGAATCCTTTTGGAGGATTTAACCTAGGAAATCCCTTTGAGATGATCGCCAACTCCTCGGAGAAAAAGGATCCGAATGCGCCTTGGAAGCTGGAATACTTGATGAGTCGAAATTTGGCCGACGAGACGCAAGACATCGCCTTTGCGTTGCCTCAGTTGTCCTGGCTCTCCCAGGAATCCCAACAGAGGATTATCCGAAGTTTGCCAGGCCGTTTGCTTGTCTACAGTTGGCCCTATCGATTGACCTCGAATCCGAGTGCCACCGTCGGTTTGGTGGAAACTTCGCTGGACCGAATCACTCAAAAGCAGTGGACCGATGCCAACGCGGGAGCTACCCCCTTTTTGATGCAGTATCAAATTGCCGATGCGACCGCATCGAGCCGATGGACAGGAACGCGCAGCCGAAAAGGATCCTTCGTTTCGGCGAGTCTTTACACGAGCCTTACTCCAAGCTCCGACTCGATCCGGTGGGATCTTCGATGGAACTGCAGATGTCTAGGGAGCCGCCCGACCGAACTGCGTATCGGGTTTCCGGTCGAAGGAGATTTGGACCGATCCGTCCAGGATGCAACGATATCGATCGACAATCGTCAGGTAGCCCTCGAATGGCTCGAGCCGGTGGCTGGGCAAACCGAGTCGTTGCGTTGGGCGAAATTTTCTGTGCCAGAGGTCTCAGCCGACGCGAGCAATCGACTGGATTTTCTGATCGAAGCGCAATACACGTCGAAGCAACCTCTTCTTTTGCAAGCAGAAGATGAAACCTTACTCGACCTCGGACTGGCGAAATTGAGCTCCCTACGAGATCAAGAGCAAGTCATCCTCGACTTAGCCCAATTGCGACTTCGGAGCACCGATGTGTTCAAGATTTCGGCGTTCGAAGGGACCAACGAGGGGGTTTATGAACTCGATCCTGACCAATCGCGGGTCAAGTTAACCGCAGCCCGGAGAGCGAACCGCAGCAAGCCTCCGTTGCGTCTAGAGGCCGAATGGGTTCAAACCATCGTCAATGCACTCGAACAACGGGATCGGTATGTTGCAAGATTTCAAACCGATCAACGCGTTGTACGAATCCCAGCCAGCTTAGCGCTCATCCGGGACGCTGAGTGGATGCTCGATGGACAGCGGGCCACCGTGCGTCAGGACTCCGAATCCGAGGGGTTTGCAACGGTCGCGATACCGGAGACATCGGACCCCGCAGCATCGACCAATCACGTGCTTGAGGTCTTCACGACACAGACAGCTCCCAAAGGTTGGTTTCGAAGAGTTCAACCGATCGGACCGCGGATTCAACCCACCCCATCGAGCGCCCCTTTGGTCTGGCAGATCATTGTTCCTCGGACCGAGCATTTGATATCCAGTACGAAAAACGCTTTGCCGATGTACCAATGGCGTTGGCGCGATTTGTTCTTTCGAAGAGTCGGACAGAGCGACCAAGAGGAAATTGAAATTCGCATCGGCGCGACCCCTCAACCCGTCCTAGCCCAACAGGTCAATCAATACGATTTAACGAGCGTCGCCTCGACGCAACCGCTCGAAGCGATCTTCGTCCCGAGCGCGCTGATTTGGCTCCCCGTATCGATGGTCGTACTGGTGTTAGCAATCGTATTGCGAGACAGCCGTTGGATCCGTTGGCCATGGTTCTGGGCGATCTTCTTGGGTGCTTTCTTTGTCTTCTCACAAGTCGCTTGGGATATCTCCTTACTGGTGCTTCAGGCGGCGATTGTATCGGTTGGCTTGGCAATACTCTACGGATTGTCTCGATGGGCGATGGATCGACGGGCCCGCCGTCGAAGTATTTTTGTCAGCCGGCAATACACACCGGCTCCAATATCTGGACGCGCCAACTCAGGATCGAACGTCATCAAAAAAGCCAGCGTCGACTCCTCGTTGTTGCGTTCGACGGTCACAGCGAAAACCAGGGAGCCACAATGATTTGCGGCCGATTGGCGATCCTAGCCTTATTGTTTCTTCTCGTCCCGATCGATCTGCTGTTCGGGCAACGGCCAGAAAACGATTCGCCCCAATCCACGATTCGTGCACCGGAATTTGTCGAGCAACCGATGGTCGACCGTCCGTTCCGTCGGATTTTCGTCCCAGAAGCGGAACTACCTGAATTGCCCTTGGACAACCTCCGTCCTTTGGAGATCGACAAATTACCTGCTGCTTTAGAACGGATCATCCGCAGCAACAGCGAGACGATCGACCCATGGTTAAGCTCCGCACAAGGGCTTCGTTCCATTCATGCAGTCGCAAGATTGGTTGGCGCTGATCTTTTATCCGAGCGCACACGCTTGATGTGGCCTGATACCAAGAGCACCGCATCGAACCCTTCGGAATCCCGAACGATTAAGGAACGACTCAGTCCATGGAATCTAGCCATTGAGAACAGTTACGAAGAACTCAATCCATCGCAGAGCACGACTACCTCAAACGCCTCTGGCGAAAGGGAGAGCGGTGTTGACCAGATTCCGCAAAGCAACTCCGGTAGCCTGCAACCCGCTTGGGTTTTCGATGCGAGCGGAAGTCCACTCGTTCATCGAGTCCAACCCGAGGCTTGGATTCGTTGGTCGCTTCGACCTTTGGCCGACAGCACGCCGAATCGATTGAATTTCGAGGCATCAGTGCCTCGAACGGTCGACGGTTGCCTTGTGCTCTTGCTGCCTAAGACAGCTAGGCTTGAGAAATCCAATGTCGTGATGCGTCGAATCGATGGATGGCAACAGGCTGCATCGCGATTGGGCAATTGGCCAGACCCGAACCCAACGCTCGGGACCGAAGCTCCGACGGCTGTCGAGAACGCCTATTGGCTGCTTGAAATCAGCGGTCAAGAGAGGATCACCTTCTCGATCGATCTTGGAACCAACGCCGGACGAGGGCAGACGATCGAATCTCCAAAACAGTGGGGAATAGAGCGATTATTCGCAAAGCAGACCTTACAGTATTCCATCCACGGCGGTGAACTGCGAATGATAGGCGAGTGGGAATGGAATGAGCCATCCGCTGCGAGCACGCCGATACGCTTCGAGTTGCCCCCAGGCATGAAAATCCGATCCTTGACGATCAACGAACGTGAGACCACGCTGCAATTGGATCAAAACACGGTAGTGGTCAACGGTCCGAGCGGTGGATCGCGCCAGCGGATGGCCGCTGAGTTCTTGATCCCTTGGGAACAGCTCATCGATCCACAAACCGGCATTTTGCAGATTCCCTCGATTCGGAATTCCAATGCGGCGGTTCTCTTTGGATCCACGATTCTTCAAGACCAGCCCGATGGCCGCTTCGTAGAGATCACACCGGAACGCGGCAGGCTCGAATCGGTACGAAAAACTCCCGAGGGTGCCCATCGCTTGGAGTACTCTTGGTACCGAAGTCCGCCCGATTTCCGTTGCAGCATCCTTAAACCCGAGTCGTCCATTGGAGTCGAATCATTAATTCGACTTTCCAACGATAGCGAACGATGCACCGCCAACGTGCGATTGCGGTTCAGTCAACTTCAGAAGCCAGGCCAACGCGGAATCCGGATTTTGAGAATTCCTCCTGAGTGGCAACTCGCTCCGCAATCGTTGACGAGCAAACCGCAAGCCAACTCAGGACTGCTAAGGCTCGATGAGTCGGGTGCGATCCTGCAGATCGATACCAACCAGTGGAGCAATCCCGAGGGAATCGTTGAATTCCAATTGCTTCGATCGCTCGAAAGCGATGCTCAAATCGACCTAGGACAATCCGCTTGGTTGACCCTCCAAGATGTGCGTATGCGGGAATGCGTCTACCTTGAGCCTGGGCCGAGCAATCGCTTCACCTTTCAAGGCCCGATCGAACCTTGGATTCTCGAGGAGAAGGAACTGACCCCATGGCAACGCGACTCATTACCAAGGCTCGGTCGGGCCATGGTTTTTGGAGTCCGCCAAGAGAAGCTACCGCCACTGCTCGCCGGATCGATCGAGCAGAGTTTGATCGTCCCAATCGAAAGCTCCATCCGACGATCGACCTCCGATTGGAAGATCACGCATCGGTTCCCACTGTCGAAGGATCTCGCCAATTTATCGCAATTGCGAATCTTGCTATCGGACGGATACCAATGGCATTACCAAGGGGAACAGAGGTTGCCCATCGCCGCGAACTTTGATCGGGAATCGCAAACCTGGACGATACAACTCGATAGCATTTCACAGGATGCTTCGTCGGATACTATCGGTGCATTGGTCGCCACCCTCAGCGTTCCGTCGAGTTTGCCGACCCTTCAAATCACAAAGCCCTCGGTAAAGGAAGCAAGTCGATCGACCCATTCGTTGAGGCTCTCGAAGGAGCTTCTGGTCCGTCAACCCGATGGATTGGCCGTCGAAGGCTGGAACGATGGATCGGGTTATACCTATGCGTGGAAATCCTCCGACCCGTTGACCGTCGAGGTCATCGACACGACGAAGTCGCAGCGCCCAGAGCCGTTTTTCTTTGACTCTCGCGTCGATTTGTTCCTGGACGGTTTCGGTGGACAAGTCGCGTGGTTAGCCACCAAAGTGGCTTTTCCCAACGCGTTCGACCATGACATAAAAATGAAGGTTCCCGAGGGCTGGGAGGTCACCGATGCGTTTGTCAGCGGTGCGAACGGGGACCGGCCTGCGGTGGTTCACAAGGAAATGGACCAGACGGTCGAACTGACCGTCGACAACGAGGGTATGGACTCGGTAGTCCTACTTCGAGTTCGCTTGCTCGGGCCAAAAGCCGAGGAGACTCCGAAAGGGAATTGGCAGATCGCAGCATGGATTCAGTCGCAACTTGGGAGTAGTAGTTTCGACGTCCGCTGGCCGAAAATTCGCTTGACCCAAGGCGATTCGTTTAAGCCCACCGAGCGGATCTGGTACCCAGCTTCG
>Ga0207941_1000186_pt1 | contig 19764 bp, 21 predicted proteins | sample LakMenEpi13Sep12_FD_150695 | JGI IMG/M metagenome (GOLD analysis project Ga0207941, IMG submission 150695) | Freshwater microbial communities from Lake Mendota, WI - 13SEP2012 deep hole epilimnion (SPAdes) | ecosystem: Environmental > Aquatic > Freshwater > Lake > Epilimnion/Euphotic zone ...
GTAAATTATTCGTCCGTATCCTTTAAAATTTATTTCATATTCCGTTAAAAATTACTAAAAATATTATTGCGGGTTTTTATATAAAATTATTTTCTCCCGTTAAATTAGAATACAAATAAAAAATGCAATATATCGGAGAATTAACAGGCGACCAAATAATAAATATGATAGATGAAGAAATAAAATTAATAGATTATACCGGAGATATTACATTAACTAATACTACAACTAAAAAAACCCTAATTATAACCACTAATAATCAACCGCTAATAATTACACCAAAAAAACCAACTGAATTTTTAGATTTACCGGTAGAAATAAGACAAATAATTAAAAATACCGCTGAACCTATTGAACCTGTAATTACCGCTAAAATTATTGAACCTAAAAATCCCCCTAAAATTATTGAACCTAAAAATCCCCCTAAAATTATTGAACCTAAAAATCCCCCTAAAATTATTGAACCTAAAAATCCCGCTAAAATTATTGAACCTAAAAATCCCCCTAAAATTATTGAACCTAAAAATCCCATAAGTCTTTGTGATAATGATATAATTAGCAATAAAAAAAATTATTTAATAATAGATATTGATAATGATGATATTTCTAAATTAAAAGATTTAAAAAATGATGATAATATAAGATATTTATTAAAAATATTGAAAAATAATAATTATTTAGATTTGTATAATAAATATGATAATACTATTAAAATAATTTATCATCCGTCAAACCATAATAATATAAAGTATGGTATAATACCCTATTTAGGGCAAAATAAATATTTTACTATTCATGATGTTATTGATATTAATAAAGTAATATATACATATAAAAATTATGTTATTACAATATTAAATAAACATCAAAATGAATTATATTTAATATTTGTTGATAAATAATTCATTCATAATCCTTAAAATTTATTTCATAACCCGTTAAAAATTATATAGGCTAAATTAATATACTTAATAAAAATTCTATTATCCCGTTAAATATTATTTTGTGGATTTTGTATATAAAGATTTATTTTCTTAATTAAGTATATAGAACAATTAATAATGAATACTCGCCCAGCCCCTAGAACCTTAAATTTAACCCTTAATGAAAATACATATAACTCCCAATTTTATACATCAGAAGAGGATAAATTAATAAGAAAATTAAAAGCAGAACAAGATCTAAAATCATATAGAGATAACCAAAAAAAACAATTTTTTAATATAAGACGAAAACAAACAAAACAGGACAAAGCCCTCGCTAAACAACAACAAAAAGCAGAAAAAGCCCTTACGAAGCAACAAGAAAAACAAAACAAAGCCCTCGTAAAGCAACAACAAAAAGCAGAAAAAGCCCTTACGAAGCAACAAGAAAAACAAAACAAAGCCCTCGTAAAGCAACAACAGAAAGAAGAAATTAAAAAAATAAATATTGAATTTAAACAAAAACAGAAACAACAAAAACAACAACAAAAGCAAATTAAAAAACAACCAAAAATAGAGCAAGAGCAAATATTAACGGATAAAGAAAAAATAAAAATATTAGAAAATATGCGAGATAATATTAAAGCAAGTAATGAAATTAAAGAATTTTATGAAGTTAATATTAAATATTTTCCAGTTGATGTTATTTCTGGTTCAGCAGTGCCCCCAACTGGTGTGACTTATGAATTAATATTATCTTTATTTTATAATATATACAAAAAATATAAAAATATAGATATTATATTTGTATATATAAATTCACAAAGAGGAAATAATATTTTATTTGAAGATACAATTAAATTATCAAAAGAACAATCATTCTCAAGATGGTGGAGCAATTTTAGCAAATATGGTGCAGATATATTTAGTTCATATTCTGGGGATAATAATTCATATAATAATAGATTTATATATAATATTATAAATAATATAGTATCATTAGAAGGCAAAATTGCAATTTATCCAATTAAAAAAAATAAAACAGAAAACAAAAAATTTATAAAACAAAATTTTAAAGATCATACTTTTTCTAATTGTCTTTTAGAACCAATTAAACAATGGGCAATTAAATGTAAATATGAAGTTCAGAGCAAAAGCGCATTTTATAGATATCAAAGAATAGAAGAAAAGATTAATTTATATATTGATAAATATTTAAAAGACGGAGTGCCACAAGATGAAATAATTAATATTTGTAATGATTTACAAATTGATATTGATATATCATTACCATTACAAAAAAATAAAATTTTAGAATGTAAAAGTATTAAAAAAGCATTAAAAAAATTTTCTTTCATAAATACTAAATTTAACCATATAGAACATAATGAATTAATATTAGAAAATAATATTATTACTACTTATATTAATAAAGATGGTATTAATGATGATTTAACATCTGGACAATTAATTAATATTATGTGTAAATTAGATGAAAATAATGAATTTTATATGTATAAAAGAAATAAAGGCGATATATCATCTATAATAACACTTAAAGGACATTATAAGAGTAAAAATGAATATAGCGAAACTATAAAATTATTTGAACGCGAGACAGGATTAGAATATTGCAAAATTTGCGATATTGATGATTATGATCTTTCATCATTTATTAGAAATGGATGTCATTATAATACAAGTATGAATTTTATTGATAATCTTAATGAAAATAAAAATATTACTGATATTTGTCATATTGATATGGCGAAAGCATATGCAAATTTTAGAAGTTGTAATTATTATAATGGTTTTTTAGGTAAAATAACCGATTTTAGAAAAACAAATAAAATAATTGGTGTTGGTCTATATCAAATTAATAATATTGATTTTTCAAATGTTGAACAAAAGATGAAACAAATATTATTAAAATTAAATATATATCAAGATAATTATATTTATACATCACCCGAAATAAAATTTTTAGAAGATAATAAAGTTAAATTTGATATTATTTCTGGCGCGTGGGGACATTCACCATTTGAATTTGATTTTAATGATGATATGTTAAATAAAAAAGATAATGAAGTGTCTTATTATGCTAAATGGTGTGGAGGTGCTAATTCATATAATTGTAATACTAATTATATATTAAAATCATCAAAACAATATGCTGACATTTTAAAATATAATTCAGAAGAATATGATAATATAACTCATATATCACAAACAGACGAAACAATAATTACAATGAATAAAAAAAATAATTTTCATTTATCTCATATAACAGCCTTTATTGTATCATATCAAAGATTAAATTTAATAGAACAATTAAAAGAAATTAATTATAATAATTTAATTCGTATAAATGTTGATTGTGTATATTATTATAAATCAGAAAAAGAAATAACTTTAAAAAATGTTTTTAGACATAAAGAATTTAAAGAATGTATTTTAAATAGAAGCACTAATTCGTTTATACCTTTATTTGATCATAATAACTCTTATAATTATTCTAATATTGAAGTTGATGATAATTATAAATCTAAAATAAATTTAGGTTGTGGAGGTTCAGGAAAGACAACAAAAGAATTACGGGATACTGGATTAATTAAAAAATTATTTTGCCCTCCATCGTGGAAATTAGCCAGAAATAAAGAAAGAGAAGAAAATATTAATGCTTCTGTTTGGTATTATATAACTACAAAAGACCCAGAAATATTATCAAAAATATTAAAAAAATATAATGTTTTAATTATTGATGAGGTTTCAATGATGACTGATGAAATGAAAAATTTTATATTAGATAAATTTAAATTATGTAAAATTATATTCTGTGGTGATTTAGGCTATCAATTACCACCAATAAAAGGCGAAGAAATGACAACTGAATTTATTGAAAAAATTGAATACTTTAAAAATAATTATCGTTGTAAATGTCCATTATTATTAGAATTATTAAATAAATGTCGGGAAATGATAAATAATAATAATACTCTTAATTATATTAATGAATATATCATAAATTATTTTAATAAAAATAAAAGAATAATAAATTTAGAAAAATTAAAAGAAATTTATTATATAAATGATATGATTTTAAGCGGGACAACAGAATTAAGGGATTATTATTCAAAAAATTTTATAGGTAAATTTGAGAGTAAAAAATATTATATAACATCAAACAGCCGCCAATATTCAAACGGTGAAATAATAATAACTAATGATGAAATTAAAGGCGTTAAATATGAGGAGAGATATTGCTATACTACCCACTCAATCCAAGGTGAAACAGCGTATGACAAATTATTTATAGATGCTTCAAAAATGTTTGATGAAAGAATGTTTTATACTGCCTTAAGTCGTGCAATGTATCTAGATCAGATATATTTAATATCTAATTAATTATTTTTTTTCTAATACATATAAATATGTATCTACTGATGTTAATCCTGCTTGCGTAGTTTTCTTATCTTTAAATTCTTTATTTTTATATACACGAAATTGATTACCATAATCTTCATCTCTAATTATTTTTTTGCTAATACCATAATCTTCAATAATATCTTTAAAGAGTTTATGAGATTTAGTATTACCTGTTATAGAAGTTGGAGACATTAAAAATGCTATTTTATATGATAGTAAATCCCAACATTTAAGAAAGAAATCAACATCATAAATATTTTTATTATTAATAGTTAATTTATAAGGTGGATTACCAAATATATAATCATATTCATTATCAGTTTTAAAATTAAAAAAACTCATATTATGGTAAGTTATAATATCTTTATATTTATCTAATTTAGCTCTTGCTATTTCTATGAACTCTTTATTTATTTCAACAAAATCTATTTTTATATATTTTAATAAATCAGGATTATTATTATTTATAGTTTCTAATATATAATAAATAATATTACCTATACCACCTGAACATTCTAATATATATAATGGTTTTTTATCATTATAATTTTTCTTTTGTGTTAAATTCTCATATAAAAATGATAAATCAAACATATCATTAATAATTTTATCAGGTGTAAAAAAAGCATTTAATAATTTATAGTCTTTTTCTCCTATACCTGAATATGATAATATTTCAGTATCTGTTAAACCTTGTTTATATGCTTGTTTTACCCATTCATAAGTATTAGATTTAAAATCATCTTTCATTTTAATATAATCATCAGGTGAAACTTTATTTTTTTTTATCATAAATTTAGGTTCTTCATTTCTTTTTTTTTCTATTTCTTTGCTTTGTTTATCTAATATAAGCTCATATTCATTTATTTCTTTATATAATTCTTCTATTTTATTTTTTAAATTTAAAAAGTTATTATAATTAGTTTCTTTTAATATATCTTTTTTTAATTCAATTATAAGTTTATTATTATTAATTAATTTATCTAATATTTCTTTATCATATCCTATATTATTTTTTTTTAACGCAATATATATATTTAATGATTGTTCATCATCTATATCAAATAATTTATTTTTTTTAAATTCTTTTCTTTCTTCTTCTAGTTTTAATTTTAATAGTTCTTCTTTTCTTTTTAATAGTTCTTTCTTTGCTCTTGGCTTTCGTTCTTTCTTTGGTTTAATTAAATCTTCTAATTTTGGAAGTTTTGATATATCATAATTATATTTAATTAGTAAATCAATTAATTCTTCTTTTGTTAATTTTTTAATTGATTTCATATCTTTTAGAATTTCAATAATTCTTTTTTTCTCTAATCGATATGAACTTCTAATATTAATTAATTCTTGTTGTAATATTTTAATAGGATAATTAATTAAAATATCTTTCATTTTATTTCTATTTAATAAAAATATAAAAATAATTGTTTATTCCATTATGTCAATATTACGACCAATTTTAACATTCATTATTTTAGAAACACGGGCAATAATTTGAGGGAATACAGCACTTTCAGATGAAGCACCAGAGAATGTAGCGTTATATTGAACTTGAGTTATGCCACCATTACCACCTAAACCCGAGACCCAATTATTATTATCACCAGAAAGATTTTCTAAACTTAAAATATCTACGAAATAATTTTTATTATAAAATCCAGTTGTTATTGCACCAGCGTGAAGACCACCAGAAGCAATATCTAAATTAGCATAATCTAATGCTTGTAAGGTATTATTAAAAATTTGTATAGGTGAAGAATTTACAGTAAATGGTTGAGAATTTATATACCATGATGAAGATTTTATACCACCACCCGCTCTCTGAAAATAGACGGAATTATTGAACCCTCCGTGATTACCTTCATTGCCGGTTGGATTTGATATTACTGATGCAAAAGTTGCTTGTGTTCCAGTAGTAATAGCGCTATTAAGTAAAAGTGAAGTAGCAGTATTATAAGTAGAAGGGCGAAATGTAGCAATTACAGCATCTAATGAATTAGTTGAAAATTGAGCGGTATGTGTTAATGTAGCAGTTGATGATTTAGTAAATGAAGAACCAGTGCTTAATAAATAATCATTATAAGCGATATTTAATCCCCCACCCTCTAATTGAGATTTTATAAGGTCATAATATAATGAATTAGTAAAAGTTATAGTATCCATAGTAAGAGCAACATCTGCTATTGTATAATTAGCAATTGTTGCTAATACAGGAGTGGTTGCAACAGTTGTTCCTAACCACATGCAGGTATTTGGGGCAAAAGTTATAATCATTTGAACCTGACCTAAATTATTAGTATCCCAGCTTGGAGCGCTTGAATTTAAGAACCCTAACCAATTATTAACACAGAAATAATATTCCTCAGTTCCAGTATTAGCAATAGCATTAATATCAATTACAGGAGCAGCAACACCATCAACATTAGTATGAGATATTGAAGGGTCAAAGTTTTCATATAGGCGTTTAGATGCTTGTTCGTATGAAAAATATCCTGATACATCAGCGAGAGCATTCCAGATAAAATTATAAGCTTGTGTTGATTGAATGACACGAGAATTTGCCGTTATTTGTAAATTTTCTATAAGTGAATTTAAACCACCCCTCGGAAAATGGTTTCCAGTTCCGGCAGTGCATTTAGCAGTTAAAACAATACTACGACTATCAATCATACGACCAATAGGAAAATTAAACATACATCTATCGTTAGGAGCATAAGAACTTCTATCACTATTCAAAATTATTTTTTGCTTAATTATTGAACCTTGAAGGCGTTTAAGGTTATATGCGAGGTTCTTTGGAAAACCGCTTATTTGTTCCATTATATTTATATCTAATTTATCATAAGAAAATAATTTTTTATATTATAAGTTCTTTTTCTAAATTATTATAAAATCTTTTTTTAGAACTTGTTAAATCAATTATTAATGCTCCGTGTGGATTGTCATTTATAGCTTTATCATATAATGCCTCAAATTGATTTTCAGTTAAAATTGATGAAACTTCTTCATAAATATCAGAAAGAATAGCTTTTTTATTACTGAACTTTGCTAAATAAAAAAGATTACAATTTAATCTCATATCCTTCGGGACTGATTTCATAGATTGAACTAATAAGAAAAAAGATGTGAATATATGTCTATTTTTTATTAACCAATATTTAAGAAGATTTTCAGATTTTCTATTTAAAGCACTACTACCCATAATATCGTCCAAAACTAAAAAAGTTATTGGTTTAGTGGTATATTTAAAATATTTTTTAATTTTTGCGGGAGTTTCATAATTAAATTTTTTTAATATAAATGAGATTTCAGGATTAGATTTTAATAATTTTTCTATTTCATTTTTAGGGGTTTTATCAATTAAATCATAATAATAAAGATACTTATTATAAATATCAACTTCATCAATAATTCCTTTAATATCTTCAATAATTGATTTTAAAGTTGCCTCTGAATATTCTTCATATATATCATTCTCATCTAATGATTTTAAATTACCCCATAAATTCTTATTAGCGTCATAAGTTGGTGATATTAAAATTGTTCTTATCTTGTGTTCTCCTTGTCCTGATATCATTTTTGAGTTTTCATATTCTTTAATTATTTTAACAGTTGAATAAGTCTTTCCCGAACCTCTCGCACCTACTGCTAATAAATTCATAAATAAATTAAATAAATTCTTATTATCGCTTCGGGGATAATCCAATTTAGAATTACTTATTTTATCTTTAAATCCTTCCAAATCTTTCTCTATAATATTCATTTGCGACATTCTAATATTTATTAAATAAAAAAAAATGGCTGTGTTGCTGCTCGTGCGGGGGGCTGCCCCGCTTATGAGAATAAATCCATCATAACTCTTCTTTTAGCTTCTTCTAAATATTTATCTTTTAAAATATCCCGTGAAACTGTTTTATAAATATGTTTAACTTCTTTTTTTTCAACTTCTTTTATTTCTGTTTTCTTTGCTTTTTTTGCTTCTAATGCTTCTTTAATTTTCTGTGCTTCTTCATATTCATTATTAATTTTTTCTTTCATTATATTTTTAACTTCTTCTTCTTTTGCTTTAAGTTCTTCTCGTTCTTCTCTTTTTAATCTTGCTTTTTCACTTCTTATTTTATGTAATTCCATCATTCTTTCCCGTGTTTGTCCTTTTCTTTTTGGTTTTTCTTTTTCTTCGGTTTGCGTTTCATTTGATTTATTTAATAATTCTATTTCATCGTCTATTTTCTTTAATTCATTTTCAATATCCTCCATTTTCTCTATTTATCTATATAGAAATTAGAAAAAAAATTAATAATAATATTCATCTATTTTATATATATCATCTTCAATTATATCTTCAATTTTTATTTTTGGTTTCATTTTTTTTATTATTTTTTTCGCGGTTTTCATATATCTCTATTAATTATAAATATTATTATTAATTATAAAGATGTCTAAAAAAGATGATATATTATATTTATTAGTCTTACCAATTAACGTTGGTTATTATTATTTTTATAAATATTTAGCTAACCACAATGATAGGTGGCAGCGACGAAAGCAACTCTTAAACCATCATCCAATTCAATACAATTATATAAAGAACTATCCAATTGAAAGTCGCAATCCATAGTTGCTTTTGCAACCGTGTAATTATGAAGTAAATCATCATCCTGTTTTTCACCATAACCGAGATAATCAGATGATGTTATATAATCACCATTTTCAATATTTCCATTAGAATTGCAAACCCAAATCGCACCTTCACCAATAGAATTAACAATCATTCTTTTTTCATTTGTATTTTTTCTATCTTTTCTTCCCAACACACCAAATACTGATTTTTGTTTCTTTTTTCTTGATAGTTGAATTAAAGGATGACTATCTTCAACAAAGATACCATCTTTATCATATTGAATATCATAACCATCATTTTGATTTCCTATTTGAGTTGCTATTTTTCCTGTTGCTACTACTATTCTACCTTCATAAGTATCTTTAAATAATTGAGCATCATTTTCATCAAATAATTCATCATTTGTAAAATTTCTATGATATCCTGTAAAAGAATTTAAAATTAATTGTAAAGTATAACTCGCAGTTGCTCCTGAATTTGTTTCAAATGGAACTCCAACATAGTCGTGTGGATTTTGGTTAGTAGTTGTAGTTAATTTACAAGTGATTTTTTCAGTCACTGTTAAATTGCCAAAAATCCATTGGTCTCCACTTTCTAATTCTGTTGCTTTTTGAGCCGTAAGAGCTCTTGTTGAGTACCAAGAACCCCAAACATTATTTTCTTTATATCTAACAAATAAATATGGATTAGTAGTATTTCTTGGAACAGCAAATTGACAACCGTGAGATAATGAACCTGTTGCAGGATAATTACTACCAAGACCTATAAACCAACTATAATATGAAGGATATGTAAATCCAGCAGGACCATTTGTAAGACCATTAATAAATTTATATCCAAAATGAGTTATATTATCAAAATTAGTTATATCTCCGTGAATTCCTCCTGTATTATTAAATAAATAATTATAAATTAATTGAGATTGAACTGACAAATTACCTGTTAAAGAAACATTTCCATTAGTATCAATTCTCATTCTTTCATTATATCCAGGATTAATTGAATAAAAAATATGTGCTCCTGTTCCAGTTGCTAAATATTCAATACAACCAGCATATGGAGCTGCTCTTGTATTTCCTGAAACAACTATTCGTGTATTTAAAGGTCCATCATTATCAATTGAACCTAATGTAGACCAATCATCAGTTCCATTTGAAATTTTTAATCTTCCACCATTTCCAACTTGTAATATTGCTGATGGATTTAAAACATTTATTCCAACATTACCATTTTGTAAAATAGTTAATATTGATTGTATATTTCCATTTATTATTCTTAAATCATTTGTCCCATTATAATCATAATCATTAACAATTCTCCATCTTGGGTAAGTTGTTGAAGCAACATTATTATAAAAATCTAAAAATGTTCCTCTATTTGTTGAACCATTACCAGAAATTAATCTTAAAATAGCTAAACCAGAACCTGCTGATGCATCTAATGATTGAATTGCATTGTTTCCTGCTGATGCGTATAAATGTAAATTAACACCAGGGGAACTTGTTCCTATTCCAACATTTCCATTTGAAAGTATTGTCATTTTAGGATTACCACCACCAATATAAAAATTATGACTTGCACCAGTTGTTGCGGAATACCATAAATTATTAGCATCAATACCTATTGAATAAGGAAAAACACCAACGCCACCAGGATAAAGTATTATTTTATCACCATTTCCACCAGCTGGACCAGTTCCAGGTGTTCCAGTATTTGTATTATTAGTTGTTGCTAATGTTCCAAATATTCCCGTAGTTCCATTTAAAGTTGTGACTCCTGTTATTTGTCCTGTCATTGACCCACCAGATAATTTTAAAAAATTAGTATTAACATTTGTCCATAATACATTAGAAATATTTGATGCATAATTACTTGTATTTGTATTATTAGTATCAATATTAGTTTTAAGAATATTAGAAATATTTAATGCATAATTACTTGTATTAGTTATTAATCCATTAGTTTCTGTTTTATTATAATAAGCGCTTAAATCAATACCAATAGCATTTGTAGTTCTTGTAAGAGGAGTATTAAAAGTCAATATAGCTTCTTTTGCATTTAAAAGATTATTAGTTTGTGTTTGATTATAATAAATAGCAGGGTCTATTGGAAAGTAGTTTGGTTTGCCTGTGATAGTTGAATATGGAACATCAGTTATATTTGCACCATCTCCATAAAATGCTGTTGCTGTTAATCCTGAAGCATTAACATATGCTTTTGTTGTTTTAGATACTCCTATATTAAATTTAATTGTTCCATATTCTTGTATTGTTGTTGTGTCTGTTGATTGGTTAAAATCTATATAATGATAATCATCAACAACATTAATTTTTCCACTTGTTCCTCCTAATGTTATATTAGGAGTTGTTAATGCTCCTGTCATAATTCCACCAGTTTTTAGTAAATAATTTGTATCTGTTCCAGTTGTTGAATATGAACCTAAATTAATTCCAATAGTATTTGTAGTTCTTGTTAAAGGTGCTGTAAAACTTAAAATTGCTTCTTTTGTATCAATATTGGCTTTAAGAATATTAGAAATGTTTAAAGCATAATTTGAAGAAGATGATAAATTTGTTGCATCTCTTGCAGTTAAAATATTAGATATATTTGTAGCATAATTACTTGTATTTGTTATTGCTGTATTTGTTTGTGTTTGAGTATAATAAGAGCTTAAATCAATACCAATAGCATTTATAGTTCTTGTAAGAGGACTATTAAAAGTCAGTATAGCTTCTTTTGCATTTAATGATGTTGAAAGTTCAGTTCCTTTATATATAAATGATGTAGGAGTTATAAGATTTGATAAACTCATATTAGTAGTATAATTATTAGGCATTGCGAGAGTTAAAGTTCCTGTTGCTGATGCGAATGATAAACTCCCACCAGTTCCTCCTGTAATAGTATAAGTATTAATATTAGGTTGTTTTGCATTTAATGATGTTGATAATTCAGTTCCTTTATAAATAAAACTCGTATCTGTTGTTAATGATGATATACTTAAACTTGAATAATTATTTGGTAAAACTAATGTTAATGTTCCTGCTAAAAAGCCTAAACTTCCAATAGAACCAGTTGATAATACATAAGCATTTATTTTATCTTGTTTTGTTGCGAGACCTGATGTTAATAATGATTTTGTAGCATATAATGTAAAATCGATTAAATTACCATTTTCATATAAAGTTACAAAATTTATTGAACCATTAACATTCAATTTATAAATGGTAGATGTTGTTCCTATACTAACATTACCTAATGCAGAATTATAAAGATTAATTCCTGATTTAGTCCATTCGGATAAATTGGTTTTATCAGTTGATGAAGTGAATGTTGTTTCACCTGGTAATTGAACCGATGTATCAGGATTAAAAGGTAAAGACATTCTTAATAATAATAATTAAAAAAAAATAATATAAAAGTTTTAATATAACATATCTTCAATAATAACGTATATATCACACGGAGCAGTGCGTGAAACTATGGTTAAATAATCTAAACTACTGTTAACATTTCTTAAAAGCATTAGTTGATTTGGGAGGATGTTTGCTAATTTGGTATTATCAGGAAATCCAACGCTATAAATATTTAATCCTGCTGTTTCTGGACGATTTATAACTGGATTAGCTTTATAACTCATATAAACTTCATATGAATTAACATATGGTTCTCCATATATATATGAACCGAAATATGACGGAACATACCAAAATCTAATCTTAAAAATACGCATTAAATCACTTGTAAGAGCTATTGTTTGCGTCTTGGTATAATTTCTTAAATCTAAATCATATTTATAATAAGTAGTTGCAGAAATACCATCATAATATGTAGCTGTATTAGGTATTGATACATAAAATGCTTGTCTTTTACCTACATCAGGCATTTCATATCTTACTATGCCTTTAACTACATTTGATGTTGCATATATATTAGAAACAATTGAATTTGATATAATTTCTTTTCCAAATATTTCTAATTCTGAAAATAATAATTCTGTATGTCCTGATACTGATAATAATTTATTAAATACAAAACCAATCCATTGATATTGTGTTGTAAATGATGGATTTAAAGTTTTTTCATAAAATCCAAATGTATAATCACTTGAAATTAATCTTGTCATTTGTGATGCTTCTGTTATTTCGGTAAAAGTAATACCATCATTTGAGCCATAAACTTTCCATTCACTTGGTGATTTCTGTGCAAAAGTGCTATCAGTTCTTTGATAAATTTTATATCTTGTTAGCATTATTGATTGAGGCAATTTAATTATTACCCAATCACCATAATAAATATTATCTATTGTGCTGTTTCCTTGATAATTTCCTGTTCCAGAGTTATAAAGACTTATACCCCAACGAGGATATCCACTTTCAACTGTTGTTATATAATTAAATAATTTTGATTTTTGATTAGTTGAACCATAAGTTGATGATGAATAAACTTCATAAAATCCTGAACCATATGATATAGAATTTGTATTTAAATATAATTGTTCATAATAAACTAAATCTCCTAATAATGTAATACTTGTTTCTGGTGATACTGTTGTAAATGCTTTTGAGGGATATCTTCTTTCTTCTGTATAATTAAAAGCTAAATTATATATATGATTTGATGTCAAATAAGTAGCATCTAAAAATTTATTATTTTCTTTTATTTTTCCATTAGCTATTAATTCATTAGCTGTTATACCATTAATATTAGTAATATTACCTGTATTTAAATTTAAAGTATCACATTTAAGAGTTTTAATATATTGTTCGCTTGTAATTTTAGAATTAATGAAACCTAAATTAATATTTAAATTACTTAAAACATTAGAAGATACATAAATATTAGAAATATTAATATTATTAATTCTAAAATCAATTGTATTTAAAGAATTAATATATTGTTGAGTTTGAATATTAGAATTAATGAAACCTTGTATAATATTTAAATTACTTAAATTAGAACTCATTAATAAACAATTTGAATATTGGTCTTTTATTATTTCGTTTGTTAAATTTGTTTTTTCTTCATATGTATATTCTAAATTTGATGTAATTTGATTTAATAAATTTGTGCTTACATAATTATTATTTATATATAACGCAACTCCGAGAGCATATCCGGCAATTGCTATTGTAAATGCAGTAGCACCTGTTAATATATTTTGTGCTAATGTAAATCCATTAATTGCTAATGCTATTCTTGAATTAGCAGTATCTAATAATGTGAATATTTGTAGTTGTGATATTTGACCTTCTACAATTCCTACTGCATCCCATACTTCATTAATAGCTAGTCCTAATCCGGTAATCGCTGTATCTTGTCCTGTATTAACATCAAAAATAGATGATAATTTTTCTTCAACACACCACCATTCAGGAAATTTTGGCGGTAATAATGAACCTGGAAAATATACATATAATTTATTATCATAATCAATTCTTGTATATAATTTATTTGTTGATAATTGATTTGAAGTATTAAAATAAATTTTACCAAAATTAAAAGGATTATTTATATAAACATTAGAATTTGAATATTCATCAACTATTATTTTTATTAATGAATTATCACTATATGGATTAATAATATTGTATTTAACATCTACATTAGTAATCTTATCATTAAGAATATTAGAAGTAATATAAATTTTATCATTAAGAATATTAGAAGTCCCTGATGTGAAATTTGACGAATTAATAGCGAGAGTATTTGAAGTAATATCAATATAATCGCTTATTGAATATCCCCCAGTTGCTCCGATATAATCGCAATAAAGATTATTATAATTAACATTCATTTTTAATTTTCTAATTATTTAATAGATTATAATAATAAATGTATAAAAACCCTTTAAATAACGGAGATATTAGTGATTATAATTCACTTAAAAAGCAAACTAATAATGGTAGTATAGTTAAAAAATATCAATCTAAAAAATTAGAGACAAAGCCAACTGAACTACAAAAATATTATCAATATCAAACATATCAACAACCGATATTAGATGAATTAAATTATGTCGCAGAAAGAATGAGAACCGAAGATATTAAAAAGAAAACTGACGATTATGAATTTACTGAAAAATTAAAAATAAAAAAAGAAGGATTAATGAAAGATTTATCAAAAGAAGAAGGTAAAGACATAGCGAGAGAAGAATTATTTGATATATCATCAACAAAAAAAAATGATGATATGACGCCAATTATTAATACTGATGTTGAATTAGAATATCCAACAGAACCACAACCACAACCAATAACAATTAGCGATACACCTCAAATACAATCATTAATGAGTGATTTATTTGGTGAAGGTGATAGTGTTTTAAATGATATATTTTCTATTGCTGATACAGCACCTATTAGAGAAGAAAAATTTGAATTATCAAAAGAAAATAAAAAAAAACAAAAAACACCAGAAGAATTAGCAGAAATAGAAGCAAAGAAAGAAGCAAAGAAAGCAGCAAAGAAAGCAGCAACAGCAGCAAAGAAAGCAGCAGCAGCAGAAAAGAAAGCAGCAAAAGAAGAAACAGTAGAAGAAAAAGCAGCAAATAAAATTAAATATGCTTATAAAAATAAAAAAGCAAGAGAAGAATTTATAAATACAGGAGCAGATAAAAAAATTGAAGAAATAAAAGCATTAATAAAAGAAAATAGTTCAATAGCATCACAAGCAGAAACTATAAAAAATGTCCCTAAAAATAAAAGAAACCCATCAAAAGGAAAATTAGGTAATAAGGGAGGAAAGAAAAAATAAATTTCTTAATTATAAATAAAAGATGTTTGAAAGTAAAAAGGAATATATATATCCTAAATATTGGAATGATGAAGACATTATTAAATTTAAGTATTATTTAAAGGAAGCGAAAGAAATGTATGATATGCCAGAAGATTTAATTGAATTATGCGTTGAGCGTCAAATAAACGAAGAGAAAGGAATATTAAAACCAATTGATTATTCAGAAGTAAAAGATTTAGAAATAACTACTCCACCATTTGAAGAATTTAAAACAGAAATAGAAATAGAAGCATAATTTTTTTTATATTATCATTAATTAGAAATGGTAAAAGAAATAACGAATATTTTTATTAATAGTAAAATTGCTGTTGATAATGGAAATGTAGATAGAAGATTAGTATCAAGCGCACCTGATGTTTATCGTATATATTCGGTATATATGGATGTGCCACCTATTATTATTAGAAATAGAGCAAATTTAAAAGTCGCTAATATTTGTCATTCAGGGTCAGGGCACGGAGATAATATAATTCTTTTTAAATTAGATGGTATTATGACGGATAATAATAAATATCTATCAAATGATGGAGGAATACCAACAATAATTGCTACTAATTTTAATAATACCCGTAATTTATACGAAGAAAATGACATACCATTAATAAGACAAACAATAAATACAATTAGATTATTTATTAGCGATAGTTTAACTAATCCAAATGCGGGAATTTTAGATACTCTTAATTTTTGTATATCATTAAAAATAGAAGAAGAAATAAATGAGTAAAAGTCATTATATTTATATTAGTAGTAAGAATAGAAGTTCTAATGAGAAAATTTATGATTTTAATGTCCTTTTAAATAGTCCTATAATAGTTAATAGAAATCAGGGTATAAATATATCGATTGTTGGTTTTTCTATGCTTAATACCGATTATAATTTTAGGGGTTTAAGTTTTATAATTCAAGAATTACATTATATCCCTATTAATTATAGTCAATTATATACAATTAATATCCCTGATGGTAATTATAATTATCAAACCTTAATAAACTTTTTAAATAATTATACAGCAATTAAAAATATTATTTCATTTGAATATGTGAAAGAAAGAAACGCTATTAAATATATTAGTAAATTGACAGAAGGAAATATAAATATTGTTGCTGGTAATTGTAATAAGATTTTAGGAATAACTAATTCAATCTCATTTAATACAACTTATGAGGGTTCATATATAAATTTAACTAATTATAGTCATATAATAATTAAATCTAATAATATTTTATTTGAAGATAATACACAGGATAATATTGATAATAAAGAGATGGAGAACTCATCAATATTATTTATGATAGATAAACAAGATATACCGCCATTTCAATTAATATCATATAGAAACCACGATAAAAGCGATAATTATTCTTATAATATTAGTAATCGTCAAATAAGCGCAATAGACTTACATCTATATAATGAGAAAGGCGAAGTATTAACAAATACCGATGATTATTTTATAACATTAAAAATAGTTATTTTCAATAAAGAAGAAGTTCAATCACAAACGCCATTTTTAGAAGATATAAGATTTTTATTAATGTCTTTAATATTTAATAAAAATAAAAAAAATCTTATATTAGAATAGAATAATAAATGAATTCAGTAGAAGAAAAGATGAGTATGATGAATATAGCACCTTCTAAAAAAAATGATACTAAAATGAATAAGCGTTTAGGCGTTTCAAATAGTGAAATTAGATATTTAGGACGAAGCAATCAAAAGATACGACGAAAATTATATTAAAGCAGGGAGCCCCACTATAAAGGGCAAATCGGTATCTATTGCGTCTCTTTCAAGTATTATTTTTTTAATTGTTTTAGGATTAAAATATTTATAAAATATATCAATTATTCTATCTTCTTTAATTTCTCCGCAGGTAAAGAAATCAAAATAAACTGTTCTACTTATGAAATTAATATGTAAAGTTATATTTGATAATGATATTATTTGAACTACTGAAAAACCAACTAAATCATTTTTAATATTAAAATCACTTTCTGGAAATACTTCAACTATTAAATCTCCTTTACGTGTCATATTTCCAACATTACATAACTTTTCAATAAATATATCAATTATATCAATATTTTTAATATTATTTTCATTACATTCATTAGCATCTATAATAATATGTTTTCCAAATACCATTTCTATAAGAATATTAAGAAATTAAAAATCTTCGTTTAATATCTTCATAAGATGCTTTTAATGTTGGTTCATTCCATAAATACCAACGAGACCAAAAACCAGCAGTATCAATACCTGATTTAGTCCAATTTTCATTTTTTTGATGTCTAACTATATATCTTAATTTTATTACAGGGTCTTTATTAATAGTAAAATCAGATGCACCAGCCTGACCAAAATAAACTTTTTTATTATCCTTTGTAATTATATAAAACTTTTTACCTGATTTATCGCTTTTATATGGATAATATTTTTTATTATCTTTTAATATTTCATTCATTTTTTTTTCTATTATTAATATAGAAAATAATGAAACGTTATGAAATAGTTAATAATATTATGAAAGAAAAAGGGCTTAAAATGATAGAAGCGTCTAAATATGTAAAGGATAATAATCTTTATACACCAAAAACAAAAACAATATAATTCTTTTTTTCTTATCATTTAATAGAAATAAAATGAATAGTGTAAATTACTACGAACCTTTAAATTTAAGCGATATTTTTTTAACTAATATTAATAGATTACGAGAGCAAAATGATAATGAAACTAAATTATTTAATTATAAGAATAAAAATATAACTCCTACATTTCGTTATTATTTAGATGATACAAATTTAAATTTAAGTTCTACTTTTTTACCTAAATTTACATATAAAAATAAACAATTATTTCCCCGTGAAAAACCAATACAAACCGAACACGATGAAACCAGCGTTAATGAAGCATATTTAAATAAACATTTTGGATATACAGATTATGGCAATTTTAAAGTTGCTAATCAATCATTACCAGAGAGAAATAAACATAAAGAAACCCCTAAAAATAATATATATAATATATTATAGAAATGATAGAAGAATATATAAGAAGTTTAATTTTAAGATTTTTCAATTATTTATATTCTATTTTTAATATTAGATTAGACGCTAATCAAAAAGAAACCATTGAAAGAGGTAAAAAAGAATTTATAACCCGCTATTTTTTATAAATTCTTTATATATTATATTTTTTTTTGTTATATATATATTTTCTGAATATTCATTTTTAAGATAAGTTAAATATATTTCATATAGTTCTTTTTTATCATAATCTAAATTATTATTAATATATTCATTAAATTCTTTTATTGTTTTATCTTTTAATAATTCTATTTTTTTGTTATATGCTATTTTTTTTCTTTGTTTTATTTTTTCTCTATATTCTTCATCTAAATTATATTTTAGCGTATCACGTATATTTCTATTTTCATTATACATGGCATTTTTATCTTCATTTAAATATCTATATATAGAAGTTGGGCAAGACATTATATATATTATTGTTATTATACTTATATATAATATTTTTTTTATATACATTTAACGGGTTTTTTAATTAAATCTACATTCAATTTCATCTATTAAATCATCATTAATAGTATTAATATTTAAGTATGAACCTTTATAATATATATCTAATATGCGATCATCCATATTTATTATATATTGCTTAAAAAATTCGTCATTAACTGTAAATATATATGTTTTTTCAAAATAATGTATATATATACGGGAATTTTCATTTTTTGTCATTCTATATCTTTATATAAGAAAATAATTTTTAACGGAATAAGCACGAATATATAAAAATGGATTAAAAGGGAGATAAATTTTTAGTATTAACGGGTAATTTAATTCTGATAACAAAAAATCTAAAAATATCACAAAACATTATCACAGGATGAAAAAGTGATAAAATTGAGTTGTGATGGGAAAATTGAAAATTTTCACAAAATGGCAGAGCGTACGAGAAAGTCCCACCACGTGTAAGGG
>Ga0207941_1000187_pt1 | contig 19692 bp, 14 predicted proteins | sample LakMenEpi13Sep12_FD_150695 | JGI IMG/M metagenome (GOLD analysis project Ga0207941, IMG submission 150695) | Freshwater microbial communities from Lake Mendota, WI - 13SEP2012 deep hole epilimnion (SPAdes) | ecosystem: Environmental > Aquatic > Freshwater > Lake > Epilimnion/Euphotic zone ...
CTGATCCCAGTCCTGAGCTAGCCAGCTCTCGCTGAGCACCCCTTCGAGCTGCTGCCGTTCCCCCTCTTTCAAAGGCCGATAGTCGAGGTAGGGCGCCGAGCCGGCAATCGCCACTTCGCCCTGGCGGTTGATCTCCAAGAACTGCAGCCGATTCGAGATGAGTTGTTGCTGGCCGTGGCGGTTACGGCGGCCGTCCTGCAGCCCATGCTCCAGGCAGAACAGCATCCGGGGTTCGGTGCCCAGATCCCGTTCATCGACCAACATCGCCCCTTGGGCGAGCACCGCCCCATCCCGCTCCAGCACCAGGGAAAGGCAGGCCTCCAGCAACGGATGGCCCGGGCTCACCAGTTCCGCCCGGGGGGTGGCGGCCACATGCTCCTTCTCAAAGCAGATCCGTTCGTAACGGGATTGCACCGGCACCCCGAAACCAATCTGCTGGTTGCGATCGAGCAACAGCGGTGGCACGTAGGTGATCTCGTAGCGGCCCTTCTCCCGCTCGAAAACCTTGCCGCCAAGCCGCCGAAACGCCTCGATGAAGAAGTCGTGGACGTAGTGGGGGTGGATGCGGCGGGCCATCGCCCGCTCCATCTGTTGCCGCAGCAGTTCGACTTTGTGGATGTCCATGCCCTGCTGCACCAGGGCCCGCTCGTTGAGCAACTGCCGCAGGTGCTCCTGGTTCACGGCCCCTTCGATCTCCAGCTCCATCTGGATCTGGCGTTCGGGTTGCTGGTTGTAGCGCACGGCGTCCATCAACAGGTCCCGCAACGAGCGACCTGAGAACAATTGCCCCAGCACGTCGAACACCTTGTCACCGAGGGCTTCTCGGGCGATCTCCAACTTGTGCAAAAGCTGGATATAGACATCCCCTTCGCGGGTGTCCTTGGCCAGCAGGTTCCAGAGATGGCAAACCTCCTTTTGACCGATTCGGTGGATCCGCCCGAAGCGCTGCTCCAGCCGGTTGGGGTTCCAGGGCAGGTCGTAATTGACCATCAGGTGGGCCCGCTGCAGGTTCACGCCCTCCCCGGCGGCGTCATTGGCGAGCAGCACCACCACCTGGGGGTCATTCATGAAGGCATGCACGATCTGGCGGCGTTTGTCGCGTGGCACGCCGCCATGGATTTCCACCACCGCCTCCGGCCGCCCCAACCGATCGCGGATTTTGATCGCCAGATCCGTGAGGGTGTCCTTGAATTCGGTGAACAACACCAGCTTGCGGCGGCCGCCATTGGGCTCCCGCATCTGTTCGTCATCCAGGATGCGATCCAGTTCGCTCCACTTGGCGTCGCAGCGTTGATCCACCACCTTCTTGCTCAGCTTCTCCAGGCCCTTGAGGGTTTCGATCTCATACGCCAGCTCTTCGAGGGTCTGGGCGGTGGTGGCGTTATCGGTGAAGGCCTGTTCGGTGGCTTCCACTTCGCCGGCGGTGTCCTCCTCGTAGAGCTCGGCGATGTCGTCGTCGCTGATGGCGTACGGCTCGTACTTGGCATCCAGTAGAAGCTTGCTGCCCGCCTCGCGGCCCTCCAGCAGCAGCCGTTCTTCCTTGAGTCGGCTCTCCAGCCGCTCCCGCCGCCGTTCCAGCGAGCGATGGATGGCAAAGGGGGAACTGGCCAGCCGCCTTTGCAGGGTCATCAGCGCGAAGCCCACATTTACCCGCTTCTTGGCGCCGCCCACGGCCTGGGCGTTGCGGTCGGCGCGGTTCATCTCCTCGCGCACGTATTCAGTCACCTTTTCGTAGAGCTGTTTCTCGGGCTCTGAGAGCTCGTATTCAGCGGTATAGCTACGGCGCTCCGGGAAGAGCTTGGTGCCGGCAAAGGTGTAGAGGTCTTCCTTGACCAGCCGGCGCATCAGGTCGGTGGGATCGCTGCGGTGCACGGCGTCCTTCTGCTGCCCCGCGAAGCGGTCCTCATCCAGCAGGGCCATGAACAGCTGGAAGTCCTCGTCCTTGCCGTTGTGGGGCGTGGCTGTCATCAACAGCAGGTTGCGGGCATGGTTTCCCACCCGCTTGCCCATGTCGTAGCGCTTGGTGCGCTTGACCTCATTGCCGAAGTAGTGGGCGCTCATGCGGTGGGATTCATCGAACACCACCAGGTCCCACTCGGGCGCCTGCTCCAACCTGCTTTGCAGCTCCTGGTCCCGTGAGAGCTGATCCATGCGGGCGATCAACAGCGGCCGTTCCGCGAACGGGTTGCCCAGCCCAGTGGCGTTGATCAGGTCGCGGGTGAGCAGCTCGAACTGCAGCTCGAACTTTTCCTTGAGCTCGTCCTGCCACTGCTCGGTAAGGGAGCCCGGCGCCACGATCAGGCAGCGTTCAAGCTCGCCCCGGATCAGTAGCTCCTTGATCAGCAGGCCGGCCATGATCGTCTTGCCGGCGCCGGGGTCGTCAGCTAACAGGAAGCGCATCGGCTGCCGGGGGAGCATGTGCTCATACACCGCGCTGATCTGGTGGGGCAGCGGGTCGATCGTGCTGCTGCTCACCGCCACGTAAGGGTCGAACAGGTAGGCCAGCCGAATCCGTTCGGCCTCCGACACCAGCCTGAACACCTCTCCGTCCCCCTCAAAGCTCCATTTGCGGCCAGCGGAAACCAACTCCAGCTGGGCCTCACTGCTGCGAAAAACGATCGTGTCGCCGGTGCTGCCGTCCTGGCCCCGGTAAAAGACCTGGCAGGCCATGTCGCCCATCCGCTGGACGCTGATCAGCCGCACGGCCTCAGTGCCCACCAGGCCCTTGACGAGGGCGTCGGGTTTGAGGTCTTCCAGCCGGGTCATCGGGTCATCAGATCAGCAAATCCTGCAAGCTCGCAAGTGGCATCAGAGCGCAGAAGAGCCAGATCTCCTCAGAGTCTGAACCTTTTCGCTGCAAAGCGGAAGCCATTGATGCCAACGGGAATGGCAGCCCCAGAACTATGCAGATGCTGCATAAAAATGGTTGGAATCCGGTAGTGGGGCACCCAAGCCTCAGGTCACAGCCCCTGGTTCCCCAGGTTCCGGCTACGGATCCCCCCCCGCCACCCCCTTCGCCATCTCGTACTCCCGAGCGAAGTCAATCCCCGCATCTTGGCCAGGCAGCAACAGCTGCCTGGCCAGCTGGGGTGGCTCCAGCGGCGAGGTGCCTGGCGCGATCGTCCAGGCGGTGCTGGTCCCTGGTCGCCTGCACGGTCCTGGCTGCCGGGCTGGGGGCTGTGGGTCCTAGGTGGTTGCTGCGTTCAGCCGAATTCACAACTTCATGGCTGACTTTCGCCCCCTCCGCCGGCCTGCTGGAGCAGGGCCTCAACCGCCTGGCGGCTGGTCTTGTTTGAGCAGTCGCACCGGATCGCCCACGGCCACCGAGCCGGGGGTCACCACACTCAGGCGGATGCCGGCCACCACGCCGTTGTGGCGGGCGGTGGCCCTCAGGATCTCCAGGTCTTCGCCCAGGCTGCCCTGGGCCAGGGTGGTGACAACGCAGCGGGGGCAGCCGCCGTCGACCCGGAGCACCAGTTGCTCGCCGATCCGCAGGCAGGAGCCGCTCCAGGTCTCCTCCACGAAGCCTTCGGCCCCCTCCGGCGTGCGGATCAGCAGGTTGGGGCGGAAGCGTTCGACGGCGAAATCGCGCTGGGGTTCCAGCTGCCGCAACCGCTCCAGGGTGGCGGTGGTGATGGCGTGGATGGGGCAGGCATCGAAGAAGGTGCCCGCAGGCAATTCCAGGGCGTTGGTTTCGTCCTGGAAGGCGCGCCCTTCCACCGGCGGCCAGTACTGGTCGAGGCTGGCGCCGTCCGGGGGGGTGTCCAGCAGGCTCACTCTGCGCCCGAACAGGTCGCTGAAGAAGGCACCGACATCGGTGTCACCGCTGCAGATCTCGGCGGCCCCGTCCCCCTGCTGCGGGCCGATCAGCACCGGCGGCAGGGGCGCAGATGGCACGGGCTCCTCTAGGAAGCGGGCGCGGTAGCCGAGTAGGCCCTGCCAGAGGCGTGGGTTTTTGGCGCTGGCCACCCGGCCGCTGGCGTGGTCCCACAGGGCATAGGCCCGATCGCCCCGGATGCCGCGGGCCTCCACATCAAGCCGCTGTGGAGAGTCTCCGAGCATCGATTTGACCGGGTAGCGCCAGAGCGTTTGCACCGTCCCCACCAACTCCTGCACGCCTGTGACCCGTTGTGGCCTGCCCACTCTGTGGGTGGAGGCGGGACAGCTCAGGTAGCAGGACTTACCTTCTGTCAGCCGACAGCGAAAACTGGACCAGCGCTTTGGGCGTAGGCGGAGATTGATCTCTTCTGCTGGCTTAGCGGCGCGATTTCTGAGCTCGTCAGCCGCTCGTACGTAAACTGCAGTTCAACTATTGCCATCATTGGCAAGCCGATTACTACACCTTGGCGCCAACGGTCAAGCGTTTGATGGCTCGGGGGAGACTTGAACTCCCGACCTTGGGGTTATGAATCCCACGCTCTAACCGGCTGAGCTACCGAGCCTCGGTATTGATAAATTGTAGATGATCGCCCCTTCTGTTACTTGGGCTGGCCTCAGGCGCGCGGCGGCAGGAAGTTGAGGGGATTCATGGCGCCCATGCCCGGGGCGATGATCTCAAAATGGAGGTGGGGCCCCGTGCTGTTGCCCGTGCTGCCCATCTGGCTGATCACCTCACCCTGGCGCACCTCCTGGCCCTGGCCGACCAGCAGACGGCTGTTGTGGGCGTAGCGGGTCGTGGATCCATTGGCGTGGCTGATCTCGACCAGGTAGCCATAACCCCCATCGTGCCAACCGGCAAAGCTGACCCGTCCCTCTTTGGCCGCCACAATCGGCGTGCCGGTGCTGTTAGCAAGGTCAATGCCTTTATGCATCCGACCCCAGCGCCAGCCGTATCCCGAGCTGAACACCCCTTGGGTCGGCCAAATGTAGTCGCCTTGCCCGGATCCTGGCAGGGGTGCTTGAGGGATCTGGGGGAGGTTCGGCAATTCGGGCCAGCTCAGGGCACCACTTCCCGTGGGCCGGAGGGCAAGCAGCATGTGAGCGCGCATGGGGGCCGTGGGGGCCACCCTTAGCTGGATGCCTGGGGTGAGGCTGGCCATTTCGACACCAGGATTGAGCCGCAGCAGATCACTGACGGTCATGCCGTAGCGCTGGGCAACGCTGAGTACGGTGTCACCCGAGCGCACCAAGCCCCTGTTGCCCCGGGGGGCCGTTGGCGCGCTGGCGGGTTGCGGATAGAGGGGTTGCCAGTTCAGCCTCTCGGCAGAAGCGATCTGGACCTGGGTCAGTTGGCCGGGCAAGGAGTTAGGTCCCGCTGGCGGGGCCTGCAGGGTCGCGGTGGAAGCCTGCGGGGCGTCGCCAGAACCGGGGGCATCATCATCCTCATCTGGCGCGGAGTCTGGAGCCGCCAAGGCAAGAACCAGGGCTTGCTGGGTATCGCTTAATACAGAGTCGCTGGCAATAGCTGTCAGGAAAGGGGAAACGATTGCCGAACCAATGAAAAACAGAGTCCAAATTTGAGCGGGCTTCATGCAAAGCAATTCGATGAACAAGACCTGCTGGAGAAGCCATGATCCCCAAGTCCGCCAGACCATAGCGTGTTGACCTGCGAACGTCAATGCAAACGCTGAATACGATCGGCTTGACACTGGGGCGCCGATGTGCTATGAAATTAAAAAAGGTTGTAGTTAGGGTTGGTAAAAACAGGCTTTCAGTCCTGGTTGCGATTAAACTCTATTTTGCTAATTTCCCTTTTGGAGCTGTATTTGCCTTAGGGACTCAAACAGAACAACCGCCACCGCCACGGAAAGGTTCAAGCTGCGGACTCCCCCTTGCCCTGGCTGGGCTTTTTGGGCCATCGGGATCGTCAGCGCCCCATCGGCCTGGGCGATTAAATGGTTCGGTAGTCCGTTGGTTTCCTGGCCAAACAGCAACCAGTCATTGGCGCAGAAGGCAAAATCTGTGTAAGCCATGGCCGCATGGCTGCTCAGGGCCACCAGCCGACCACCCTGCCGCCGGCAGTTTTCCAGAAAGGTTGTTTCATCTCCATGGCGGTGCAGTTGGACCCATGGCCAGTAATCCAGGCCGGCACGGCGCAACTGCCGGTCGTTGATCTGGAAGCCAAGAGGTTCAATCAGATGCAGTTCGCTGCCTGTGGCAGCACAGGTGCGAGCCACGTTGCCGGTGTTTGGCGGAATCTGGGGTTGCCATAGGACCACGCGTGGCATCAGGCGTCCCTGGACTCAGGGGGGACGGGGAGGCTGTGGGCATGCAAATCAAGGGCCCGTCCTTGCAATACCAGCCAGGCCTGGTCACAGTCGGCTGCCAGGTGCCGTTGCAGATCCGCCAGCCGCTCGCGAAAACGCAACCCCATGGCAGTGGGGGGCACCACTCCCCAGGCCGTTTCCTCACAGACCAGGATCACGGGGCTGGCTGAAAGGTGGAGCGCCCCTTTGAGATCTGCGCAGCGCTGCCGCCATTCCTGATCACCCGTTTCGAGAAAGGCGGCAACCCAGGTGCCAAGGGAATCCACCAGTGCCAATTGGCCAGGCCGCAGCTGGCCCAGGGCCGGGCCCAGTTCACCTGCCACCTCGTGGCAGTGCCAGCTGCTGGGACGGCGCCGGCGGTGCCGCTCCAGCCGTTGTTGCCAGTCAGCATCGTCGGGCCGCTGGGGGCCCGTGGCCAGGTACACCACCGTCAAGCCACTGCGTTCGGCCAGCAGCTCGGCCCAGCGACTCTTGCCGCTGCCGGCGGGCCCACTGACCATGGTGCGATGGGCCCTGGGCGGGGGGGCCAGGGGCGGGGTCAACTCAACCGCCTCCATTCATGTTACGCAGGGTGGCCACCGAGGAAGGCGAAACGCGATTGAGGTAGCGGAAAATCCAATATTTGAAGATTGTTGCCAACACCACAGGGAAGGTGGCAATGAACAACATGATGAAATTATCTTGGGCGGGAAGACCCAGGTGGTCGGCAACACCATTCAACAGCACAGTCCAACCTTCGGGACTATGAAAACCCACAAATACATCCGTAAACAAGATAATGGCAAATGCTTTGGCGCTGTCACTCAAGCCATAGATCAGTTCGTCGATAAAACCCTTGAGGACTTGAATATCCCGCTGACCAAGCAGGCAGACCAGGACAAAACTCATTAGGCCAAACAAGTCGGAAATCACATTCTTAACTGCATGGGTGCTGCCTTTATCGGCCTTTAGTTTGAGTTCCTGGGCCCTTTCACTCAGTTTTTCCTGTATCTCCTCCCTGCTGGGAAGTGCTTTTTTGTTGAGGAGGGCATCAAATTCCAGCTCCGCTTGATAAACCCGCAGCTCTTCAACGGCCCTTTCTTCCAGGTGGGGCTTGGCATAGCCAAGAAAACTCTGGTGCGGCGCGAACCGATCGACCAGTGGCGAAACCACAAAGGTGCGGCTCAGCTGGGTGATTAAAAGCGGCACCAAGATCAGCAGCAACAGGATGCGCAGGGCCACCAAGGTCGAGTCCCGTCGGCGGCGAAAACCAGCCAGAACGCTGGCTTCGGCCTCCGGATCTAGCTGGCGGCGGACCTGATCAACGGCTCCTAGCAGGCTGCGGGGCAGGAGTTCCGGGGTGCGGCTTAGGCTCGGCAGCACACTGCGCTTGGAGTCATAACGCGTCACAACCGTTTCGATTAAACTCAGCTGGCGCAGTTCCTGGCCGGCAAGTTGGCCCCTTATCGGCTCAAGGCGGTGCATCGATTCGAGGCAGACCTGCAACGCGGCTCGAAAACGTCGCAGTAACTGGGCCTGCATTCCCTTGGGCAGGCGAAGTTCCAACTCGGGCCGAACCGGACGATCGTTGTAATGCTCCAATTCGATGCTTTGGATCATCAGGGCCGCTTCATAGCCCCGCTCCAAGTCGTGGTTAATCAGGATGGTGCCGTTGTTGGTGGTGCTGTCGCTCTTGCCCTTGCTCTTGCCCTTGGTAAGTGTGTCGATCCAATTGCTGAGACCCATGGTTATCTGAGAGGACTCAACGGGAGAAGATCCACCAGGTCAGCATGGGCACGATGGTGCCCACGGCCAGCAAGGCGACGATCCAGGTGAAGGCATTGCTCTTGGCAGTTTCCTCTTGGGTCGGAATCGTTCTGGCTGGTGCGGTCACCGTTTCTTCCACCGGCTCGCCCGGATCATCCCCGCCTGCCAGCACCGTTGCCAAACGCTCCAGTCCATCAAGGGTGGCCTGCCGGTAGCGATCGCCGCTACGCAGGGGCAGGGCCATGGTCGTCCGGGCGGTGCTGCGCAAAAGATCGGGTGTGAGTTGGCGCTCGACACTCGGGTCGGCAACCAAGGCGGCTGCCCGGGTCTGGGTGTCGAGCAAGAGCAGCAGCCGCGATTGATCAGGGGCGGCGTCGTGCCACTTTTGAAGCAATTGCTGGCCTAACTGATCGAGGCTGACCCCATAGTCAAGCCGGTCGATGGTGATCAGTTGGGCCTCGATGTGATCGGCATCGAGGGCCGCCAGGGCCTTTTCAATGTCACCGTTGGCGGCCCGGCTCAACACCTGGGCCTGATCGAGCACATGAGTTGTCGGTGGCTGCGCCGGCAGGTCCCCCACGGCCAAGGCCATGACCGGCCAGGCAGCTCCCAACAGGAGCCACGCCGAGACCAGCAGGGAGGTCAGCCAACCCCAGGGTCGGACTTGGTACCGCTGGCGAAAAAGAAGGGCCACGGGGCGGGGCGATGGGGCGCGTTCGAGGAGCAAGGCGATCGCACGACTACCACCAGTTTGACCTAGACCGCCAGAGGCTTCCAACGGGGGGGGGGCCAGGGGGTTGGATCGGCCATTGTTGGCCTTGCTGCACCACGTCCCATGGCTACTCCCCTGGCCTCCCGCCTGATGCTGGCCATCGGCCTGGTTGCCCTGGCCCTGGTCGTTCTGAACCAGGTGACGGCCCCCCGCATCGATCCACCGCTGGAGCGGGCCGCCGTCCTGGCCAGCCTCTTGGCGGTGGTGCTGATGTTGGTCGCAGCGTTGTGGCAGCGAATCCAGCCCCCGGCTGCCCCCCGGGCCGACCTGAAGGGCCGCGAAGGTCTTGAACTGGCCGCCGACCTGCCCGAGCCCCTACGCCGTGAGCTGGCCTGGGGCAGCCGCATGTTGTTGACCGCCACCCCCGCCGCCGTGGTGCTGCTCCAGTCAGGCAGCCAGAGCCTGCTGCGGAGGGGACTGCTGGCTGAGACAAAGTTTTGCCTGGGGCCGATCTGTCAACAAAGCCTGGAGCGACAAAAGGCCATCTCCTTGGTGGATCTCAGCCTTTATCCAGGGCGGGTCGAATTTGAGCCGTTGCTGGCCGATTTGCCAGCCGTTGTGGTGCAGCCGGTGGGCGAGGAGGCGGTGTTGGTTTTGGGGGGCTGGTCGCCGCGCTGCTTCAGTCAGGCCGACCTGTTGTGGATTGGGGGATGGGCCGAAAAACTCATAGACGCAGGGGTTCCGGCTTGGGCCGCGCAGGCGCAGGGGGCAGCGGCCGCTGCCGGCGAGGCACCGCAAACGAGCTGATCACCCGCCCGCCGGGCGTGGAAACATTGAAATCCCCCTCAGGTCCGAGGCGGCCCGAGAGTTGGCCTGCCTGGATGCGTTGGCGCTGGGCCGTCCGCTGATAGTCCACATCGCCTTCGGCGAAGAGGGTTTCGTCTTGCCAATTCCAGCGGCAGAGCCTGGCGCTCAGGGATTCGCCCCTGCGCCGTAGCTGACAGCCGAGGGGGATGGTGGCTGTGGTCTGGCGGGCCTCGATCACGAGGCTGTTGCCGCTAGCCGTCAACTCCTTCCAGTGGCCGCTGAAAGCCTGGTCGCTGCTGAGGGTCTGGGCCGCCCCATCCAACTGCAGATTCTGGCCGTCGAGATCGAACTTTTCGATGGGATCGCGGACCTGCACGGGCGCCTTGAGCTGGTAGCGCTGCTGACGGGTGTTGCCGTTCAGGCCTGCGGCGGTGAGCGTTTGGGGCAAAGCTTGGGGGGGACGGCCGGGGGGCAGGCGCGTGATCCGCAACGGACCCTCGGCTTCCAGGGCTCCCTGCCCCGGTTGCCAGGTGAGCCTCTGGGGCAGGGCCACCACTTCGGGGTTGGTACGCCGTTGGCGGCTGAAGGGGTCAATGGGTTGGCCCCAGCGCTCGATCCGCGGTGCCCCCTCCAGTTCGAGTCGGTCGCGATCGAAGAGGAAGCGAGCCCGCTGGGCCCCGAGGCGGTGCAGGCCGTCTTCGGCCATGGGGGCGCGATCGATGCGCAGGAGCATTTTGCTGGGAAGCCAACGGGCGCGACGGGCCGTAATCAGCACCGGTTGGGCGCCGTGGCGTTCGACCCGGATGCCGCCCTCCAAAACAATCACCTCACCGTCATTGATCACCGTGCCGCTGGTGGCTTGGAGCCGATAAAGAGGTTTTCCGGCGACGTAAATGACACCCTGGGGGGATCGGGCCTGGGCGACCCGGCGCCTGATGTCGTAACGGGCTTCTGGACTTGTCAATGCCCAGGTGGGTTGGCCGCGCTCATCCTGTTGTTTCAGATTGAGGGAGCGAAACACAAAGGGAGGGGAGGCATCGTCAAAGGTGGTTGATGGGCGACTACAGCCCAGGGGCACCAGAGCCAGGGGCACCAGCAGCCAGGGCCCAAACCTGCGGCAAGCGGAGCTCACAGGGAGGATTCCAGCTCCAGGCGCTGCATCACCGGCACCGGCTCCGGGAGTGGATCACCAGAGCACAACAGGCCCCATTGGCGGACTGGATGCCAGGTGGATCCTGCATCTGTGGTGGCGAGTCCTGACTCTGTGGTGACGACATCACCTGTTTCCCTGGCGGCCCCGCTCACCAGGGCCGGTTGGCTCAGCTGGCTGAGCATGCGGGCCGAAAGGTCGGGGACCAGGGGTGCCAACAACACCGCCAAATAGCGGCTCACCTCCAATACCGCGTAGAGGTCGGACCCAACGGCCGTTTCCTGGCCGGGTTGTTTCATCTGTTTCCAGGGGGCCTGGGTGTTGAGGTAGCCGTTGGCGGTTTCAGCCAGCCGCAGCAAAGATTCGGCCGCGCCGCGAAAATCCAGCGCCTCCATGGCGGCATCAAATTGATCGGCGGCGACGATGGCAGCGATCGCCAGGGGATGGCTTGGCTCCAGGGCGGCCCCGGCGGGTGGCACGCCACCGTCAAACCACTTGCGGGCCATGGAGGTGGTGCGATTGAGCAGGTTGCCGATGGTGTTGGAGAGATCGTTATTGACCAGATCGCTGAAGCGTTGCTGCTGAAAATCGCCGTCTTCACCGAAGGGAATATCCCGCAGCAGATACCAGCGCACCGCATCAGGGCCACAGCGATCAAGCAATAATTCTGGATCGAGCACATTGCCCAGGGATTTGCCCATCTTCTGGCCCTCGCGGGTCAAAAAGCCATGGCCGAAGACCCGCTTTGGTAACTCCAGACCCGCCGACAGCAACATCGCCGGCCAGAAGACCGCATGGAAGCGCAGGATATCTTTGCCAATCACATGCAGATCGGCGGGCCAGCCCCTTGAAACAGCCAGCTCTAAATCGGGTGGGTCATCATTTTGAAGCAGGGCGGAGAGATAACCCAGCAGGGCGTCAAACCACACATAAAAAGTATGCCCTTCATGGCCCGGTACGGGGATGCCCCAGGGCACATCCAGCCGTGAGATTGAGAAATCTTTCAGACCTCCAGCCACAAAATTTTGGACCTCCCGCTGCCGCGATGCCGGTGCTACAAAGCCCGGGCTAGCCACCAGTCGCTCGATGGGTTCTTGATAGCGCGAAAGCCGGAAGAACAGATTCATTTCATCGCGCCATTCCAGGGGTCGCTGGTGCACAGGACAGCTTGGATCGGTGGCTGCGGCCGGATCGTCTTTGTACTCCTCACAGGCGACGCAATACCAACCCTGCTGGCGGCCCTCCCGCACATCGCCGTTGGCCTCGACCCGCGCAAAGAATTGTTCGACGATGGCCCGGTGGCGGGGCTCGGTGGTACGGATGAAGTGGTTGTTGCTGATCTGCCAGCGCTGCCAGAGATCTTGAAACCGTGCCGAGACGGCGTCGCAATGGGCCTGGGGGGTCAGCCCCGCCGCTGCGGCAGTGCGCTGAATTTTCTGCCCATGCTCATCACAGCCCGTAATGAACTCCACCTGCAGGCCCTGCAATCTCTGGAAGCGGGCGATCGCATCACAGGCCAGGGTGGTGTACGTGCTGCCCAGATGGGGGCGATCGTTGACGTAGTAGAGGGGCGTGGTGAGGGTGAAGGGCATCAGGGCGTCGCAAGACGTGGGGGATCCCGACCGGCCTGACGGGCTTCTGGGCCAACGGCAAGCCCCAGACCCATATTTCATCTTACCCAGCGGCCCCGGCAGGCCCCTGGACAGGGGCAACCTTGACGCTCCAGGATCAAGCCAGGTGCCAGTAAGCCACCCATGAGTGATCCGGTGGAGGTGCTGGTCTGGGGCGGTGGCACTGGCGGCATCGCCGCCGCGCTCCAGGCCGCCCGATCCGGCGCCACCACCCTGTTGCTCACCCCAGGAAGCTGGGTGGGGGGCATGGTTAGTGCGGCGGGGGTTTGCGCCCCCGATGGCAACGAACTGAGTCCCTGGCAAACAGGTCTCTGGGGAGCCCTGCTGCGGGAACTGGCCCGCAGCGAACCCCTGGGACTTGATCAAAACTGGGTCAGTTGTTTTGGCTATCGCCCCGCCACGGCCGAGGCGATCTTGCGGCGCTGGCTGCGGGCGGAAGCTCGCCTGCAGTGGTGGCCTAGCTGCCGCCTGCTGGAGGTGCGGCGCGCCGGGGACCGCATTGTTTCGATCCGGATAGAACGGCTCCAGGGGCCAGGGGGTGGGCAACCAAGCTTCCAGGAGATTGGCGCCCATGTGGTTATCGATGGCAGTGACCGGGGTGAGTTGATCGCCCTGGCTGAGGCCCCGTTCCGTTTCGGCTGGGAGCCGCGGGAGCAGTGGCAAGAACCCAGTGCCCCTGAGCAAGCCCGGTTGGATAGCGAGACCTTTTTCAAGGAACAACCCATCCAGTCCCCCACTTGGGTGTGGTTGGGTCAGCTGCGCGACGATGCCCCACCGGCCGCTCCCTGTGACCCTGCAGTGCCTCCCCTGGGCGCAGCGATGGCGCCTGAAACGGCCGTCGATGGGTCCATGGGCTCCCTGCCCCAGGGAGCATTTGAGGGCTCGTGCACGGCCTTTGGCCTGGAGCGCACCCTCAGCTATGGGCGCCTGCCCGGGGGGCTGGTGATGCTGAATTGGCCCCTGCACGGCAATGATTGGCATGGGGGCCTCCAGCGTGCTTTTGCCAGTGGCGGGCCAGCGGCGGCCTTCCCAGCTGATGGCGCAGAAGCGGAGCTGGCGGACCAGATGCGGGCCCACAGTGATGCCTTTGGCCAGGCCTTGGCGGTTGCCAGCGGCGGCCGACTGGAAGCGGCGGCGGTTTTTCCCGATGCCTCTGCGGCGGCCGGCGGCGAGCTGGAGGGGGACCAGAGCCTGGCCCTGATGCCCTATTGGCGGGAAGGACGGCGATTAGTGGGGTTGGAGGTGGTGGTGGAGCAGCAGTTGTTGCCGCTGGGCCCGGGGGCCTGCCGGGCCCCCCTGCCTTTGTTGCCCGGGGGAAGCTGCAGCGCCATTGCCGTGGGGAATTACGCCAATGACCATCATTACCCAGGTCCCGATTGGCCTCTGGCGCCCAAAAGCTGTCGCTGGGGTGGTCGCTGGAGCGGTACCCCCTTCATGATTCCCTACGGGGCCCTGGTCAGCGCCAGCGTCAGCAATTTGTTGGCGGCGGATAAGGCCATCAGCGTCAGCCATATGGCCAATGGCGCCACCCGGTTGCAACCCCTGGTGCTCAATGTGGGCCAGGCGGCGGGGCTGGCGGCGGCATTGGCGGTGCACCGCGGGCAACCGCCAGCCGCCGTCCCCGTGGCCGCAATTCAGATGGGCCTGATTGAGGACCCCCAGGCTCCGGCCGGTCCCTTTCCCCTTTGGGATACCCCTTGGCATCACCCCGAGTGGGCCCAGCGCCAACGGCAGGCCCTGGCGGATCCGGCCGCCCTTAGCCCCCAGGGGTGGCTGAGGGGCAGGGGCGGCGTCGGACCCGCCAGCTTGGCCCCCAGCGAACCAGGAGAGCGCCTTTGGCAAGGGGATTTGCGGCCCGATGGTCAGGGGGGCTTCAGCCTGGTGATGGCGGATGGGATGCCTGCGTGCCAAGGCTGCCAGGTTTGGCCTTTGATCACCTTGGAGCCGGCCCTGCATGCCTGGCTGCTGGCCCAGGAGCGGCCCCGAAACGTGGCTCTGATCGGCTGCGCCAACCCCTGGGGGCCCTGGCTGCGGGTATCGCGCCTAGCTGGGCCCTGAACCGCAGTGACACCCCAAGGGCGAACCGCCTGGGCAGGGGCGAAACGGGTCAGGCGACGGCCTGGAGTTTGAGGACGTCCCGCAGGGAATCGACCTGCTGGATCCGCAGCAGCAGGGCATCAGCCGGTTGACTGCGGGGTGGGCATTCCGCCGCCAGGGTCATCGCCAGGTCTTCCGCCCAGACCAGGCCTAGGCGTTGGTCCTGGCGCAACCAGCGCAGAAAAAGGCAGGGCCACTGGCCCTGGGGATGCTGCTCAAACCAGACCTGCTGCCAGTGGCGCTGGTCTTCGCGGGAGATCTGTTGCACCTGGCGAAGGGGTGTCTCCAGTTCGCTCAGCAGGCTGGCGAGGCTGGCTTCGTCCATGGGGTCGGTGCCATGGCGCAGGGCCTCGAACTGGCGTTGGGTCACCAGATCGCCATAGCGGCGAATCGGCGAAGTGGCTTGCACGTAAGCGTCCAGGGCTAGGGAGAAATGGGGTCCAGGGGTGACACCAAGCTGGCCGCGGCTGAGGCCCCTTTTGATGGCGCTGTGGCGCACGGGACCCGGTGGCAGGCTTTCCAGTTCCGAGTCGGTGGGGAGTTCGCCAGGGATCTGGGTGCGATAGGGCAGGGCGATGCCCAGGCGTTGGCCCCGCTCAGCCATCAGTGCACCCGCCAGGATCATGGCCTCCGCCACCATCTGTCGCGAGGGCGAAGGCTCACTGATCTCCAGGAGGGCTTCGTCGCCGCGGCAGCGGATGCGACCCTCGGGATCTTCCAGATTGAGGGCGCCCCTTTGTTCGCGCCAGTGGCGCCGGCGTTCCAACAGGGTCTTCATGCACAGCAGGTCCCGCTCCTGGGGCGGCGCCAGATCGATGAGTTCATCGGCATCCCCGTAGGAAAGCCGCAAGGCAGTTTTTACCCAGGTGCGCTCGAGGCCTGCGGCGACTACGGCCCCGGTTTGATCCAAATCGACCCAGAGACTCCAGGCGGCACTGCGTTGGCTTTCGGGCCCCTGGCCCTTGGGCCCGTGGTCCTGGCGCAGGCCCATGGGTCCGTGGGCCAGTTGGGGGGGGAACATCGGCAGGGAGCCGCGGGCAAGATAAAGGCTGGAAGCTCGCCGGCGTGCCTCCAGGTCCAGGGGACTGCCGGCCTGGACAAGGCGGCCGGGATCGGCGATGTGAAGCCAGAGGCGAGGGGGATGACCTTCGCGCCATTCGATCGCCAGACCATCGTCGATGTCCTGGGTGTCTGCGTCGTCGATCGTGAGCAGACGCTGGTGGGTCAGGTCCATCCGGCCGACGTCGCTTGGCATGGGACCGTCGGCGGCGGCCACCAATCGATCGGCTTCGGCCAACAATTCGGGGCTGAAACCCAGTTCCCAGGTGGTGGCCTCCAGGGCCGGTAAATGGTGGCGTGGCCACTGGCCCAAATCCACCAGCAGGTGGCGGATATCGCCACTTTCGGCGCGGCAGCGGCAGGCCTGAAGCGCCCGCAGCAGGGTTTCGGTAAGCGGTTGGGAACACTCGCCGGCGGCCCATTGACGCAGGCGATCCAGATCGGCTTGCTGGGCGGCGGAAAGACTCTCGTTGGCCAGGGGTTGGCGCGCCATCAGGCGGCTTTGCCAGGCCAGGCGTTGATTTTCGTCCAGCTGACGCAGGTGACGTTCGCGCCGCAACTGGCGCAGGTCCTGGAGGCTGCGGGGTTCAATGCGTCCGTGGCGCAGGCGAAAAAGGGTCTGGTCGCCTTCAAGCCAAAGCCAGGCGGCGGCCCGCTGGGTCGCGTCGGCGGAATCGCCAAAGAGATCGACGAAGTCTCCTAAATCCAGCCCCGGGGGTTGCTTGGCACCATCAGCGGCATCGGTTTTGCCGCTGGCCGCGGTGTCGGGCTGGGCCATCAATAACCAGGCCGTGGCCAAATCCCGGCTGGGGGGCAAGGCCGCTGCCAGGGCTTCGGCACTTAGATGCCATGGGGATTGGTCCAGTCGCAGGGAGCCAGGATCGCGACCCGCCAACTGCTGGATGGGAAAGACCTCCCTCAAGGGAAGGTGGTTGTTGCGGCCCTGAAAACCGATTTTCAGATCCAGGCGGCCACCTCTGATGCCCTGGACGATGGCCAGTTGGGGACTGTCTCCAACGACTCCAACCAGGTCCCCGACTTGGGGAGATGGTCCACGGGAGTCGCTGACGGAAGGGGGCAAATCAGCCTTCGGGATTTACAAACGGAAGCAGGGCGACGATCCTGGCCCGCTTAACGGCGTTGGTCAGATCGCGTTGCTGCTTGGCGGTGAGACCTGTGAGCCGCCGGGGAAGGATTTTGCCTCGCTCAGTGATGAACTTCTTGAGTAGATCGACATCCTTGTAGTCGATCGGATCCCCTGGTTTGATTGGGGAGAGGCGTTTTTTGAAAAAGGAGCTGGACATTGGGAACGGATCAGGATGTCAGAAGGATTGGAGCACCGCAATCAAAAGAAGATGTAACCAGGGCCGAGGCCTACTTGATCTCCTTATGAACCGTGGAGGAGTTGCAGTGCTTGCAAAACTTCTTGAGCTCAAGCCGTTCGGTTGTGTTGCGTCGGTTCTTCATGGTGGTGTAACGGGACACACCAGGAGAACGCTTGGCGGGGTTGGACCGGCATTCGGTGCACTCAAGAGTGATTACGAGCCGGACGCCCTTGTTTTTGGCCATGGGAAGGACGTTGCGCCGCGGTTGCGAAGCTGAATGACAATGAAAAAGATTACCTTGCTGTCGTCCCTCTCTCCAGTGCCTTGCCAGGGAGGGGGAGTGCACCTTGCCTAGGATCGATGGCGTTGGCCGAACCCAGGGATGAAAGTTTCGCTCCAGTGGCTCCGGGAGTTAGTCGCTAACGATGGACCCCTGCTGGAGCCTGAACATCTGGCCGAACGTCTTTCGATCGCCGGCTTCGAAGTTGAGGCGATCGAGGATCAGGCCGCCGCCAGTGTCGGAGTGGTCGTGGGATTTGTCCAGACCTGCGAGCCCCATGGTGATGCCAACAAACTGAGTGTTTGCCAGGTGCAGATCGGCGCCGACCAACCCCTGCAAATTGTCTGTGGTGCCGCCAATGTTCGCAGCGGCATCCACGTCGCCGTCGCGCCTGTCGGCACCCATCTGCCGGCGGTCGGACTCACCATCAAGGCGGCCGAACTGAGGGGAGTGGCCAGTTCTGGCATGATCTGCTCCCTTCAGGAGCTGGGCCTGGCCGAGAGCTCGGCTGGCATCGCCATCCTTGAGGACCTGCTGCCGGCTCCGCCGCCGATAGGGTCGCCATTGGCTCAAGCCCTGGGCCTTGATGACCAGGTGCTCGAACTGGCGATCACCGCCAACCGGCCCGACGGCCTCTCGATGCAGGGCATCGCCCGTGAGGTGGCTGCCCTTTGTGGCGGGCACACAACCCTGCCCCCCCGGGCCCCGGCGGTGGCCGCCAGCACCCTGGCCGTCAGCGGCGCCAATGCCGCCGCCATGGAGGCGGGGGGCCTATTCAGTGTTACCAGCCTCACAGATCTAAAGGTGGCAGCTTCGCCGTCCTGGCTGCAACGGCGGCTGCAGCGGGCCGGCCTGCGGCCAATCAACAACGTGGTGGACATCACCAATTTGGTGATGCTCGAAACCGGCCAGCCGCTCCACGCCTTCGACCGGGAGGCCGTGGCCCGGCTGGCCCCTGGCCCGGCGGATCCGGCCCAGCTGGGGTTGCGCCAGGGACGCGAGGGCGAAAGTCTTGTGACTCTTGATGGGGAGAACCGCCCCCTTGGCCCTGAGGCCCTCCTGGTCACCTATGCCGACCAAGCCATTGCCTTGGCCGGGGTCATGGGGGGCGCGGCTGAGGCGGTGAACGAGGGCACGACCGGTGTCTGGTTGGAAGCAGCCGTCTTTGCGCCGGAGGCCGTTCGACGCTCGTCCCGCAGTGTCGGATTGCGCAGCGAGGCCAGCAGTCGTTTTGAAAAGGGTTTGCCCCGCGAAAACACTTTGGCGGCGGCCGATCGGGCGGTGGCCCTGCTGCAGGAGCTGGCTGGAGCCCATGTTGAGGGACGCTGGTGGCACGGTCGCCCCGAGGCCCCCACTCCCCCGGTGGTTCTGAATCGCGATGCCCTGCACAACCTGCTGGGGCCCGTGCTGGTGGGGGGTGAACCCCAGGATCTCGATGACAGCCGCATCGAGGCCACCCTCAAAGCCCTGGGTTGCCAGCTGGAGGCCGATGAGGAAGGTTGGTCCGTGACGGTGCCAGCCCAGCGGGCCCTGGACCTCAAGCGCGAGGTGGACCTGATTGAAGAGGTGGCCCGCCTGGTCGGTTACGACCAATTTGGTGTCCATCTGCCCGATCCCCTGGTGCCAGGAGGCCTGGATCTGACGCAACAGGCCGAGCGTCGGCTGCGCCGGGCCCTCTGCGCCGCCGGTCTGCAGGAGCTCAGCACCCTTTCGCTGGTGAAGGCGGCCAAGGGCCGCATCTCCCTGGCCAATCCGTTGCTGGCGGATACCGGCCACCTGCGCGACAATCTCCACGAAGAGTTGCTGCAGGCGGCTCGACGCAACCGTCAGGCCTTTCGCCCGGATTTTTGGGCTTTCGAGATCGGGCGGGTTTACCTGGCTGCCCCAGGTCAGGAGGCGGCTGCAACCGATCCGGCCACAGGCGATCCGGTGCAACTAGATCCGGTGCAAGTAGATCCGGCCACAATCGAAGAACGGTTGCTGCTGGGAGGCATTGTCTGCGGCGAACGGCGCAGCGAGCTCTGGAGCAGCAGTGGCCAACCAAGGCCGCCGAGTTATTTCGAAGCCCGGGGTCTGCTCCAGGCTGGATTGCAGAGCCTGGGGCTGGCCCTTGAGGATCGAGCGGCGCTGGAGCAGGGCGTTGTAGGGGCGCCGCCTGCCGACCTGTTGCACCCTGGTCGCAGCGCCCAATTGGTTTTTGAGGGCCGGCCGCTGGGTTGGTTCGGCCAGTTGCATCCTGCCCGGGCCCGGGAACTGGACCTGTCCGATGGAACCTATCTGTTTGAGCTGCCCTTGGCGCCGTTGCTGGCGGCCGCCATCCGCCCCCGCCGCTGGCAGCCGAGTTTTACTCCTTTTGCCACCGTCCCTCCCAGCGAACGGGATTTGGCCTTGGTGGTGTCCCGTTCCCTGACGGCCGCCGAGTTGCTGGCCGCTATCCGCAAGGCGGGTAAACCCCTGTTGGAGCAAGCCGAGCTTCTGGACCGCTACGAAGGGGCCCAGGTGGAAGCGGGATATTGCAGTCAGGCCTTTCGCTTGCGTTATCGGGCCCCCGACCGCACCTTGACGGATGGGGAGGTCGATGCAGCCCATCAGAAGGTTGTCGCCAGCCTCGAGTCCAGTTTCGGTGCCAAGTTGCGCAGCTAAGGCAGCAGACGCTCCAGGTCGGCCCTTGGTCAACGG
>Ga0207941_1000188_pt1 | contig 19650 bp, 22 predicted proteins | sample LakMenEpi13Sep12_FD_150695 | JGI IMG/M metagenome (GOLD analysis project Ga0207941, IMG submission 150695) | Freshwater microbial communities from Lake Mendota, WI - 13SEP2012 deep hole epilimnion (SPAdes) | ecosystem: Environmental > Aquatic > Freshwater > Lake > Epilimnion/Euphotic zone ...
CGGCATCGAGCTGCTCGGTGTCAACTCCTGCGGGGCCAGGGCCGTGGCTGTGTTGGTGATGCTCTTGCTCCAGGGCCGCCGCCCCCTGCTCCACCCGACGGCGCAGCGCCTGGCTATGTCGTTGCCACCAGGGGTGGTCCAGGCGGTTGAGGGTATCGAGCGCCTCCCACCATTGGCCCGCTGTGGCCAGCCGTTCGGCCCGGGCGGCCTCCAGTCGGTTGCGGTTCCAGTTGCTGCGCAGCGCTTCCCCCAATGCGGCTCCCTCGCTTGGGTTGGTTTGGCGGAGGGGAGCGAGGGCCGCCACGGCCCCCTCGGGATCTCCCCGGCTGAAGCGACGCAGGGCCTCCTGCTGCAAGCGGGTCGTCGCCAGGGTGGCTTTTTGGCTGTGGAGGGGGCCTGGGCGGTGCTTGGGGGGCTGGGGTTGCAGGGCCATCACCAGCCCCGCTGTCGCCAGGGCCAAGCCAAGCCCCACCAGTCTCCAGGGGCGTCGGGTCTCAGGGGGGGCAGTCGGTTGAGGGGGTGGACCCTTCCTGGGCATGGCCGGGGGGCTCGCGAACAGGCAGCTTCCATGGTGGCTTCGCACTCGTCGCACTGGCGTCAGCGCACCGGACCCAGGCTGAGGGTTCCAAGCGGCTGGGCGCTGCTCAAATCTTCGGCCTCCAGCAGCAATTGGCCACTGGCATCGATCTGGAAGCGCAGGCGCAGGCAGTCTTCTCCCCGGCGCCCCGGGCTTGCCAGGGGGAGGGTTGGGGCGGCTGTCGGCCAGGTTTCCACCCGCGGCTGGCCGACTCGCCGTTGGTTCAGCACCGGCAAACCATCGACGAACGTCACCTCCGAGCGCTCCTGGGGCAGCGGCTCTCCCAGCACCACCTCCAATTCTTGCTGGTCGTCCTGGCTGCAGGCCAGCACCACCTCAAGGGGCTGTTCGGTGGGCCAAGCCTGGCCGGCCACGAACAGAGGATGCCAGCGATGCTGACCGGAACGTTGGTCCCAGCACCGCAGGGAGACTCCCCTGGCCAGCACATCCCGCAGGGTCACTCCGGGGGTGAGGGCAAGCGCCCCCATGGCGACAGCTTCGATTGGTCTATCGCCCTGTAGGGGTACCCCGGGGAGCCGCTCCTGCAGCCAGCGGCGCAGCAGGGGCAGCTGGCTGCAGCCCCCCACTGTTAACACCGCCGCGATGGCGGGGCCAGCCAGGGTTTCGCTGCGGGCGGCCGCCAGCACGGAATCGAGCAGGGCGTCCAGCTGGGCCAGCAGGCCCTGTTCCACCAGAAGCTTCTCCAGGCGGGGGCGATCGAGGCGCAGTTCCCGGGTTGTGCCGGATGGATCCAGCCACAGGCCCAGGGCCTCTTCGCTCTCACTGAGGCGACATTTAATTGCTTCGGCCACCGTGAGCAGGGCCGGATCCGGCGCGACATCGGGGCAGAGATGGGAGGCGATCCAGCGGTCCAGATCGCGGCCCCCCAGGGCCACTCCCGCCTTGCCGATCACCCGGGCCGTCCGCAGGGCCTGGCCGCTGGCCCCCAGGTCGCGCCCAGCGAAGCGCAGCAGCTGGGCGATGGGGGCCGCCCGGCCCTCACCTCCTTCCAGCGCTACGAGCGAAAGATCGAATGTGCCGCCCCCGCCGTCAACCACCAGCACCCGGCTGCCCGGGGGCAGCCCGGCCCCGATCGCCGCAGCGGTCGGTTCGTCCACCAAGGCCACTTCGGCAACGGGCAGCTCCCGACTGACCCGCTCCAGCCACTGGCGGTAACCCCGGTAGGTCTCGATGGGGGCCGTCAACACCAGGCGATCCGGGCTCAGCTCGGTCGGTAGGGCCTCCCAGACGCAGCGCAGCAGCAGGGCGCCCGCCGCTTCGGGATCCAGCCAGGGCGAATCATGCATCTCCCCTGGCTGGTCCCGCTCGGGCCAGGGGTCAGCGCTGGCGGCACTTTGGCCGATGCGCCGTTTGAAATCCCGCAGCAGCCCGGGGCCTGGCTGGTCGGCCAGGCCGGCGTCGAGCACCTGGCGACCGATGAGGGGACGACGTTGCTGGGGATGGCTGAGCCAGAGCAGGCTCGGAATGGTCGTGGGGTTGGTGCCGCTGTAGGGGGGCAGTTCCAGGAGCCGGGGCGGCGCACCGGCCTCCTGCCAAGCCACCACCGTGGTGCTGCTGCCCAGATCAATGGCGAGGGTGCCCGGCATGGGGAGGGAGGTCAAGCCGCCGTGGAGTGCTGCCCTAAGTTGGCACTAAAGAAGCCTTCTGAGATGCTCACCAGCAGTGATCTGAACCCCAAGGAACTGGCCAAGCGGGCCGACAGCCTGATTCGTCATTCCAGCAATCGTTACCTCACCACTGTGCGCATCGCCTTTCGGGCCAAGCAACGACGTTTCGATGATTTCGACGGACTGCTCGACGATTCGATGATCAAACCTGTGCAAAGGGCCATCATCGAGCTCAGCGACGAGCAGGACCAACCTGACCTGCTGCCCGGCTGAAGGCGCCGTGCAGGTTGGGGAAGGGGAGGGTTGGCGACTGGCCTTTAACCCCCTTAAGTCACCGTTTCCCTTGTTAGTGGGGGGGCGCCACTGGGCGGCGGAATTGACTCTGGCCGAGGCGCAAGTCTTGCAAAGGGCTGTCGCCAAGTTGGTCCAACAACATGCTGGGTTGGTGGATCAATTGATGGCGGAAGAGGCTCTGAGCCTTGAATTGGAGACTCGCCTGGCTGGTGAGGGCCAGCTTTGGTTGAGCCTTGAGGGAGATCGGAGCCAATGGTGCCTTGGTTTCGTCTTGACCCCGGAATCCGGGGTTCGGGGCCTGGAGGGCCATTGGGAGTCCGGGGCGACGGCGGCCTTCGTAGCCGCCTTAGCTGCCCTCCGCCTTGCCCCTGTTGAGCTTTGCCCAATTGAGACAGATGAGCTGGGAGCCTCTGATAGGCATTCTTAATCGGCGCTACTTTCCACCACCCCCGGTCGCTGGCGGCGGCGATTCCCCAGGTTTTCCCCAGGGTTGGACGCTTGATGCCAGCAGGGGCAAGGACCATGGGGAGAACAACGATCTAGTGCTTTTCCCCTTGACAAAAAGGAATGATTTGCAACGGCCCTGGCTGGCCAGCGTGCCGCCAGCCAGGGCCGCCCCGGGGGCGCCCTTGGCCGAGAGTCTCAGGCTGGGACCGTTCTGTGCCCATTGGCGGTGGCCCATTGACGGGGCCGCGCCTGTGTGAGGAACTGGGTCCGGTCTGAACTATCCCCAGGACATGAAAAAAGCAGCGAATCCGGCGGGGAACCAGGGGGTCGTCAGCCTGCGGGCCGATGTGCCGGCAGTGCTCCACGACGCCATGCGGGAGTTCATTGAAAGCCACCCCCACTGGGATCAATACCGGTTGTTTCAGGCCGCCCTCGCCGGTTTTCTGGTGCAGCAAGGATTAGACGATCGTGCTGTGACCCGGTGGTATCTGGCCCAAATGTTCCCCGCCCAGGGTGGCTTCACCACCAAGCCAGACCAGCGGGCTGCCTAGCCCGGCGCCCCTAGTAATTCATAGAGCCGGGTAGCGCTTGCCTCAGGCACCGGCAGAATCGAAAGCCTGTTGCCGCGTCGCACCACCGCCAATTCTTCGGGGCTGAACTCGGCGCGCAGGCGGTCCAGGCATAAAAGCGGGGCGAAGCTCGCTAGATAGGACAGCCGCACACAATCCCAGCGCGGAGCTTCTGGCTTTGAGGCGGGATCGAAGTATTTGGATTGCGGATCAAACTGACTGGGATCTGTGAGACCCACTTCAACTACTTCCATCAGGCCGACAATGCCGGGTGGGGAGATATTGGAGTGATAGAAAAAGGCCCGGTCACCGATCGCCATCGTGCGCATGAAATTGCGGGCTTGGTAGTTGCGGATGCCATCCCAGAGCGTGGTGCCTTCGGTCTTGAGGTGATCAATGCCATAGACATCTGGCTCGCTTTTCATTAACCAGTGGGCCATGGTGCTCCAGGGGGTCTGATGTATCAAAGTGCGGCCACAAGGGCCCGAAAATGGTCGCCGCGAGCTTCGAAATCACTGTATTGATCGAAGCTGGCACAGGCGGGAGATAGCAATACATTGTTTATACCAATTGCCCTGGCCAGGCCTGCCGCCAGCGGTACCGCCTGTTCCAGTCCTTCGACCCGATGCAACTGGCCCGGGTAGCAGTCTTGGCGTAGGAGGGCTTCAAATTCAGCGGCAGCGGCCCCGTAGACCACCACCGCTGCCGCCTGCTGGCGCAGTTGGGCTAACCAGCCCCTGGAATCCCCTTGTTTCGATTGGCCTCCGGCCAGCACCACCAGGGGACCTGCCAATGCTTTGAGAGCTACTTCGGCAGCGTCGTAATTGGTGGCCTTGCTGTCGTTGTACCAGGTGACTTGCCCAATTTGCCGCAGACGTTCGAGGCGATGGGGCACACCGGCAAAGCAACGCAAGGCCGCCTCCATCTGCCCAGGGGTCAGACCAGCGTGCAGGCCGACGGCGGTGGCCAGCAACATGTTTTGGCGGTTGTGGTCCCCTGGCATGGCCAGGCAGTCCGCCGCAAACAGGGGTCCTGAGCGTCCTTGAACCTGTCCGTCCGCAATCGAAAGCAGGGGGTCGATACCCGCTGGTAGATCGCTGGCACAACCCGCTGTGACCCAGTCGACCCGGTCCCAGCTCGGCGCCTGGGAGCGCAGGTCGGGATCGTCGGCATTCAAAATTCGTCGCTGGGAACGTTCGATCAGGCTCCGTTTGATGGCCCGATAGGCATCGATTGTGCCGTGGCGTTCCAGGTGATCGGGGGTGAGGGTCGTCCAGACCCCGATGGAGGGTGCCAGTTCCGGTGCCGCCTCAATCTGGTAGCTGCTGATTTCGACCACCAACCAGTCCGGAGCCTTGGCGCCGGGCGCCTGGCGTTGCAAGGCCAGTTCGGCGGCCGAGATGCCGACATTGCCGCAGAGTGGCGCATCCAGTCCGGCTTCGCTGAGGAGGTGATGCACCAGATGGGTCACCGTGGTCTTGCCGTTGGTGCCCGTGATGCCGATCCAGGGAGTTCCGGCCGTTGCTCGCCACGAGGAGCTGAGTTCCCCTTCCACCTGGATGCTTTCACGACGCCAGGCCAGCAGCAGGGGATGGTCCCAGCGGATGCCGGGGCTGACCACCACCCGCTCGGGCCGGGGCAGGCCCCCAAAGGTTTCAGGGGTTAAGGGGGCAGCCAGCAGTACGTCGATGCCTTCGTTGGCCAGGATTTCTGCTTGGGCCCTCAGGGCCTCATTGTCCCGGCTTTCGACAATCAAAACCCCATGCCCCTGGGAACGCAGCAGCCGAGCGGCACCGATGCCGGACCTGCCCAAACCCAGGACCATGGTCGTTGGGTGGGCCTCGGTGGGCATAAAAGAACCTGCCAAAAAAATTGAAAAAGATGGGCGATACTGGAATCGAACCAGTGACTCCTACCGTGTCAAGGTAGTGCTCTACCTCTGAGCTAATCGCCCGACTCATCGCCTGGAAACCAGGTGGCCGTTGGGCTGCCGAAGAACGTAATTCAGTGTTTCGGCTAACCCGAAGAAATTAGCACCAGCCCTGTCGGTTCCCCTGCGGCGGCGCGACCTCAACGCCAGGACTGCGTCGGCAGCGGCTCCGGCGCCAAGCACCGGTAGACCCAGTCAGGAGCGGATCAGATGGATCCGCCAGCGACCTCGTTTCGTTTCACTGACACCCTCGACCCTTAACTCCCCCCGACCCTCCAGCTGCACCCGCTCCCCCACCGCCAGTTCCCTGCTGGGGCTGGTCACCACCTTCCAGTTGATGCGGACGGCCCCTTCCCGAATCAGGGTTGCCATGCGGTTGCGGGAGAGGCCGAATCCCGCAGAGGCCACCGCATCCAGGCGCTGGGAGGCCTCCACCGTGTGCAGGTCCCGCTGGGCCCGCGGAGCGGGCAAGGCCAGTTCAGCCACAGGCCGCAGCTCAAAGCGCACAGCCACGGTTCGTACCAGCCCCTCGCTGCCTGCCAGTTTCTGGGCCAGCTCGGCGCTGACAATCGCCTGGGCACCCCGGTCACCTCTGGGCCAGAGATCGCCGATTTGGTCGTCCCGGGCACCGACGTTGATCAGGGCCTGGCGAAAATCAGTTGCGGCAGCGGGATCAAAAAGAAAGTTCCCGGCGAGCTCCAGACCCATCACCCGGGGTGGCTGATCGTCCACCGGCAGCAAGGCTTCGGTGCGTCGCAAAAGCAGTTGGCGGCGTTCGCTGCCGGGATAGCCACCATCGCTGACCAGGGTCAGCTCACTGAGGCTACCCAGCCGGATTTCCGCTTCTTCGCGTACTGCGGCGCTCAAAAAACCTGTCCAGACGGGTTGCCAGGTCCGCAGGGCCGTTTCGGCGGCCGCCAGCACAGGCTCCAGGGCCAGGGCCCAGGGGCTCCCTTCCGACAAGGTTTCGCGCAAGAGCATCCCTAGCCGACCAAACGGTTTCTAAGTCTCCCCCAGCCGCACCACCGCCTTGGGACGGGCCCGTTGCACTGTGGTCCAAGGAACCTCTTGGCCAGCCGCTGGCTCCAGCAGCAGCAGCCACTGGCCTTCCTCCAGTCGATTGCGCAGGCCCCGCACCCGGTCAGCATCCTCGGAGGCCACGCTGAAGGCGGCTGCAAAGCTGCCCATCCAGCCGGATACCAATCCCAACAGTCCCCCAACCACGGGTTCGCCCCAGGGGCCGAGGGCGGAGAAGGTGTGCAAATCGGTGATTTGGGTGAACGTGAGGCCCGCCAGGAAGCCGAAGGGCAGGAGCCAGCGGGCCATCGACCGCTGGCGGCGGCGGCGGGCCGTGGTGGGATCGAGCCGTTCGACTGTGGCCGGATCCGTTTCGCCAGGGCCAATGGCCACCAATTGCTGCAGGGGAGGCTCCACTGCAGCAAGTTCCTCCCGCAGGGCGCGCAACCGCTCCCGGTCGTCCAGCACCACCACCACGTTCAAGGACACCCCAACCTCCCGCCCAGCTCGGGCGCCGACATGTTGCTCACTACACTGCACCCCCGGCATGCCCCATCGGGCTGACCCCCTCTTCACGCTCCCCAGGGGCCCACCATTTGCCCGACATGACAAAGGTTCTGGTCTCCGATCCCATCGACCAGATTGGGATTGACATTCTTTCCCAGGTCGCCCATGTGGATGTGCGCACGGGCCTTTCGCAGGACGAGCTGATTGGCCTGATCGGCGATTACGACGCCTTGATGATCCGATCCGGCACCCAGGTGACGGGGCCGGTGATTGAGGCGGCCCCCAAGTTGCGCATCATCGGCCGTGCTGGAGTCGGCGTTGACAATGTCGACGTCAAGGCAGCCACCCGCCGTGGGGTGTTGGTGGTCAATTCGCCCGAGGGTAATACCATCGCCGCGGCTGAGCAGGCCCTGGCATTGATGTTATCCCTGTCACGCCATGTGCCCCACGCCCATGCCAGCACGATGGCCGGGGGCTGGGATCGCAAGACCTATGTCGGCAATGAGCTTTATAAGAAGACCCTGGGGGTGGTCGGCCTTGGCAAGATCGGCTCCCATGTCGCCCGGGTGGCCCGGGCCATGGGCATGGATGTGTCCGCCTACGACCCGTTTGTTTCACCGGATCGTGCCCAACAGATGCAGGTGAGGCTCCTGCCCCTGCCCCAGTTGTTTGCCGAAGCCGATTACATCACCTTGCATCTACCGCGCACCCCGGAGACCGAAAACCTGGTCAATGCCGAGCTGCTGCGCACGATGAAACCCACCGCCCGGCTAGTGAACTGCGCCCGTGGCGGCATCGTCGATGAGGCGGCGCTGGCTGAGGCCGTCGAAACGGGGGTGATTGCCGGCGCGGCCCTTGACGTTTATGCCAAGGAACCCCTGGCCGCCGATTCGCCGTTGCGCCAAGTCAAACAGAGGCTGATTCTGACTCCGCACCTGGGGGCCTCTACCGAAGAAGCGCAGGAAAACGTGGCCATTGATGTGGCCGAACAGATTCGTGATGTGCTCCTGGGTCTGCCCGCTCGCAGTGCCGTCAACATTCCAGGCCTGACGCCGGAAGTGATGGACCAGCTCAAGCCCCATTTGCAGCTGGCCGAAACCCTTGGACAACTGCTCAGCCAGCTCGCGGGCGGCCAAATCGGCGCCCTGGAAGTGCGTTTGCAGGGTGACTTCGCGGTCCATCCCTCCCAGCCCCTGGTGGTGGCAGCTCTAAAGGGTGTGTTGTCTACGGCCTTGGGCGACAGTATCAATTTCGTCAACGCCGCCCTGGAGGCCCGTGATCGGGGCATCAAGGTGCTGGAGGTGAAGGATGACGCCAGCCGGGATTTTGCCGGTGGTTCCTTGCGCCTCAGTTGCGACGGAGTCAAGGGCCACCACTCCGTCACCGGGGCCGTGTTCAGTGACGACGAGCTGCGCATCATCTCCATCGATGATTTTCCGGTGAATGTTGTTCCCAGCCGCCACATGTTGTTCACCCGTCACCGCGATATGCCTGGCATCATTGGCCAGTTGGGTTCTCTGCTGGGTGAACACAACGTCAACATCGCTTCGATGCAGGTTGGTCGGCGCATCGTCCGCGGCGATGCCGTCATGGTGTTGAGCATCGATGACCCCATCCCTGGCGAACTCCTGAATTCCATTCACGCCATTGAGGGCATTCAGGAGGCCCATCCGGTGACCCTTTGACGGGCCCAACCGTGGATCCTGGCCTCCCCCCTTCGGCAGGCCCACCAGGCTTGGCTGGTGCCCAGGCAACTGGGGCCACGGCCTGGTGGCGTCTGGAGATGGTTTGCGCGCCGGAATTGGAGGAGTCCTTGCTCTGGAAGCTGCCGACGCTTGGCATTACTCGGGTGGCCCTCACCCATCGGCCGGAAGGGCCCCAGCGCCGCCTGCTGCTGGCGTGGCTGCCCGAAAGCGACTGGCCAGCCCCCGAACGGGCCGAACTTGCCCAGGCCCTGGCGCCCCTGGGCGCCCCTTTTGGCCTCTCCCTGCCGCCGTTGGAGTGGCATCGCCAGGACGATGAGGACTGGAGTCTTTCTTGGAAGCAGCACTGGCAAGCCGATCCCGTCGGCCAGTCGCTATTGATTTTGCCGGCCTGGCTTGAGGCTCCCGCCGATGAGGCCCATCGCCGGCTGATTCGGATGGATCCGGGCAGCGCCTTTGGCACCGGCAGCCATCCCTCCACTCGCCTCTGTCTTGAAGCCCTGGAAGACCTGGCTGATCAACGGGGCGGTCTGGGGGGGCCACCCCCCCTCGCAGGTCTGCGGGTGGCCGATTTGGGCTGCGGCAGCGGCATCCTGGCCTTGGCCGCCCTACGGCTGGGTGCCAGCCAGGTGGCGGCGGTGGACACGGACAGCCTGGCCATACGGGCGACCACGGCAAATGCGCTCCTCAACGACTTCACCGTGGACGATGGGTCCCAGAACCCAGCCCAGCTAGATGGGTCCCAGAACCCAGCCCAGCTAAGCGTCGCCCTCGGCTCCACCAGCACCCTGGAGACATTGCTGGAGTGCCGCCCCGCCGATCTGTTGCTCTGCAACATCTTGGCCCCCGTGATTGAGGCCCTCAGCCCCTGCTTCGTTCGCTTGCTGGCCCCGGCAGGGGTGGGTTTCTTGAGTGGCCTGCTGGTGGACCAGGCCCCTGGTTTGGAGAAGGTTTTGGCGGCCCAGGGCTGGCGGGCCCAACTTGTGGCCCGGCAGGAGAGCTGGGGGTTGATGCGCCTGGAGATACGGGCTGATGTTGCATAAGGCACGCTGATCACTTCAGGCCTTTTGATTGGCCTTCCCAGCCTGCCGGGCCAAGATGGCTGGGAATCCCCCCCAGCGGGTGTATGAAGGGCACGTCCTTCAGGCACGGCTTCACCGTCGCCTGTGAGCTTCACTCCCTTTCATGGCTTCCTACAAGGTCACCCTCATCAACGAGAGCGAAGGCCTCAACAAGACCATTGAGGTTCCTGACGACCAGTACATCCTTGATGCTGCTGAAGAACAGGGCATCGACCTCCCCTATTCCTGTCGCGCTGGCGCCTGCTCCACCTGCGCTGGCAAGCTCACCGCCGGCACCGTGGATCAATCCGATCAAAGCTTCCTCGATGACGACCAAATCGAGGGTGGTTTTGTGCTGACCTGCGTGGCTTACCCCACCTCGGACTGCACGATCAAGACCCACTCCGAGGAAGAGCTGTACTGAGCTCGACTTCGCGATTCAGCGTTCGTCCGGTTCATCCCCCGTCGCCACCCTGCCGGGTGGCTTTTTTATGACTGTTAAGGTGCACGGCCTGCTGGAATTCAGCAGTGAACATGCCAGTCCCGGAGGCCAGTTCAGCTTTCGGGTGCTTGGTCCTTGCTGCCGCCTGTTTGATCGCGAGGAGTTGCCTTGGCCCTGCTGCCGCCTTGCCTGGCGTAGTAAGGAACCGAGTTGGCGACGCATCGGCCGTCGCTTCGTGCCTGACCTAGCGGCAAGGCGCTGCCCCTCCTACTCGGTGGAATTGCTGCAACCAGGCTCCCGCCCCACACCCACAGTGATCACCCTGTTCCCCCAGCGACTGGCGGCCCCTTTGCAAGAATGGTGGTATAGCAAATTGCCTGGCTCTATGGAGCCAGACAAAAATCAACCCCCAGTCCCTGATGGGTCTGGGGGTTGGGAGTGATGCCAGATTAGTGACGCGCCAGCAAGGAAAGCTTAGAAGGATCGATCAGAAGGATCGATTAGAAATAGATCTTGCCACCGCCCCATTGTATTCCTTGTACTTTAGGGGCGACAAGAATGTAGCCTGCAATCAGGCGGAGATCTTCTTCGTCGAGATCACGCATCTTAACAAAGACATCGCTACTACGCAGACTGGGATGGACGTCGGAGATACTATATTCTCCATCGAATGAAGTGGGGTCCTTCATAAAGTCCACCAAGGCGTCCACCGTGTTACGGGGAGGGGTGGCCAGGGCCAGGGTCTCGGGATCCAGACCCACGTTCTGGTTGGTTTTGGTGATACCGCCAGCGTGACAGGTGCCGCAGCTGTCGTTGAACAGCTTGCGACCGCTCTTGATTTCCTTCTCGCTGAACGTCACTGTTGTGCCATCGGCCGTGGCAGGCACCGTCAAGGTGGCGGAGTCCCACCTGGCGGCGGTGGCAGGGCCGGCAAAGCAGACCAGCAGCGCCAAGGGCAGAACCAGCAAGGTTTTGGCGAAGGCGCGAAGGGCTGAGTGGAGAAAGGGGGCCATGGGAGAAGCCGGGGAACTGGCGGTTAGACCGCGACTGAGACCTTGTATCACGGCCCGTGGGTGCACTGGTCGCGATTCAGGTGAACTGTTGCAGGCTCAGTCGGCGTGGGGGTCACTGTCAATATCGGCTTCACCCCCAGGGGTCAAATCAAGCCGCAGGAAGTCCCGGGCCACCCGCGTCTCGGCAAAGATCGCCCGCGCCTCGGCTTCAAGGTCCTCGGGGGTCACCGGATTTCCCTGCACATAGCGGGGGCTGAGATGGGTCAGCACCAGCTGCTTCACACCGGCGGCCAGGGCTGTTTGGGCCGCCATAGTGCTGGTGGAGTGCTGTTTCAAGATGGCCATCTCCGCCTCTCCATGGGCAAAAGTAGCCTCGTGGATCAAAAGGTCTGCCCCGCGGGACAGCTCGATCGCCGCTTCGCAGAAGACGGTGTCCGTGCAGTACACCAGACTGCAACCTGGGCGCGGCGGGCCGCAAAGCCTTTCGCCGTGGATCACCCGACCGTCCTCCAGGGTCACCGTCCGTCCTGATTTGAGTTCGGCGTAGATCGGACCGGGGGGTATTCCCAATTCCTTGGCCAGGTTCACGTCGAAACGTCCTGGCAGCGGTTTCTGGTCAATTCGGTAGGCGTAGGCGGGGATCCGATGGTTGAGGGGCGTGCAGCGCACGCTCAAGTCCCCATCGTCAAGCAGGACGTCACCGCTGTGGGCGGCCTGGCGGACCCGGTGGCTCCTGAGGGGATAGCCAATGCGGGTGGAGGATGTCCTCAGGACCCCTTCCAGGTAATCGCGCAAAGGATCGGGTCCGTAGAGATCGACCCCGGGGCAGCGGCCCGCCAGCCCCAGGCTGGCCAGCAGCCCAGGCAGGCCAAAGACATGGTCTCCATGCATGTGGGTGATGAAGATCCGCCGCAGCTGGGAGACCCTGAGGTCACTGCGCAGAAACTGGTGCTGGGTGCCCTCACCACAGTCAAATAGCCAGAGCTCAGCCCGTTGCGGCAGGCGCACGGCCACCGACGAAACGTTGCGGCCCCGGGTGGGAACGCCGGAGCTGGTGCCGAGAAAGGTGACCTGCACTTCAGTGCTGCCCAAGGGGCGCATGTTGCCACGGGCCATGGCAGGCTGAGCCCATAGGCGGCACAATGGCGCTCCTTATTCCATCCAGGTTCCATCCAGCTATGGCTTGTCTTCTTAGCTGGCGTTGGAGTCACGCCTTGGCCCTTCCCCTGGCCCTTGTGTGGGCGGCGCCGGCACGACCTGTCGGGACAAATCCCGTCTTGAGGATTCTTGTGCGGGCAGCCCCTGCCATTGATCTGGGCGCCTCTGGCACGGTCCTCAGGCTGAGTGATGCCCGGGGACAGCTGCTGTATGTCCTTGCCCCTGGCCAAAGTTTGAGGCTGCGATCTGGGGCCAGGGGGGTGATCCTCGAGCGGTCCAGCTCGACACCGGGGGTGCCATCCGGGCCCCTTGCCAGGGACGCCAGCCGGCCGCCGGCCGCCCAGGCCACCGTTGCGCCCGTCTTGGCGGTCGAGCTGCCAGAGGTCTGGGTCGACAGTGCCGCTCCAGGTGGCCTGGTGCCCCTAGGAGCGGCTCAGTATCGCGGCCGTTTACGGGTCGTGCCTTTGGGAGATCGCCTGCAGGCAATTAATTATATTGGCCTCGAAAGTTATCTGCCGAGTGTGGTGGGCAGTGAGATGCCGGCCAAATGGCCTTTGGCCGCGCTGAGGGCCCAGGCGATTGCCGCTCGCACCTATGCCATGGCCCAACGGCGTCCCGGTCAACTTTTTGATCTTCAGGCCACTGTGGCGAGTCAAGTGTATAAGGGGGTCGGGGCGGAAACGACTTCGACACGCCAGGCTGTCGCCCAGACCAATGGCCAGGTGTTGCTATATCGCGGCCGTCTGATTGATGCCGTATTCCACAGTTGTAGTGGTGGCAATACCGAGAACAGTGGTGAAATCTGGAATCGTCAACTTCCCTATCTCACTAGCGTCCCCGATTTCGACCAGGTCAGTCCTGTGCGCAATTGGAGCAAGGCCTTTGAGCCCCAGGAATTGCGTCGCGCCTTTGTTGAAATCGACGGTGTCACCGCCATCGAGCCCTTGGTCACCTCGACCTCCGGGCGCATCCGCCAAGCCCGTGTCACGGGCCCCGGGGGCCAGCTCGTGGTGAGCGGCGCCGAATTGAGGCGTCGGCTCGGCTTGCGCAGCACCTTGGTGCGCTTCCAGCCGCTGGCTCCGGCCAAGCCCCAGACGATCGCCTTCGCGGTCGCTCCGGCAAGTGACGCCGTGGAACCGTCGACTGCTGAGCCCGCCCCGGGCCCAAGGCCGTCCCCCGGGTTCCGGTTCCGCCTGCCTCCCCCACCGCCCCTGCCTCCTGTCGCCGGGCTCTCGGGGTCGGTCCAGCCGGCTGCTGCGCCCACTTTGATGGCCATCGGCCATGGTTTTGGCCATGGAGTAGGAATGAGTCAATGGGGGGCCTACGGCATGGCCTTGCGGGGGAAAAGCCATGCAGAGATCCTGCGTCACTACTACCAAGGAGCCGAACTGGGCCTCCGATCTCTCTGAGCCTTCTGCCCGGGTCCCAGGCCAGGCCACCCCGGGCAAGGCAATCCTGGAAGGGGGCCCCTGTTCAGTTCAGATCCTGCGTCTCGCCGACGCGGAGGCCGTGGGGGAGCTGGTGGCCCACTGGCTGTTGGCTTCCAGGTTGGACGATCCCAGTCTTCCGGTGGGCCTGGCCACAGGACGCACGATGGAACCGGTCTATGGAGCCTTGGCCCGCCAATTCGCCCAGCGCTCCGCTACCGAGCGCCAAAGGGTTCGTCGCCAATGGTGCAGCTTCAATCTCGATGAATATGTGGGACTCACGCCTAAGGACCCCCGTTCCTTTGCTGCCACCATGGCAGCCCAGTTGGTGACTCCCCTGCAGCTTGATGCGGGGTCCGTGTTGCTGCCCCGTGGCGATGGGGGTGATCCGGCCGCTGAGGCCCTGCGTTATGCCTCCCTGCTGGCGAGCAAGGGAGGTCTGGGGCTCCAGATCCTCGGCATCGGAGCCAATGGCCATGTTGGTTTCAACGAACCTCCCTGTGGTCCCGAGGTGGTCTGCCGTTGTGTCGCTCTCACCGCCAGCACCCGAGACGCCAATGCTTTTGCCTTTGGGGGCGATCCGGACCAGGTGCCAGATCAGGCCATCAGCCTTGGCCTCAGTGAGATTCTCAAGGCGCGCCGCATCTTATTGGTTGCCACCGGTGCGGCCAAAGCTGCGGTGCTGCGCCGCGCCTTTGAGGAGTCCCCAACGGCCGATCTGCCCGCGAGCTGGCTTCAGGCTCACCCGGATGTGACTGTCGTGGCGGATGGGGCCGCCCTTGGGCGTTAACCACCTCGGGGCGCCCTGCCCCTGACTCAGCTGGAGGCCTCGAGAATCTGCTCCAGCAGGCTGTCATCCACCTCCAGGTTGCTGACGACGCTGCGCACGTCGTCCAGGTCTTCGATCACTTCCAACATGCGTATGCAGGCCCTTACGTATTCGGTGCTCTCAAGGTGACAGGGCGTGACCGGGATCCAACGGTGCTCCCATTCCCTAACCTCAAGTCCCAGTCGTCTCAAACCATCTTGGAGGGCTTCGAGGTCGGCGAATTCGCCAACGACTTCGGCTCCATCCGTCTCTATCTGCCAGCTCAGCACGGCAGGACCACCTGCTTCCTCTAGGGCGAGCAGGAGTTCCACAAACGTCTCTTCATCATTACTTTTGCAATTGTTCAGGTCGACACGGACCACTGATCGCTGCACAAAGAGATAGCTGACGCATCCGGTTTCGCCGAGGTTGCCTCCCTGCTTGCCGAAGGCCAGCCTCAGATCCGCGGCTGTTCTGTTGCGGTTATCGGTGAAGGCTTCGACCAAAACAGCCACCCCTCCCGCCCCATAACCCTCGTAGCGCACCGCTTCAAATTGTTCAGCATCGGCGCCACTGGAACCAGCACCCTTGGCGATTGCCCGATCGATGTTGGCATTGGGCACACCAGCGGCCTTGGCTTTTTCGATGGCAGTGCGCAACTGGAAGTTACCGGCTGGATCGGCGCCACCCCTCGCCGCCACCATGATTTCCCGACCCAAGCGGGTGAACACAGCGCCGCGCTTGGCATCGACAACTGCTTTTGTGCGTTTGATCTGGGACCATTTGCTATGGCCAGCCATCAGAAGCGGGGGAAACGGTGGGCATACAGGTGGACTTCCTGCAACAAAATCCTGCCAGGTGGGCATTCCCCTGGGCCAGCTCAGCTCTCCGCTTGAAACACCAGCCGGGGCTGGAGCTGGTCGCCGGCCACGGCTCGGGCGATGCCGGCAAGCCGACCCTCCTGGTTTAGAACGGCCACGGCTTCGTCCTCCAGGTGGTTGGCTGCTGCCGAGAGGCGGCGCCCACAGCTCCAGTCCAGCTCTTCGGCTGCCGTCAATTGGCGCCGGCCAAGGTGGGGCAGGGCCAGCAGGGGATCCAGAAGCGGAGGCCTGGGGTCCTGATTGAGGCTATCCAGGGGGACGGACTGGGCGAGGCTGAAGCCGAGGGCTTCGCTGCGGCGGAGCTGGGCCAGGGCACCACCGCAGCCCAGCTGTTCGCCCACATCCCTGGCTAGGGCGCGAATGTAGGTGCCGGCGGAACAGCGGACGCGCAGCGAGATCTGACCCAGGACCGGATTCCAGTTCAGCAGGCTGAGTTCGTGCAGGGTGACGCTCCTGGCCTCCAGGTGCACCACTTCTCCCCGTCGTGCCAGGGCATAGGCCCTTTCGCCATTGACATGAACTGCAGAGACTCGGGGTGGGCACTGCAGATGGGTTCCCCTGAAGTGGTCGAGCAGGTTTTCAAGCTGCTCAAGCGTCAGTACAGGAACGGGGCCCCGTTGCAGCACTTCGCCTTCGAGGTCATCACTGCTGGTTCGCAGCCCCAGCTGGATAGTGCCTTCGTAGGCCTTGAGTCCCGGGAGGTAGGGCAGAAGGCGGGTGGCGGCCCCCAGGGCAATGGGAAGAACCCCACTGACCGCTGGGTCGAGGGTGCCCCCATGACCAACCTTCTTGAGCCCATAGGCCCTGCGTACCTGGTTCACACAGGTATGGGAGGTGGGTCCGCAGGGCTTGTCGAGGACCAGAAATCCGCAGGGGAGAGCAGCCAGCTCAGGCGACAGCGATGTTGACGCGTTTGCGGTTGCGCAGCCCCCGTTTGATCGATTCGAAGTTGACTACGCCGTCCACAAGGGCATACAGGGTGTCGTCAGAACCGCGGCCGACATTGACTCCAGGCATGACGGCCGTGCCGCGTTGGCGGATCAGAATCGAACCAGCAGTTACTGTTTCACCGCCATAGGCCTTAACTCCCAATCGCTTGGAGTTGGAGTCGCGGCCGTTGCGGGTGGAGCCTGTGCCTTTCTTATGGGCCATGGGAGGGGCAGCAAAGTGATGGTGAAAAGGGGTTTTCCCTAAAAACAGGAAGCTGGAAGCTTTAGGCGACTGGTTTGCCCGCCACGGTTATGGACTGGACCATCACCCGGGTGAGCTCCTGGCGATGGCCGTTTTTGCGACGGGTTTTCTTTTTAGGACGCATCTTGTAAACGAGAATTTTGGGACCACGGCGGTGGGCCAAAACCTTCAGTTCCACCAGGGCTTGCTCCACATAGGGACGGCCCAGGCTGGTCCCGTTGGCATCCTTCACCAACAGGACGGTGTCAATGGTCACGGTGCTGTCGACGTCCGCGTCAAGACGGTCCAAGTCGAGGTATCTGTTGGGCTGCAGCCAGAACTGCTGGCCGGAGGCCTCGACGATGGCATAGGCGGTGCCTGGAGATGGAGCGGAATCGGTCATGGGGCAGGCGGGGCGCGGCCAGGCTGGAGGTCATCCCTGGCAGGGTGCCGCCATTGGGCCTGGGCTCACGAATTTGGAAAGACAATCACAGATCCTCGCTTTTTAGGCCTCTGTTCGTCAAGATACCCATGGTTTTGGCCCCACCCCCCTACCACGCTTGATGCCCGAGGCCCTGCTCACAATTGCTTCCTTGCTGAGAGAACCCGGGCTGGCAGAGGCCTGCGCTCAGTGGCTGCAAGGTGGGCGCTACCAGTTGGTCTGCCTGGATCCCGGTGAAAATCCTGTTGAGCTGCTGGATCAACGGCGGGAAGATTTCGATGCGATTCTGCTGGAACAGGGGGCGCTTGCTGCCGATGTCTTTGGCGCTTTGGCGGAGAAGGGGTTGTTTCTGCCCGCTGTGGTCATCGGTGAGGTGACGGGTCGGCAGGAGTATCACGACGCTGAAGTTCATCTGCCTGCCGACCAGTTGGTGCAGTTGAGTTATGCCTTTGATGCGGCTGTCTCCCGATTTCTGCGCAGGGGTCTTGCCAATGGCGGCAACCAGGGAGTTGGGCATGGCAACGACGCAAGCGATCGTTGGAAATTGGCTAATCGGCTGAATGGTCGTCTGGGCTATTTGGGGGTCTATTACAAGCGAGATCCCTCACGCTTCCTTCGTCATCTCGGTGAAAGCGAACGTAGGGACCTGCTTGATTCCCTTAAGCTCACCTACAGGGACCTGCTGATCAGTTATTTTCAGGATCCTGCCGCTGCTAACCAGGCCCTTGAAAGTTTTGTCCATACCGCCTTTTTTAGTGACCTACCGATCACCAATACTGTTCAGATTCACATGAATCTGATCGACGAGTATGATAAGCAAATTAAGCTAGAGGGTCACAAAACCGATTTTCTCCAGGATTACCGCCTTGCGCTTCTTGATGTGATGGCCCATCTTTGTGAGATGTACCGTCGCTCCGTTCCGCCCGATGTCCCCCTAGGTCTTGCGGCCGTCAAGGGTGGGCCGCCTAAGTCAGCTATTTCCTTCGCCATGGACCAATCCTAACTATGTCACCTCGCAAGACCTACATCCTGAAGCTTTACGTGGCAGGAAATACCCCAAATTCGATGCGTGCCCTAAAAACATTGAGAAATATCCTTGAGACCGAGTTTCGAGGAGTTTATGCTCTCAAAGTTATTGATGTCCTGAAGAATCCCCAACTGGCAGAAGAAGACAAGATCTTGGCAACACCCACCCTCGCCAAGATCTTGCCACCGCCGGTTCGCCGAATCATCGGAGACCTATCTGATCGCGAAAGAGTTCTGATTGGTCTCGATCTGCTTTTTGAGGAACTCAACGACGAGTCCTACGACCCCGAGGATGGGCTTTTTGATGGCCCTGAGCCGGAAAGTTGAGTGGGTAAACGCACTTAAACTTCGACTAATTCTGAATTAAACCTCTTTTCTCGTTTCATGCAGGACCCCAATCTCTCCAGCAACACCCCTGGCACAGCCCTGATGCAGGTCCAAAAGCTGCCGACGGGGATGGAGGGTTTCGATGACATCCTTCATGGAGGTTTACCGATTGGACGTTCAACTTTGATTAGCGGGACTTCCGGTACCGGCAAAACTGTATTTTCGTTGAATTTCTTGCATAATGGTATACGGGATTTTAATGAGCCTGGCATATTTGTTACCTTTGAAGAATCACCTCTTGATATCCTGCGAAATGCGGCCAGCTTTGGATGGAATCTGCGTGAAATGGTTGAGCAGGATAAGCTGTTTATCCTTGATGCCTCGCCCGATCCGGAGGGTCAGGATGTGGCAGGTAGCTTTGATCTTTCAGGTCTCATTGAGCGAATAAATTATGCAATTCGTAAGTATAAAGCCCGTCGCGTTGCCATTGACTCTATTACAGCTGTTTTTCAACAATACGATGCTGTCTCTGTCGTGCGGCGGGAGATATTTCGGCTAATTGCCCGTCTCAAGGAAATTGGCGTAACCACCTTGATGACTACGGAACGCATTGACGAATATGGTCCAATTGCCCGTTATGGAGTCGAAGAATTTGTCAGCGATAATGTCGTGATTCTTCGTAATGTTTTAGAGGGAGAACGTCGTCGTCGTACGGTTGAGATTCTTAAGCTCCGAGGCACGACCCATATGAAAGGGGAATTTCCTTTCACGATGGGAGCCCATGGTGTCAGCATCTTTCCGTTAGGAGCCATGCGACTTACGCAGCGATCTTCCAATGTGCGGCTGAGTTCGGGAGTGCCGCGTCTCGATGAAATGTGTGGCGGTGGTTTCTTCAAGGATTCGATAATTCTGGCCACAGGTGCAACGGGAACGGGCAAGACTCTTTTAGTGAGTAAGTTCATTGAAGATGCTTGCCGTAGTAAGGAAAGGGCGATTTTGTTCGCCTATGAAGAATCTAGGGCTCAGCTGTTGCGCAACGCCACGAGTTGGGGTATCGATTTTGAACAATTGGAGCAGGATGGCCTACTAAAAATTATATGCGCTTATCCGGAATCCACGGGATTGGAAGATCACCTACAAATAATTAAAACTGAAATCAGTGAATTTAAGCCATCTCGAATGGCCATCGATTCGCTTTCAGCTTTAGCCCGTGGAGTTAGCCA
>Ga0207941_1000189_pt1 | contig 19623 bp, 20 predicted proteins | sample LakMenEpi13Sep12_FD_150695 | JGI IMG/M metagenome (GOLD analysis project Ga0207941, IMG submission 150695) | Freshwater microbial communities from Lake Mendota, WI - 13SEP2012 deep hole epilimnion (SPAdes) | ecosystem: Environmental > Aquatic > Freshwater > Lake > Epilimnion/Euphotic zone ...
GTACGGAAGGTGCTTGATGCTAGGGAGGCTGACGCGGCGGCAACCCCCGACCATGAGCTTGATTCCCGTGGCCCTCGCCTGGCCGATGCTCTTGCCCGGCATCGCCCTCTGGGCCCTGGCCATTTACTGGCCCCTGAGCCTCAGCCTGGCCCCCCTGGAGCAAGGCCTGGCGAGCGGCCCGCTCAATGAGGCCAGCCAGCAAATTGTGCTGGCATTGGCCAGCCTCAGCCTGGCCTTGGTGGCGGGATTGGCGTTGGAGTTGGGCTTGGGATGGGCCCTTGGCCCCAGCTGGGCCTCCAGCCTGGGATTGGTGACGGCCCTGTGGGCCCTGTTCTGGGTGCTGACGGGAAGGACGCCCTGAATGCTCAGGCCTTCTGGGTATCGCGATCGGGCCCCACCAAAACTGCCCGCAGCAGCAGCGGGGCCAAGAAGGTTGTGCCAATAACCATCATCAGAATCGCCGCCTCCAGAGAGGGGGTTAACAGGCCCGCCTGGGAGCCGAGGCCAAGAAAAATCAAACCCACTTCGCCGCGAGGCAACATGCCCAGTCCCACCACCAGTCGACGGGTTGGTTCGGCGCTGAAATAGGTCCAACCGGAGGCCAGTTTGCCAGCAATCGCCACGGCCAGCAGAAAAGCGGCCACCACCAGCCCCTGACGGTTGGCTGGATCGAAGGGGTTCAGCACCGAAAGGTCCATGGCGGTGCCGATCAGCACGAAGAAAATGGTGGCAAAGAGGGCCACCAGGGGTTTGACCGTTTCTTGAATCGCTTCGGTGCGCTCGGATTGGCTCAGGATCAAACCGGCCGCAAAAGCGCCTAGAGCCGCCTCCAGCCCGATCGCCTGGGAGGCAAAACAACAGAGAATGAGCACCACGAAAGCGGCGACCACCACCTCCCCCGGCGCCTTGAGCCAGTCGAGCAACTTGTCAAATAGGGGAGCGGCCCGCTGGCTGAGCCAGATCGCGGCAGCCACGAACAGCAGGGCCGCCAGAACCAACTTGAGAATGGGGGCGAGGCGCAGGGCATTGCCCGAAGCCAGAGACACCACAACGGCCAGGATGATGATGCCGAGAATGTCGTCGAGCACGGCGGCACCAATGACAATCTGCCCCTCCCGGGTTTTCAGGAAGCCCAATTCGCCGAATACACTGGCGGTGATGCCGATGCTGGTGGCCGTCATCGCCGCCCCGGCAAAGACCGCGGCGATGGCGGGGAGATGAAACAGGTAGTAGAGGCCAGCGCTGCCGGCCGCAAACGGCAACACCACCCCGGTCATGGCCACCGTGGCCGCCTGGGGACCCACCGCCACCAGTTCATCCAGTTCGCTCTCCAGACCGGTCAGAAACAGCAGGGCATAGAGACCCAGGGTGGACAACTGTTGGAGGCTGTCAAAGGAGCTCATGTAGATCTCCCGCACCCGCTCCGTGGATACAGCGGCCAGTTGGCTCACTAGCTGCACGGGCCAGGCAGCCAGCTGGGCGCCGGACTCGGGCGGCAGCAGCAGATGCAGACCAGAAACACCAATCAGCACACCAGCCAGTAATTCCCCCAGGATCGAGGGCAATTGCAGGCGGACCATCAGCTCGGCGAGGCTGCGGGCGGCAAGAAAAATGATCAGGAAACGGCCCACCAGGATCAGGGTTTCCGCCACATCTTCCTGGTGGGAGCCTATTTCAAGCAGCAGGGGCAGAACCATGTAATCAGCCATCCGGGGGCGACCCTAGGGCGTCTGGCGCGGCTCTAGATACCCGGTCGCAACCGACTTCAGTGTGGATCTCAGCGCCGGAAACCTGCCAAACAGCAACTGTGGCTACAGTTTGGCCCGTACGCGCTGCCATTGAGGCCAGCGTCTAGCAGCCGGAGAGCAGCAACCATGACCGAGCTGAAACCCCGCAACCTGCGCCTGCCGACCCCAGGCTGCTACGCCGACCCCGACCGCAGCGGGCTCGAAGCCAAAGATGTGTTCGACGGCATGACCGAACACCTCTTTTATACCCTCGGCAAGCTGGCCCCAAGCGCCAGCCACCACGACCTTTACATGGCCCTCAGCTACGCCGTGCGCGACCGGCTGATGACCCGTTATCTCGCCGGGATTGAAGCAATCAATGCCACTCCCACCAGGGTGGTGGCCTATCTATCCGCCGAATTCTTGATCGGTCCCCAGCTTGGCAACAACCTTTTGATGTTGGGCATCCAGGAGGAGGCCGCCGAAGCATTGCGGGGTTTCGGCATTACCGACATTAACGAGATTCTCAACGTCGAGGAAGAACCGGGATTGGGCAATGGGGGGCTAGGGCGCCTGGCGGCTTGCTTTTTGGAATCCCTGGCCTCGCTCCAGATACCAGCCACCGGCTATGGCATTCGTTATGAGTTTGGCATTTTCGACCAACTGATCCGCGACGGCTGGCAGGTGGAGATCACCGACAAATGGCTCAAGAGCGGCTGGCCTTGGGAGATCCCCCACCCGGACCAAGCCTGTATCGTGGGCTTCGGGGGGCACACCGAGAGCTACCGCGATGAGCGTGGAGCATACCGGGTGCGCTGGATTGCCGCCGAACATGCCATCGGGGTGCCCCACGATGTACCGGTGCTGGGCTATCGGGTCAACACCTGCGACAGGCTCAGGCTCTGGCGTGCTGATGCCAGCGAAAGCTTCGATTTCCAGGCCTTCAACATCGGCGATTATTACGGCGCCGTCGAAGAAAAGGTGGGCAGCGAAACTCTCTCCAAGGTTCTCTACCCCAATGATGGCACCGACGAAGGTCGAAAACTGCGCTTGAAGCAGCAGCATTTCTTCGTAAGTTGCTCGTTGCAGGACATGATGCGAAACCTGGAGGCCAGGGGCATTCCCATCCAGGAATTCAGCGACCACTGGGCGGTGCAGCTCAATGACACCCACCCCTCCATAGCTGTGGCCGAGCTGATGCGGCTGCTGCTCGACGACAAGATGCTCAGCTGGGAGCAAGCCTGGGACATCGTGACCCGCTCGCTGTCGTACACCAACCACACCTTGTTGCCCGAAGCCCTGGAAAAATGGGACCTAAATCTGTTCGCCTCGCTGTTGCCAAGGCATCTCGAACTGATCTACGAGATCAATCGACGTTTCCTACAACAAGTGCGCCTCAGATATCCGGGCAATGAAAAAATCATACGCAAGGTTTCCATAATCGACGAAGATGGATCCCGATCGGTGCGGATGGCCAATTTGGCCACCGTAGCCAGCCACCACGTCAATGGCGTTGCCGCCCTGCATAGCGACCTGGTCAAGCGTGATCTGTTCCCTGAATTTGCAGCCCTCTGGCCCGAAAAGTTCACCAATGTCACCAACGGCGTCACACCGCGCCGTTGGTTGGCCCTGGCCAATCCCCGCCTGACAGCCCTGCTAAACGAAAGCATTGGAGACGGGTGGATCAACGATCTGAGGCAACTGGAACGCCTGCAGCCCCTCGCTGAAGACAACTCCTTTCTGGAGCGCTGGCAGGCCACCAAACTAGCTGTCAAAAAAGATCTGAGCCTATACATTCATACCCATACTGGCGTCCTTGTTGACCCAGCCTCCCTATTCGATGTCCAGGTGAAGCGGATCCATGAATATAAACGACAACACCTTAATGCGCTGCAAGTTATTGCCCAATACCTGCGCATCAAAAACGGACACGCCGATGGCAGTGCGCCACGTACTGTCATCTTTGGTGGCAAGGCGGCACCGGGCTACGCCATGGCCAAATTGATCATCCGCTTCATCAATGGCATCGCCGATACGGTCAATTCCGATCCCGATATGGAGGGACGACTGCGGGTTGTATTCCTCGCCGATTACAACGTCAAACTCGGTGAGCGGGTCTACCCGGCAGCCGACCTCTCGGAGCAGATCTCGACGGCGGGCAAAGAGGCCTCCGGCACCGGCAATATGAAATTCGCCATGAATGGGGCCCTCACCATCGGCACCCTCGATGGCGCCAACGTCGAAATTCGAGAGCAGGTGGGAGCGGAGAATTTCTTCCTCTTCGGCCACACCGCCGACCAACTCGTAGGCCTACACCAACAGGGCTACCGCCCCTGGGAAGTGATCCCGGCCGAACCGGAATTGGGCGAAGTGCTGCGACTGATCGAACAGGGACATTTCAGCCAGGGGGATGGGGAGCTGTTTAGACCCCTGCTGGAGAACCTCACAGGCAGCGATCCCTTCTTCGTTTTGGCCGACTTTGCCGATTACCTCAGGGTTCAGTCCGCCGTCAGCTCGGCTTGGGCCAATCGCGCCCACTGGAACAGGATGTCAGTGCTGAATACGGCCCGCACAGGATTCTTCTCCTCGGACCGTTCAATCCAAGAGTACGCAACGCGCATTTGGCAGGCCGAGAAGTATCCCGTAACGATCACCTGTGAGATTGATGAATCAGATCAGGGTCTGTGATCGGGTAAGTCGGGTGTTTGATGTAGGAGTCGGTTGAGCCGCAGACGATCGGCATTGAGGGGGTCAGGGGCAAGTTCCCCGGCCACCTCCCGAAATTTTTGCTCCACTTCTTCGGGCACGCGCACATCAAAAACGCGCTCCATCAAGGCCTCGATCGAGAAGAGGTGTGCATTGATGTTCTCCAGATCGGCCATGGCTTGCTGCATGGCATCCGGCTCGTCTGCCGTATCAGCCTTGGTGGACTCGGTCGGGGCGGCTACCGGGGCTTCGCTTTCGCCGTAGTGCTTCTGCAGCTCCTCAAGCACCCGCCCGGCCAAGGTGCGAAAAGACTGCAAGGCAGCCCAATTCAGCTCCTGCTGTTGGCGGAGACTGGGGTTTTCACGAATCAACCGGTCGTGCTCGCGGTAGAACCGCTGGCAATCAGGGCATTGGCAGGGCTCTTCGCTCACCGCTTCCCCTTGTCTCAATCAACACCCATCATGGCATTACCGCCGATGGGCTGCCGGAATCAGGCTCCGGAGGGTCCAGATCAGCAGCCGGCAGAGGGATCTCAATCGAGCTGACGACGTTGATCACATCCCGCAGGCGCATGGAATCAGCAAACCAGCCCATGGCCTGATCTACGTCGCCCCGATGTTCGGCGCTACAGGCTTGTTCCTCATGGGCCTCGGCCAACAGGGCCAACCAGCAAAGGCAACGGGCCTGAACCACCGAAAGATCAATCTCCTGGGGTTCGCCGCAAGCGATTCGCTCGCTCTCCTGCTGCACCAGCAACCGCAGTCGCAGGTCATGAAGGGGGGTCATTAAGCACCACCAGGTTTATCCACGCTAGCGAAAGCGCCCCAAAAATGGCCAACACCACCGCTGGAGCGACCAACCCCTCAAAAGCCCAGCGCTTGCCGAACCGCAAGCCCGCCCCCACCGAGGGAATTGGCTGGAAGCCAAAAAGGTTAAAAAAACAAACCAACCCGGCGAGGCGCCCTTGACCAGCAGCCGCTCGAAGGTGAATGGTGGGGACGTCGTGCCTATTCATCTTCAATGGGACCGCATGCTCAAGAACATTGCTTGAACGCTACATACATGTTAGGCTTTTTAGCGTTATTGCCTTTGCTTTCCGTCGCCCCAGCCCTCCCGAAAAATGGAATTAAAAGAGGAATTCGAACAACTGGCCGAATCAGATTTCGTTAAACGTAGAAACATTAGGTCAAAATCTTCTTTCGCCCTTGCCCTGTTGGGCTGGCTTATTATTGGATCTGCACTAAATTCTGTCATCTTCGCTTCTTTACCCCTAAAGGTGGCCGCAGTCGATTGGCAACTCAATTTGATCGGATCATTACTTTCAGTTAGTTTTAACTTTTTGATTGGCGCCACGCTCATTATTATTACTCAGCTGTTTAATACCAAGGAAAGGATTTTGCAAAAATGGCAGATTCTGGTGAGTAGACTTGCCGCCTTGTTCACAATTTTGTTGTTACTGATTATACCATTGCAGTTTGCTCTAGGCTCAAGAGCACTAATACAACAAAGCGTTCCCGCTACTCAAGCAATTAATAAGCTTAAGGGTGTTGTCGATAAAATCAGTGGGATGAATTCCGAGCCTGAATTACGTGCCTTTTTGACCTCTTTACCCGATACTCCAGCGTTGCCCGCCAAATTTAATGCTCCTTTCCCAGTGATCAAGAAGCGGTCAATCGACAACCTTAAGGCTAGCATCAATCTAGCAACTAATAATGCAGATCTTCAGAAAACCCAAAGAACCAAGACTTTTTTAAAAGAAGCGGCCAGAAATACCGCCCAAGCAATCTTGATGGCTAGTGCATTTTCAATATTGGCCAACTTTAACCCAAGAGCAACCAATGTATTTACGCGATTCCTTGCGTCACTAATGCACTCTGGCAGCTCGATACCCAGCAGACAAAAAATCCGCCGCTGGCGCGACATCTAGTGGTAATCCAAGCCCATCATGCAATATCACCGACATGCACAGGATCACCGACACGCACAGGGCCGGTTCCAACGCCTGCTGTTGCTTTGCACACAACCTACTCGCCGATCTCGCTTTCCACAACAAGTTGCTTGTCCGCCGAAGTGTACATTCGCTGTAGACTAGTATCTTACCAGCTTTTGCATGCTATCGATGTCACGCTCTATTGAGCCCGGTAACCAGGAAGAAACCCAAGATTATGGGGATCTGAACTTTCAGGACCAACTCGATTCGCGGCCCGCAGGAAAAACCAACTTTATTCAAGATCTTGCTGAACCGCTCAAGTGGGTCGGATTCGCTCTTATGGGCATCTATGCGGCAGCAGTGGGTGCCGCCGCGCTGCCTGTAAGGCTCCTGGATCCTGCCTGGATAAACAGTGTCTGCAGCAGCATTCGTAGTGGGGTGCTCTTCCCCTTGCTGGCGATGGTGCTGATCCTGATCGGCGCTTACCTTGAGCGCACTGGCAATGAGCCGCCGCTGATAACCAGACTGCGGCGGCTCTGCAGCTGGGTGACACTGGGTTTTGTGCTGATGATCCCTCTCCAGATCTGGTCTGGACAGAAACTGATTGATCTGGCGATCCAAAACCAACAAGCCAGGGTCCAACCTTTAGATATGGCGCTCAGGGCCCTCTATGCCACCACCAATGCCGATGAGTTGCAGGCAGCCATCCGCAGCATCCCTGGCGCCTCGCCCAATATCAGCAATCGCTTCGACGAACCGGTCCGGCTGATTCGCGATCGGCTTATCGCGGAAATCGAGCCACAGCTGGACAAGCAGAAGGACCAAATCAAGGGAGTGATCGGCGGAATACGCCGCGATAGCGTTATCGTCCTTGTGAAGGATACAAGTCAGGCTTTGTTTAGCGCCCTGGCCTTTGCAGCCCTAGGTAGATCCAAGTCCAACAGGCCCACGCTTCTGCAGAAGCTTGTGAGGCCAACCAAAATGTCTGGCGCTCAACTCGATGAGTATGACAGGTTTGCTAACGCTAACGAAAAAATCTGACTATTGGCTAAATGCTTAACCGAACTATCTGGCAACAAGAAAAATAGGGCTGGAGGCCAAGCCCAATGATGTTAAAAGTGTGTTAAACTGTTTTTCTAAGAAAAAAGGCTCAAATTCAAGAAGCGTCCGGGCGCCCTAACGCCTGGACTGATGACTCAAAAACCCAAATAATTTTATGACATGCTTGGATTTCCCCACAAACCGTCTGCAAGCAGCCCTTCTGAGCTCTTTGTGGTATGATTACTCAGCCTCCTTTTTTTTCCATGCTCAAGCTTCTTTGCTCAAAACCATTGGGTGTTGCGCTTGCAGGTGCAGCAGGTGTTTCATTCTTAATCAGCAATCCGGCCAAAGCTGCCGTCAGTTGTTCAACTGTTAGCACCATTCAGGCTCTAATCAACGCCGGGTCTTGCTTCTCTAGAGGAGCAACAATTACTTATAGTCCCACTCTTTCGGGCTTCAGAGTCACTGATTTTGTTACCATCACGACGACAGGAACCGGAACTGTTGGTACAGGAACAGCAAACACTTTAAATTTTTCTGTCCAAGGTAATCCTACCCCTTATGCATCTCCCTTTACTGGGGAATTAAAATATTCTCTTGCTGCCCCGTCGGGAAGATCCATTGTCGATTATACCAGCGCATTGTCCAGTTCTGCTAATGGGGGCAACAATAGAGGAACTTTTGACCTAACCGGAAGTGCTGGCACTGCAGCAGCAACATATGTCCCTCTCAACTTAGCCGTTGGTGCAACTAAAACTTATGCCAGCACATCAGTTCTTACTGATGCATTTACGGCTTCGGTTGGCGTAACTCAGGGCGCTATTCAGCAGTTTACTCAAAGTTTCAATTTCCAAAATACCCCTATTGATCCTCCCGGTCCCGGTCCCCAGGGTGTTCCCGGTCCCCTGCCTGTGCTAGGCGCTGGAATCGCGTTTGGTTATTCACGCAAGCTTCGGAAGCGTATTGCTGCAGCCTGAGTTCTGTCCCTCTTGATCAAGCCTCCCTACAATGGGAGGCTTTTTTTTGGTCGCGTAGCCACGGTACGATAGTATGTTAACTGCTTAAGCATGAGGGCTTTGCAATGGTTCAAAGCGACTTTAACAAGACGAGTAATAGTTTAGACGAGTCGAAAAGTAACTCAAGAAGTGTTCAGAAGCTGGTGGCACAGTGCCTTCAAGTTTCAGCATTTCTAATCGCCTTTTCCAGTCTTAATACGTTTCTCTTCTCCCTGTTTCCTTTCAATGGCTCGCGTTCAACATGGCTGCTTGCCATGAGCGCATCGGCCCTATCTGCCGCCACGCCATTGTTAATCTCATTTTTGTTAATCGCATGTGCCGCCGGATTTGACCCCAAGAGTAGGCCAATCACATCTCGTCTAAAATTTATTTGCAGGGCATCTTGGTGGATAAGCTTGTTTATGATTATTTTAATTCCAATTCAGATTGTCTCGGGCATCAGAGCTCTTCAGGCCCAAACCCAATTAATCCTTGGTGAAGTTGTTGAACTAAAGAACATCATTAATGGGATTAAGGCTACTGGCAATGAAGCTGAGCTACGTGCGTTTATGGCATCTCTGCCAAATCCTCCCAAACTGCCCGCGAAATTCGACGCTCCATTTCCTGTGATCAAGGCAAACGCAATCACCAATCTAGAGGGTACTGTTAATCGAGCACTCTATGATGCTGAAACGCAGAGAAGAAATAACTCTCAGAACTTGATTAGAGAGTACGTGCGCAATGCCATTCAGAGCTTACTGCTGGCGGCTGCATTCTCAATGTTAGCGGGTCTTTTCTCTGAAAAATATGGAATTGGGGGAATTATTTTGAGGTTGCTCAAGTTGTAAATGCTCGCATTCAGCATTGACTGCAATGGCTGGATTCCTTTTTGGTGGTATCCTTTGTTTTTACCAGGCATTTGGGCAGCCCTGCTACGAACTAATGATGTCTCTAACTGGAAATGGAGCCTCCCTCGGAGCGGAACGCGGCTGCTGATGTCGCTCGACAGTTACAATAGCCTGTTGGAAAACGTGCATCTGCACCATTCTTCCGCAAATGCCGCCCATCTGCAGCGCTCGCAGGAGCAGTCCGAGAGGGGTGAATGGCTTCGGCCTGCCCTCATCGAGCCGGGCCAGGCTGGTGCCGGAAGCTGAGCGGCTGGTTCGGACCTCCCACTGACAAGGCGTCTTGATTTTCTGACATGCTGGTTGCCTGCACACTCTTGCAGCCCGTGGTGCTATGATTAACACGAATGTTTTTTCCTCTCAAAAATGTCAACAGCTAAACGCCTGAAGGCTTCAAGCTTTTTGATGCTCTGCTTTGCAGGGTCTACCTTGTTCGCTGCAACTCCTGCCAAGGCTGTAGATTGCATGGATGACATAGCTAAAATCTCAGATCTGATAGCCGCTGGTTCTTGCGATTTAAGAGGAGTTCTATTAACCTACGTACCAAGCCTTACAGGATTTGCACCTACCGACGATCTTACTATTTCAGTAGCGGGACCTGCGCCCGCATCCAACCTAACTATCGGCGTTATGGGTTCCCCTACGCCATATACCAATCCTTTTACCGGTGAATTCAAGTATAATCTAACGGCACCAACCGGCAAGTTTATTACTCAGTACACCAGCGCTATTTCAAGTAGTGCAAATACGGGTAACAATACATCAACCTTCAACCTCACTGGTGCAGCTGGCACTGCGATGGCCACCTATAATCCAGTAAATGTTGCTCAAGGTCAAACCAAATTCAACTCTACTTATGTAACTAGTGATAATTTTACCTCACAAGTTTCTGTAACTCAGGGTACCATCCAGATGTTCTCATCAAGTTTTAACTTTGCCGATATTCCCCCTGCTCCCGGTCCCCTTCCATTGGCAGGCCTTGGAATAGCTTTAGGTTATTCACGTAAGCTCCGAAAGCGCATTGCCGCGTCCTGAGCTTGATCGCGCTTTGCCAAGCCTCCCTTTTAAGGGAGGCTTTTTTGCTGATCGCACAGCCACGAAGCGAGTTGCACAGTGCCTTCAAGTTTCAACATTCCCTATCACCCTTTCCAGTCTTAATACGTTTCTATTCTTCTTGTTTTTTCAATAGCTTGCGCTCAACATCGCTGCTTGGCATGAGCACAGCCCAATGCACGCCTCCAAAGGCCTCGGCCGCTGCCCCCTTAACGCCATGAGCCTCCCTGTTGCCCTCCTGGCTTGACAGGGAGCTGGCCTGTGATTCAGTCGATTTATCGTGCGCCTCGATCCCAGCGATCTCCCTCCGGGTTGGGATGCCATTCCTCACAGCCGCACCCGCGCAGCCTTCGGTGGCCGCTGGCTTCGCGCAGACGGTCAGTTGGCTCTGGTGCTGTCCTCGGGGCTGGTGCCCCAGGCCCGCAACCTGATGCTCAACCCCCTCCATCCCGCTATCACCACAGTAAAGTTCGGTTTCACCGGCAGCCCCAGCTCCAAACTGGTTCGAGGCTCCCGTCAGCAGCGAAAACTGGTCTTATTATAAAGTGGGTGCAAAATGTTAAACTTATTTAAATCTGATGGATTCATCTCAAGCCACCCGCCAGTTTTCATCTCAAACCACCCGCAAGGTTTCATCTCATAGCACCCGCAAGTATTCGGCCGCTGCCCTAGACAGGGTAGCTTTTGTGCTGATTGGAATCTATATTGTTTCATTGATCGCTGCGCTGATACCGCCCAATATCAATGATCCCAGGTGGCTAACCCTGGTCCTGGATTCGCTTTTAGATCGTGCTTTCCTACCCCTAATCGGTGCGGTACTGATTCTTTTAGCCAACCATTTGGATCGTCGATCGGCCATCATTTCCAAGCATCGCAATTGGGTGCAAAAATTCGCCCCCCTTGCGGCCCTTGGATTTTTCCTGATCATACCCCTGCAAGGTCTGGCAAGCTACAACGTATCAATTGCGGCCAATAGAGCAGCCACACAAAAAACAACTAATCTCACTCGGGCCATGTCGAAGATTCGCGCTGCTCAAAACGAAGCTGCATTGCTAGCGGGCATCAGTGAAGCTGGGATCCAGAATTTCCCCCCAGGCAAGCCGCTTGTACCTACTGCAACGGACAAAGAACAAATACTCTCCCAACTTTCTACTGAAGTCTCAAGGCTGCAATACCAATCCCAAAAAAATAGCAAAAATTTCATGCAAGGTTTGGTTTTAAAATGGTTCCGAGATGGCGCCATGGCCTTCCTTTATGGCTTTGGCTTCCGCAGCCTTGGCAAGAAAAATGAAGCAGTAAGCAATACTAGTGTTCATGCACACACCAAAACCAACCAACGCCGCTAGTAATAAGACGATCAAAAGCCCTTGTACAAACTTGGGCCTTTCTAATTGGCAGCATCGATCAGAATCACGGGGCTGGCGGGACTCGAACCCACGACCTACGGTTTAGGAAACCGTCGCTCTATCCGGCTGAGCTACAGCCCCACTGGAATCCATTATTCCACCCTGGGCTCCCGGGAAGCTCACCATTGAGCCTTTCTTTTAAGCTGGTCGCGAAAGCAGGCGAGGTGATCGCAATCGGGGGCCGGACTGCCTAAAGGCTGGCTGACCACTCGGTTGAGGAAAGTCCGGGCTCCCCAATGGCCAGGCCTGCTGGGTAACGCCCAGTGCGGGCGACCGTGAGGACAGTGCCACAGAAACACACCGCCGATGGCCCCGGTGAGGTTCGCCCCGCCAGGTGCACAGGCAAGGGTGCAAGGGTGCGGTAAGAGCGCACCAGCGGCATCGAGAGGTGCCGGCTAGGTAAACCCCGGCTGGGAGCAAGGCCCAGGGACAACGGTTGGCCAGCTTCCCCGTCCCGCTTCAAGTGCGCCGCTAGAGGCCGTCGGTAACGGCGGTCCCAGACAGATGGTCACCCCGCTGGCGTGCCAGCGAGAACAGAACCCGGCTTATGTCCTGCTTTCACCCCCTTGGCCCCTGTCACCGGCGGCCCCCCCTCCATGACTCCCCAGCGTCGCCGCCTGCTTCTAGAGCTGTTGCACCGGCTCGGCCTGGACCCGGCGGCGCCGGCTGGCCCCGGCAGCAGCGATAGCGCCCTCGCCCCCATCGAAGAGGCCCTCAGCCACCGATCCGCCGGCCGGCCCGTTGATCACGAACAGCTCGAATTTCTCGGCGACGCCGTACTGCGCCTCGCCGCTTCCCTCTACCTGCGCCGCCACCACCCCCAACTCAGCGTCGGCCAGTGCTCCGCCCTGCGGGCCCAATTGGTGAGCGATCGTTGGTTGGGGGAACTGGCCCTGGCATGCGGCATCGAACCCCTGTTGCACCTGGGGGCCATGGCTGCCGCTGATCGGGCCGGTCGGACCACCGTGCTGGCCGAATGCTGCGAAGCCCTGATCGGTGGCCTGTTCATCGCCTGGGGGGGCCCAGACGGAGGCCTGGAGCCGGTGCTCCAGTGGCTCACCCCCCATTGGCAAAAGACCAGCGCCGAACTGCTGCAAGATCCCCATCGCCACAACTGGAAATCGGCTCTACAAGAATGGAGCCAGGGCCAGCGCCGCGGCCTGCCGACCTACAGCTGCCAAGAGCTCAGCCGGATCCATGGCGATCCCCGCCGTTTTCATTGTCGCGTGGAGGTCGGCAGTGAGGACCTGGGGGAAGGCTGGGGCGGCTCCCGCCGCCAAGCCGAACAGCAGGCGGCCCGCGCCGCCCTGGCAAGCCTGGATATCAGCCCTCCTGCAACAGGGTCGCCAGCGGCAGGGTGACCAACTTGTCCCAGTTGCCCCCCTCAAACAAGACCGCGGCCCGGCTGCCGCTGATGCGCTGCACAAAGCCTTTGTAGCCGTTGTAGATCGAACGTGGATCATTGACCACCACCGTGGTGCCCGGCAGGATCGGCAGGGTCGTCATCGGGGCTCCTGAATCAAGGCCAGCAGCGCCATTATCGGCCCCGCCAGCGGAATTGGTGCTTGGGGCCTTCCCAACCAACCGAGACTGCACACTGGTGGCTGACCGCCCTGGCCAGCGCGTGAACGCCGACGAATTCCCCCCAACCCCCGAGGCCGACCATCTGAGTCCCGAGGGCAATCCCCTGCTGGTGGTGGGGACCCTGGTGGCGGCCCAGGGCCTGGCGGGCGAACTGCGCATCCTGCCCCGCAGTGATTTCCCCGAGCGCTTCACCCAGCCAGGCCGGCGCTGGCTACTGGCGCGCCAGGGCATGCCCCGGGCCGTGGAGCTGCTGGGGGGACGCCAACTGCCAGGCAAATCCCTGTTTGCGGTCCGTCTGGCCGGCGTCAGCAGCCGCGACGCAGCGGAGGCCCTGGTCCATCAGGAGTTTTTGGTGGATGCCAGCCAACGACCCAAACTGGCCCCCGGAGAATTCCACCTGCTTGATCTGGTGGGCCTCCAGGTGCGCCTGCTTGACGCTGCCGCACCTCCGTCAAGCCCCGGGGACCCGATCGGCCGGGTGGTCGACCTCATCCACGGCGGCAACGATCTGTTAGCGGTGGAACTTGCCCCAGCCGAGTCGCCGCCGGCTGGCGGCCAGCCGGCCCCTGGCCGCCGGGTGCTGATCCCCTTTGTCGAGGCGATCGTGCCCATCGTCAACCTCCAGGAAGGCTGGATCGGACTCACTCCTCCGCCAGGACTGCTGGAACTCTGAACTGCCCAGATCGTTCACGAAGGCGTTGCGATTTATTCCACCGTGACACTCTTGGCCAGATTGCGGGGCTGATCGACATCCAAACCGCGGTGCGCGGCAATGTGATAGCTGAGCAACTGCATCGGGATCACCGTCAGCAGGGGACTCAACAATTCATCCACCACCGGCAGGGGCAGCAGGGTATCGAACAGCTCGGTGTCCGGACAGGCCGGGGCAACACCGATCAAACGGGCATCCCGGGCCTTGGCCTCCTGGGCATTGGAGAGCACCTTTTCAAACACCGTCCCCGGCACGGCAATCGACACCACGGGAACGCGGGCATCAAGCAAGGCGATAGGTCCATGCTTCATCTCACCGGCCGGGTAGCCCTCGGCATGGATATAGCTGATTTCCTTGAGCTTGAGGGCCCCCTCCATGGCAATCGGATAATTAATGCCCCTGCCCAGAAAAATGACATCCTGGGTATCGCTGAACAGGTGGGCCAGCTCGGCGCAACGGCGGTCGTGGTCCTCGACGAGCGCTTGTAACTGGGCCGGCAATTGCCGTAATTGGGCGACGAGGGCCAGCAGCCGCCCGTGGTCCGGCAGCCCCGGCTGCCGCAGACCCGCCGCAGCCCGCCGCTCAGCGAAGGCCAAAGCGAGGCCATAGAAGGCCAACAGCTGGCCCATGAATGTCTTCGTGGCGGCCACTCCCACTTCAATCCCGGCGCCAATATCCAGAATGTGGCTCACCAGCCGCCCCAACGAACTTTCGGGCCGGTTGGTAATCCCCAGCATGCGCGGGGCATAGGCCGGGTCGCCGTGACGCTGGCGTCGGTCCTGTTCCATAATCAGGGCCGCGAGGGTGTCGGCGGTCTCCCCGGACTGGGTGACGCCGATCGTGAGCATTTGGGGCGAAAGGGGCGGCGGTGCGTAGCGGAATTCACTCGCATAGAACACGGTCGTGGGCAGGCCCGCCACCTGCTCCAACAGGTAGGCACCCACCTGGGCCGCATGGCGACTGGTGCCGCAGGCCAGGATCTGGATCCGCTCCACACCGTTGTAAACCTCCTCATCCAGGGGCAAGGCCACCAAGGCGCCCTCGGGCAGGTGGCGGGCCACCCAGAGCGCGGCGGTCTCGGGCTGCTCATGGATCTCCTTGAGCATGAAATGGCGGAAGCTGCGCTTGTCCGCCACGTGCTCGGTACCACTCAGCAGGCTGGGGTTGCGCTGCACCCGCTCACCGGTGGCGTTGTACAGCTCGATGCCCAGGGGGGTCAGCAACGCCACCTCGCCGTCTTCCATCGGCAGGATCGTGCGGGTGAAGCCAGCCAGGGCGGGCGTATCGCTGGCGCAGAGAAACTCTCCCTCCCCCAGACCAATCAGCAATGGGGCCTGGCGCCGCGCCACCACCAGGGCCCCGGGCACCCGCGCCCAGACCACCGCCAGGGCATAGGCGCCAAGCAAACTGGGCAGCACCTCCTGCAGGGCTCTCAGCAGCAGGGCAGCATCGATCTGGTGGCCCTCCTTCTCCAGCGCATCCAAGCGACGGGCCAATAGGTGCGGAATGACCTCGGTATCCGTGTCAGAACGGAACACCACCCCCTCGGCCTGGAGGAGCTCGCGCAAGCTGCGGTGATTTTCGATGATGCCGTTTTGAACAACGGCCAGTTGGCCACTGCCATCTAAATGAGGATGGGCATTGCGTTCTTCCGGTTTGCCATGGGTGGCCCAGCGGGTATGGCCGATGCCGCAATGGCCCGGGGCACCCTGCTCTTCCCAACGGGCGGTCAGGTTCAACAACTTGCCCTCGGCCTTGAGGCAATGCAGGCGCCCTTGGGGAGCCCCGCCCCCATCCGGCAGGGCCTCCACCGTAGCGATGCCGGCGGAGTCATAACCGCGGTATTCGAGCTGTCGCAATCCCTCCAGCAACTGGGGCGCAGCCTCTCTCGAACCGATCAGGGCAACGATGCCGCACATGGGGGAAGGGGAGCGCCACAAACAAAAAAGCCCGGCGCAGGCCGGGCATGAGCTTATGGCGGCTGGCAACCGGTCTCAATAGGCGAGGCCCATGGAACGGGAGGTCTCGTCACCCAGATAAACGCGGATGCTGAGGAAGTCAGTTGGGCAAGCGGTCTCGCAGCGCTTGCAACCGACGCAATCTTCGGTTCGAGGCGAAGAGGCGATCTGGCCAGCCTTGCAGCCGTCCCAGGGAACCATTTCCAGTACATCGAGGGGGCAGGCCCGGACGCACTGGGTGCAGCCGATGCAGGTGTCGTAGATCTTGACGGCGTGAGACATGGGCCTTGTTGCGGCTGGGCCGGTGAACGGACGGCGTGGAGTCAAGGTACCGGCAGGAGCGGGAACCAAGGGTGCGCGCCGGGAAGCCCGTCACCCTTGTTCATACGGCGCGGGGGCCAGGTCCTGGACGACCCGTAGGATGCCAACCACTGTCTCCAGCGGCCATGTCCCAGGAAGCGATCTTCGAGAAAGTCCGTTCGATCGTTGCCGATCAACTCAGCGTCGATGCCGCTGAAGTGAAACCCGAATCGAATTTTCAAAACGACCTGGGCGCGGACTCCCTCGACACCGTCGAACTGGTCATGGCCCTGGAGGAATCCTTCGACATCGAAATTCCCGATGAGGCCGCAGAAGGCATCACCACCGTTGGCGATGCCGTTAAGTACATCCTCGAAAAACAGGCCTGATCGTCCATGGTGGAGGCACTCCGCCGCGTCGTGGTCACCGGTCTGGGAGCGGTCACGCCGATCGGCAACGATGTGGCCCAGTACTGGGAAGGACTGCGCAGCGGTCGTAATGGCGTGGCCGCCATCACCCTTTTTGATGCGTCTCGGCACGCCTGTCGCTTTGCGGCCGAGGTCAAGAACTTTGAACCCGCAGGCTGGCTGGAACCCAAAGAGGCCAAACGCTGGGATCGTTTTTGTCAGTTCGGGGTCGTGGCCGCCAAGCAAGCGGTCCAGGATGCGGGTCTCAGCATTGACGACAGCAACCGCAATCGAGTCGGAGTCTCGATTGGATCGGGCGTGGGCGGTCTACTGATGATGGAGACCCAGGCCCAGGTGCTCAATGACCGTGGGCCGGATCGGGTCACGCCCTTCTGCGTGCCCATGATGATTCCCAACATGGCCACCGGATTGACGGCAATCGCCCTGGGCGCCCGTGGTCCCAGCAGTGCGGTGGCCACCGCCTGCGCCGCCGGCTCCAATGCCATCGGCGACGCTTTTCGTCAGATTCAGCTTGGTCTCGCTGATGTCATGGTTTGCGGCGGGGCCGAATCGGCAATCACGCCGCTTGGGGTGGCGGCCTTCGCCAGCGCCAAGGCCCTTTCGTTCCGCAACGACGATCCGGCAACCGCCAGTCGCCCTTTCGACTTGGAACGCAATGGCTTTGTAATTGGAGAGGGGGCTGGCATGCTCGTGCTCGAAAGCCTCGACCATGCCCTGGCCCGAGGGGTCACACCTCTGGCTGAAATCGTCGGCTATGGCACCACCTGTGATGCCCACCACATCACATCTCCTTCTCCCGGTGGCGTGGGTGGTGCCGAAGCCATGCGCCTGACCCTGGTTGATGCCCGCCTGCAGCCCGAGGACGTTGATTACGTCAATGCCCACGGCACAAGCACCCAGGCCAACGACAGCAACGAAACCGCTGCCATTAAATCAGCCCTGGGAGATCGGGCTCGTCAGATTCCGATCAGTTCCACCAAGTCGATGACCGGACATTTGCTGGGTGGCAGTGGCGGCATTGAAGCCGTAGCCTCCGTCCTGGCCATCGGCCACAACCTGGTGCCACCTACGATCAATTACCACACCCCGGATCCAGCCTGCGATCTGGATGTGGTCCCCAATGTGGCCCGCGACCACACCGTGAACGTCGTACTCTCCAACTCCTTCGGGTTTGGCGGTCACAACGTCTGCCTAGCGTTCCGGCGTTTCACCTGAGCAAAGCCCCGTCGGGGGTCACACCCAGTTGCGTCGGAAATCCTCCGTTTCCAAGCCCCTTCTCCCCCCTTACCGCGTTCCGCCATGGTCGTAGCCACCACCACTTCGGTCGAGAGCCTTTGCATCAACAGCATCCGCTTTTTGGCGGTCGACGCGATCAACAAATCCAACTCTGGCCACCCGGGGTTGCCCATGGGCACGGCACCCATGGCCTTCGCCCTCTGGGACCGGATTCTGCGCCATAATCCCAAGAATCCCAAGTGGTTTAATCGGGATCGCTTTGTGCTGTCCGCTGGCCACGGCTGCATGCTTCTTTACGCCTTACTGCACCTCACCGGCTATGACTCGGTGACGATTGAGGACATCAAGCAGTTCCGGCAGTGGGGTTCCAAAACCCCAGGTCACCCCGAAACCTTTGAGACCCCCGGGGTGGAAGTGACAACCGGGCCTTTAGGTCAGGGCATTTCCAATGCCGTGGGCCTGGCCATCGCCGAGGCCCATTTAGCCGCCAAGTTCAACCGGCCCGGCCTCAACCTTGTCGACCATTACACCTATGTATTGATGGGCGATGGCTGCAACCAAGAAGGTGTTTCGTCTGAAGCAGCCTCTTTGGCCGGCCACCTTGGTCTGGGCAAGCTGATTGCCCTCTATGACGACAACCACATCACCATTGACGGAGACACCTCCGTTTCCTTCACTGAAGACGTACTAAAGCGTTATGAGTCCTACGGCTGGCACGTCCAGCATGTGGCCGAGGGCAATACCGATGTGGAGGGCATTGCCAAGGCAATTCTGGCCGCCAAAGCCGTCAGCGACAAACCAAGTCTGATCAAAATAACAACCACAATCGGCTACGGCTCACCCAACAAAGCCAACACGGCTGGAGTCCATGGTGCAGCCCTGGGAGCAGACGAAGCCGAACTGACCCGCCAGGCTCTCGAATGGAGCTATGGCCCCTTTGAAGTGCCCCAGGAGGCCTACGACCATTGGCGTCAAGCCCTTGGACGTGGCGAGACTGCTGAAACGGAATGGAACTCCACCCTTGCTGCCTATCGCAACCAATACGCCAGCGAAGCGGCCTTGTTTGAACGGATGTTGCGTGGCGAGCTGCCCCAGGGTTGGGATGCCGATCTTCCCCAATACACCCCGGCGGACAAAGGCCTGGCGACCCGGCAGCATTCTTTTAACTGCCTGAATGCCATCGCTCCACGGCTACCCGAACTCATCGGCGGTTCTGCGGACCTCACCCACTCCAACCTGACCGACATCAAGGGAGAAAAGAGCTTCCAAAAAGGCAGCGAGGCCAACCGTTACCTGCACTTCGGGGTTCGTGAACACGCCATGGCTGCGATCCTTAATGGCATCGCTTATCACAATAGTGGCCTGGTTCCCTACGGTGGCACCTTCCTAGTCTTTGCCGGTTACATGATCGGGGCCATGCGCCTATCCGCCCTTTCCGAACTGGGCGTGATCTATGTGCTTACCCACGACTCGATTGGCCTGGGCGAAGACGGTCCCACGCACCAACCGGTTGAGACCCTGGCCAACCTCCGCGCCATCCCAAACCTGCTAGTGATTCGCCCCGGTGACGGCAACGAAACCAGTGGTGCCTACCAGGTCGCGGTGACCAATCGCAAACGTCCAACGGTGCTGGCGCTCAGCC
>Ga0207941_1000191_pt1 | contig 19560 bp, 18 predicted proteins | sample LakMenEpi13Sep12_FD_150695 | JGI IMG/M metagenome (GOLD analysis project Ga0207941, IMG submission 150695) | Freshwater microbial communities from Lake Mendota, WI - 13SEP2012 deep hole epilimnion (SPAdes) | ecosystem: Environmental > Aquatic > Freshwater > Lake > Epilimnion/Euphotic zone ...
CGCTCTCTCGCTCCCCCTTCGGCACTCCCCCTGCATTCGATGGCCTACATCCCCCGCTCTGGTCTGTTCGGTTTCCTGCTGCTGCTGGCTGCCCTCGCTCCTGCGGCGGGCATCGCGGCCAGCGGTGCCGCTCAGGCCCTTCCCGATTCCCCTGCCATCAGCAGCGGCCCGGTTGAGCCGGTCGCCGCTGAGAGCATCGAGGGCCGCCTGCGTCGCATCAGCGCTGCCCTACGCGCCCGCGATTCGATCGATCCAGCCGCTCCCCGGGCAGCCGATTCCACCGATGGCAAACTCGCCTTGGTGTTTGCCAATGGCCCCAGGGTGGGCTTCCGAAACGGTGGCGGCTTCCGCAACGGTGGCTGGGGCAACGGTGGTTTCCGCAATGGCGGCTGGGGCAACGGTGGTTTCCGCAATGGCGGCTGGGGCAACGGCGGAGGCTTCCGCAATGGGGGCTTCCTGAATCGCTGGTGATCCGGTGATCAACCGCCAGCTTTCGGCCGAGCTCCCACCCGTCAACGGTGCTCTGGCAGCCGGCGCCGCCTCTTCCCCTGGCGTCGCACCCTTGAAGCCAGCCGAGGACCGCATTCGCTGTGCAGACGGCGTTCGCTCTGCCGACGGCGTTCTCGGCGAGGGCGGTGTTCGCGCTGATGGCGACGGTTGCGGTGACAGCAACGGTTGCGGCGAGGCCGGGGGGGATGTGCCCGGATGCTTCTCGGCGGGGGAGGCTTGGCCGGAGGGAGCAGCGCCGGCCAATCCCGAGGGCTACGGGCCCCTGGAACTGCTGGTGATCCAGCCCACCCCCTACTGCAACCTCGACTGCGACTACTGCTACCTGCCCAGCCGCAACGACCGCCATCGCCTCTCGATGGAGATCCTCGATGCGGCCCTGGAGCGGGTGCTGGAAAGTCCGTACCTAGGGGGTGACTTCACCCTGCTCTGGCATGCGGGCGAACCCCTCACCCTGCCGATCAGCTTCTACGACGAGGCCGGTGAACACATCCGCCGCGCCCAGGAGCGCTGGGCGGGGCCGCCGCTGGAGATCCGCCAGTCGGTGCAGACCAACGCCATGGTGATCAACGATGCCTGGTGCGACTGCTTTGCGCGCAACCGCATCCACGTGGGCGTGAGTCTCGATGGACCGGCCTTCCTGCACGATCGCCACCGCCGCACCCGCACGGGGCTCGGCAGCCATGCGGCCACGATGCGCGGCATCACCGCCCTGCAGCGGCGCGGCATCCATTTCCAGGTGATCAGCGTGCTCACCGAGGAGGCGCTGCACCATCCCGAGGCGATGTTTCACTTCTTCGTGGACAACGGCATCCGCGATGTGGCCTTCAACATGGAGGAAACCGAGGGGGAGAATCTGCAATCCACCCTCAGCCGTCCGAACACCGAAGCGCTGTACACCTTGTTCCTGGAGCGGTTCTGGCAGCTTTGGCAGGAGCGGCCCGAGGAGATGCGGGTGCGGGAATTTGAGGGCCTCTGCTATCTGGCCGGCAGCGACAGCCGCATCGAGCGCACCGACATGAACAATCCCTTTGCGATCGTGAATGTGGATGCGCGTGGCAATTTCTCCACCTTCGATCCCGAACTGCTCTCGGTGCACACGGAGGAATACGGCGACTTTGTGCTCGGCCATGTGCAGCGCGATTCCCTCGCTTCGATCGTGGCCACTGAAAAGTTCCAGCTGATCCAGCGGGATCTGCGCGCTGGCATTGCGCGTTGCCGGGCCGAATGCGAGTACTTCGGTGTCTGCGGCGGCGGGGCCGGCAGCAACAAGTACTGGGAGCACGGCAGCTTTGACTGCAGCGAAACCCAGGCCTGTCGCTACCGGATCAAACTCACCAGTGAGGTAGTGCTCTCCGGCCTGGAATCGATGCTGGGGTTGCCGGCGGCCTGAACGGCCTGGGCCAAGCAGCAGCCTGGGCCAAGCAGCAGCCTGAGCCAAGCAGCAGCCTGAGCCACCTGCGGCCTGAGCCAGGCCCCGCACTGCTGCCGGTGGATGATCGGGTGGTTACTTGCGCCGCCCCCCGGCCCCCTGAGCCCATGCTGTCGGTTCTGAACACCCTCACGGAACGGCTGCGGGTGGCACTGGAGAAGGCCTTCCCGGAGGCGGCGGCGGCCCGGGCCAGCGGCGCCTCCCTGGATCCCCAGTTGGCCCCGGCCAGCAAGCCTGAATTCGGCGACTTTCAAGCCAATGGGGCCCTGGCCCTGGCCCGGCCCCTGCGGCAACAGCCGCGCGCCGTGGCCACGGCGATCGTGGAGCAGCTGGCCGCCGATCCGGCCTTCACGGCCCTCTGTCTTCCCCCCCAGATCGCGGGGCCGGGCTTCATCAACCTCACCCTGCGGCCGGAGGCCCTGGTGGCCGAGGTGGCGTCACGGCTGGCGGATTCACGGCTGGGGGTGCCCCTGGTGGGGGCGTCCGCGGCAGTGGGCGGCTCCGGTGCAGCTCCGGATGCGGGGGGCGCGGCCGGCATCCAGGCGCCATCGCCGCCAGCAGAGCCGGTGATCGTGGATTTTTCCAGCCCCAACATCGCCAAGGAGATGCACGTGGGGCACCTGCGCTCCACGATCATCGGCGACGCCCTGGCGCGGGTGCTGGAGTTCCGCGGCCATCCCGTGCTGCGGCTCAACCACGTGGGCGACTGGGGAACCCAGTTTGGGATGCTGATCACCCACCTCAAGCAGGTGGCGCCCGAAGCCCTCACCACCGCCGATGCGGTGGACCTGGGCGATCTGGTGGCCTTTTATCGGCAGGCCAAGCAGCGCTTCGACGAAGACGAGGCGTTTCAGACCACCGCCCGCGAGGAGGTGGTGAAGCTGCAGGGCGGTGATCCGGTGTCGCTCAAAGCCTGGGGGATGCTCTGCGATCAGAGCCGCCGCGAGTTCCAGAAGATCTACGACCGGCTCGACATCCGCCTGAGCGAACGCGGCGAATCCTTCTACAACCCCTATCTCGCCGCCGTGGTGGCCGACCTGGAGGCCACCGGCCTGCTGGTGACCGATGAGGGCGCCCGCTGCGTGTTCCTCGAGGGGGTGAGCGGCAAGGAGGGCAAGCCCCTGCCGGTGATCGTGCAGAAGAGCGACGGCGGCTTCAACTACGCCACCACCGACCTGGCCGCCATCCGCTACCGCTTCGCCGCGGCGCCGGCCGGCGATGGCGCCCGCCGGGTGATCTATGTGACCGACGCGGGCCAGGCCAGCCACTTCGCCGGCGTGTTCCAGGTGGCGCGGCGGGCCGGCTGGATTCCCGACGACGGCCGGCTGGAGCATGTGCCCTTCGGCCTGGTGCAGGGGGAGGACGGCAAGAAGCTCAAGACCCGCGCCGGCGACACCGTGCGCCTCAAGGATCTGCTCGATGAGGCGGTGGATCGCGCCGATGCCGACCTGCGCCGCCGCCTGGCCGAGGAGGGTCGCCACGAGGACGAGGCCTTCATCCGCCACGTGGCCACCACCGTGGGGCTGGCGGCGGTGAAATACGCCGACCTCAGCCAGAACCGCACCACCAATTACCAGTTCAGCTTTGATCGGATGCTGGCCCTGCAGGGCAACACGGCGCCGTATCTGCTTTATGCCGTGGTGCGCATCGCCGGCATCGCCCGCAAGGGGGTGGAAGCAGCAGGGGCGGGCGCCCTGGGCTCCGATCCTGGGGAGTACGGCGGTGCGGGCGTTGAGGATGAAGCTCCGCCGCTGGAGCCCCGGCCATCAGACGCTGCCTTTGACGCTGCCCTGCTGTTCAGCGAACCCCAGGAGTGGGCCCTGGTGCGACACCTGCTGGGCTTCGATGCGGTGATCGCCGAGGTGGAGGAGGAACTGCTGCCCAACCGGCTCTGCACCTATCTCTTTGAGCTCAGCCAGGTGTTCAACCGCTTCTATGACCAGGTGCCGGTGCTGAAGGCCCCTCCGGAGGCGCGGGCTTCCCGCCTGGCGCTCTGCCGCCTGACGGCGGACACCCTGAAGCTCGGGCTCGGCCTGCTGGGGATTCCCACCCTGGAGCGGATGTAGGGCCGCGGGCCTGAACGCGTCGGCCGATCTCCGGACCCCCGGCGGCACCCCTGAGGCCCGCACCGTAGCGTCGGGAGATGGATCGATCCGCTGCACCCCAGGCGGCCTCACCGGCCCCACGGGCTCAAGAAACCGCATCGGCCCCAGCCCCGCGGGGGGGGGCATTAGACGGGTCTGCACCCATGCCGGCTTCGCCGCCCGCCCGCTCCGAGGTGGAGAGCCTCCACGCCTACAGCGCTCCCCTTGAGGGGCGCCGCGGCCTGCTGCGGCTCGACTTCAACGAGAACACGGTGGGTCCGAGTCCGAGGGTGGTGGAAGCGATCCGCGCCATCCCGGCCGATCACTACGCCATCTATCCGGAATACGACGGTCTGCGGGAGGCCGTGCTGGCCTCGCTTGCGGACATGGCGGGAGCGATCGTCGCTGGTGCTGACTCCACGGCGCCGGTACCAGCAGTGGCCCTGGCAGTGGCTCCAGCAGTGGCCCCAGCGATCAGGACCGATGGTGTTCCGGCCCCTGTCACGGGGTCGCTGGCTCAGCAGCCAGCTCGGCGGCCCTCCCTCCGCATCGAGCAGGTGGGCCTGTTCAACGGGGTGGATGCGGCCATCCATGCGCTGTTCCAGGCCTACGGGGCGCCCGGCGATCGTCTCCTCACCACCAGTCCCACCTTCGGCTACTACACCCCCTGCGCCCGCATGCAGGGCATGGTGATCGAGGCGATTCCTTACCGCATGCCCGGTTTCGCCTTCCCCTTCGAGGAGATTCTCTCGGCCCTCACCACGCCGCCCGCCGAGGCGGACGGGAGCTGGCGCCCGCCCCGCCTGCTGCTGCTCTGCAACCCCAACAACCCAACCGGCACCCGCCTGGCACCTGAGGCGGTGCTGGCCCTGGCCGCCGCGGCGCCCCACACCCTCGTGGTGGTGGATGAACTTTATGAGGCCTTCACGGGGGACAGCGTGCTGCCCCTGCTGCTGGCCCCCGGGGGAAGGCATGACCCCGAGGGAGCTGCCGGCGCCGACCCGTTCACCGCCTACCCCAATCTGCTGGTGCTGCGCTCCCTCTCCAAGACCGCCGGCATCGCCGGCCTGCGGATCGGCTTCGCGATCGGCGCGGCGGCCGTGGTGGATCGGGTCAGCCGGGTGACCGGTCCCTATGACATCAACAGCTTTGCGGTGACCGCGGCGTTCGCGGCCCTGGCGGATCAGCCCTATGTGGATGCCTATGTAGCCGAGGTGCTGGCGGCCCGCCAGTGGCTGGTGGAGCGGCTGGTGGCGGCGGGGGTGCGCCACCATGTGGACGGTGGAAACTACCTGCTGATCTGGCCGCAGCGGCCCGCCGCCGAGGTGGATCAGGCCCTGCGAGAGGCTGGGATCCTGGTGCGCTCGATGGCCGGCAAGCCCCTGATCGATGGCTCCCTGCGAGTGAGCCTGGGCACCCTGGAGCAGATGGGGCGCTTCTGGGAGGCTTTCGTACTGTGCGACGCCAGGCCCGCCTGAGCGTCTGCCGGTTTCAGCCCATCGATCAGGTCAGGGCCGTCGCCAGCACGGCGGCGTCCGCCGGGCCTCAGCGCAGCAGTTCGATCACGGTGCCATCGCCAACTGGTGGCACCACCGTGAGGCTGCCGCCGGAGCGGCGCACGGGGGTGCCGGCCATCGCCTCCAGAAACGGCTGGGCGGAGCTGAGATCGCAGCTGGGGGTGGGCCCGCCGCCGCGGTACTGCACCGGGATCACCCGGCGGGCCTGCAGTTGGCGCACCACCGCCGCCGCCTCCTTGCCGTCGTACACCTTGGCGCCGCCGCCAATGCCGATGATGAGCACATCAGGGCGCCCCAGCAGCACGGCGTCGTCCGGCGCAATCGTGCCGGCGGTGCCCCCCAGGTGGGCGAACTCCAGGCCCCCCTGGCGCCAGCGCCACAGGGTGGAGGGACCGAAGCGTTTGCCGCCCACCCGGTCGTGGGGGGCACCAATGCCCTCGATGGCCAGGCCCGCCACCCGGTAGGAGCCAGGTTTCACCAGAAACCGGCCCGAGGCCACAGGAGCACCTTCATCCTTCAGCTGGCTGCTGGCAAGGATCACATCGGCGCTCAGCCGCGGCTCAGCCAGGCCGGCGGCACATCCCACCGCCTGGAAGGGATTAAGCAGCACCCGGACGCCGCCCCCGCTGATCAGCAGGGCGCTGTGGCCGTAGCTGGTGATCGTGACCCCGCCGCCCGCCGCCCGGGCCGCTGCAGGGGATGCCAGAGGTAGGAGCACGCTGAGGGGTAAGGCCGCCGCGGCCGCCGCCGCCGTCAGCATCGATCGCCATCGTCCAGGACGCCCCTGGGCGGCAGGAATCGGGCCTCTTCGGATCGGGGCACTGGCAGTGGCAGCGCGGAGGGAGGCGGCGAAGGCCATGGGCGAGCACGGGCCCGGGGCCCCGTCAGTGGCGCGAAACTAGCAGCGCTGCAGGGTGTTCCACCTCCTCACCCGGTTGTCTTGCCCCCGCTGGCGAGCCCTCAGCACTGCCGCTCGGCCGCGAGTTCGAGAAAGTTGGCCAGGAGCTGGTGGCCATGCTGGGTGAGCACGCTCTCAGGGTGAAATTGCACGCCCTGCAGGTGGGGATGGTCCCGGTGGGCCAGGCCCATGATCGTGCCGTCCTCCAGCCAGGCCGTCACCTCCAGGCAGTCGGGAAGGCTCTCGCGTTCGGCGATCAGGCTGTGGTAGCGGGTGGCGGTGAGGGGATCGGGCAGCCCCCGGAACACCCCCCGGCCGCTGTGGTGAACCGGTGAGGTCTTGCCGTGCATCAGTTCGCGGGCCCGCACCACCTTGCCTCCAAACACCTGGGCGAGGCACTGGTGCCCGAGGCAGACTCCCAGGATCGGCACCGTGGGCCCCAGTTGCCGCAGCACCTCCAGGCACACCCCCGACTGGTTTGGATCGCCGGGACCGGGTGAGATCAAGATCGCTGCCGGATTCAGCGCCCGGATCTGCTCGACATCCAAGGCGTCATTGCGTTCCACCCGCAGGTCGGCGGCGAGGGGATGGTGGGAGGCCAGCTCGCCTAGGTACTGAACCAGGTTGAAGGTGAAGCTGTCGTAGTTGTCGAGAACCAGGAACATGGGGCGGGAGAAGGGGCCGAGCGCCGGGCTGACGCTGAAGGGCCTCCCGGGGCTTGGATTCTGGCGGGGCGGCGATCCACAAGGGTGTCGGCTGAGGCCGAATGCTTTCCGCGCCAAGGCGCGGCAAAGACTCATGGGGCGGCCCCTCTCAGCCTGTTGGAGCAAGGCAGGCGGATCGGGTGCCCGGAAGGCTGCTTGGAGGTGAACTCAGAAGCCCAGTTGGAGGATGAACTTAGAAGCCCAGCCGGGCAAGGAGCGGCGGCACCAGCAGCAGCAGAGCAATCATCATGGAGGAGAGGGCCGCCACCAGCACGGCGGCTGCAGCGCAATCCTTGGCGATCCGGGCCAGGGGATGGAACTGGCGCCCGATGGCCAGGTCCACGACGGCTTCGGTGGCGGTGTTGAGCAGTTCGAGCACCAGCACGGCCGCCACGGTGAGCACCAGCACCGCAAGCCGATCCAGGCTGAGGCGCAGCCAAAGACCGAGCAGGAACACCAGGGCTCCGGTGATCACGTGGATGCGGAAATTGCGCTGACTTGCGAACCCGTAGGCAAGCCCTTGGGCGGCGTAGCGGAAACTGGCGGGCAGGTCTCCGGCCACCTTCCAGGCCCCTACCCGCATCCGGCGTCCCCGGCGATGCCCATCCGATTCCAGAGGGATGGGGGGTGGGCGTGTCCCATCCCGGAGGGGGGGGTGGGAGGGGTCAGGAACGAGCATGGGTGCGCGGAAACCGGTCCCACAGATCTGCACCTTAATGCCCCCGGCCGGAACACCCTTGTCTCCATTGCAACATCGGAGCTCCTGGGGCCGCGGGCGGAGCGGCCCACGTTGCCGGAGGTTTCCCTGTCACGCACCGGTGATGAGTGCCTCCTGCCGGGAGAGCATGGTGGCGAGGCTGGCTTCATCGGGATGGTCCCAGCCCAGCAGGTGCAACAGCCCATGGCTGGCGAGGAACTGCAGCTCCGCCTCCAGGCTGGTGCCTGCCGCAGCCGCCTGGCGGGCGGCGCTCTCCAGGGAGATCACGATGTCGCCCAGTTCGAGCGGCTCGCCGCTGGACTCCCAGGCAACGCCGGGCTCACGATTGAGAAAGGGCTCGTTATCGAGATCATTCCCCTCCACGTCGTCTCCTTCGGTTTCATCTCCCTCGGTTTCATCTCCCTCGGGGTCCCCTCCCTCGGGGTCGTCGCTCTCACTGCCGTCCTCGTCGTCCTCGTCGTCCTCGAATCGGCCGGCCTGCTCGACCAGGCCGGCGGGCAGAGGCAGGTATGGGCCATCCTCCAGGCCGCTCTCCAGGGCGGCGAAGGAGAGCACGTCCGTCGGTTCGTTCCGGTGTCGCCAGGTGTTGTTGAGGGCCGCGATGCTCGCGTCATCGGTGAGCAGCAGCCCGAGGCTGTAGGTGCCCGCCCGCAGCTCGGCGGGAAGGTCCGCCGCCAGCTGGCTCAGCCACCCCTCGATCAGATCCTGCCAGCGCTCTTCAGCCGCGGCCCCGGCGGCCAGGGAGCCGGCGGCGGCCAGCAGGGGGGCAAGCTCCGGTGCCAGGGGCGTGCCCTCGGTGGTTTCAAGACGGAAGGCCAGATCCAGCACGGCAGCTGTTGGGGTGGTTACTGCCGCCGATGGAGCGCTCACTGGGGCAGGTTGGGTCGTCCCAGCCAGGCGATCAGCACCAGGAAGGCGGTGAGCCCGAGGGCGGTGAGGCCGAAGTGCAGCAGGCTCTGGCGGCCCTTGCGCACCATGTTGCGCATCGCCAGTTTGATGAAGCTGGACGACTCCACCTGGCTGTCGGTTCCGGCAGGTGCTCCGCCCGGCCCGGGCGGAGGGGAACCGTTGTCCTCGGTCTGGGTGGTGGCAGGAGGGCTCATCGAGGCTCGTTGGGCTGGAGGGGCGCCGCAGCCGGCTGCGTGAGGCCATGCTGTCACCAGCTGCGGCAGGCTGCGTCCGGTGGCGGGCTTCAGCTGGCCGGATCCGCCCCCACCTCCACGCCCTGGCGCAGCAGGGCCTGGATGAAGGGATCGAGGTCGCCGTCCATCACCCCCTGCACGTCGGTGGTTTCCTGCTGGGTGCGCAGATCCTTCACCATCTGGTAAGGGTGGAACACGTAGTTGCGGATCTGGTTCCCCCAGGCCGCCTCCACGATGTCACCGCGGATGTCGGAGATCTCGGCGGCCCGCTGCTCCTGGGCAATCACCAGCAGCTTCGCCATCAGCAGGGCCATCGCCTTCTCCTTGTTCTGGAGCTGGGAGCGCTCCTGGGTGCAGCGCACCGCCAGACCGGTGGGGACGTGGAGGATGCGCACGGCCGTCTCCACTTTGTTCACGTTCTGGCCGCCGGCGCCGCCGGAGCGGGAGGTGGTGATCTCCAGGTCCTTGTCGGGGATGTCGAGCTTCACCTCCTGGTCAATCCTTGGCATCACCTCCACGCCGGCAAAGCTCGTTTGCCGCTTGTCGTTGGCGTTGAAGGGGGAGATGCGCACCAGCCGGTGGGTGCCCTTTTCATTGCGCAGGTAGCCGTAGGCGTAGCGGCCATCGATCTCGATCGTGCAGCTCTTGATCCCCGCCTCTTCGCCCTCGCTCAGCTCATCCACGCTCACCTTCATGCCGTGGTCCTCGGCCCAGCGCGTGTACATCCGCATCAGCATCAGCGCCCAGTCCTGGGCGTCGGTGCCGCCGGCGCCGGCGTTGATGCTGAGCACCGCCCCCTCCTTGTCGTAGGTGCCGCTGAGCAGACGCTCGAGCTCCCAGCGATCGAGATCACCCTTCAGGCCCTGCAGGGCGGTGTTGGATTCCTCAAGGAGGTCGGCGTCGGGTTCGAGGTCGTAGAGCTCAAGGGTGGCGCGCCCGTCATCGATGGCGGCCTGCCAGCGGCTGAGCTGCTCGAGCTGGGCCTTCACCTCATCGAGCTGGCGCATCTTTGACTGGGCCTGTTTCTGGTCGTCCCAGAAGTCGCTCTGGGAGGCCAGCTGTTCCAGATCCCGCTGGCGGGCTTTCAGGGCCGGTACGTCAAAGACAGTCCTGGGCATGGCCCAGGCGGTCGGTGAGTTCCGAGAGGTCGCGCTTGAAGTCGGTGAGGTCGAGCACCGGAACCGGTTCATCGTGAGCTGACCGTACCAGCCGGGATCGCTGGGGGCTGTGGGCTGGCGCCCCCGGCCCGGCGGTGGCCCCCTGCTGGGGGACAGAAGGGTCGTGACATTGCTTTTGCTGGGGGCTTTTGCTGGGGGTCGCGAACTAAACTGAACTACCAACCTCTTCGAGCCTGGAGATCGGCAGCACCGGATGGCACAACAAACCAGCTCCACTCCAGAAGCCGGACCGAATCAAGAGTTTGGGGGCGAGGAAGCGCCCCTGAAGGTGGAGATTTACACCTGGCGTTTCTGCCCCTATTGCATCCGCGCCAAGGGTCTGCTGGATCGTAAGGGTGTGATCTATAGCGAATACATGATCGATGGCGACGATACGGCCCGCAAAGCGATGATCCGCCGAGCCGATGGCCGTAGCACCCTCCCTCAGATTTTCATCAACAATCGCGCCATCGGCGGTTGCGACGACCTGATGGAGCTCGATCGCACCGGCTTGCTCAACCAGTTCCTCGGCATTGAGGCGTGAGCGGCGCCTCCGTGGTCCGGCAGGGCCTGGTCCGGCAGGGCCATCTCTTCGTGATCGATCCGATCACTCGCCTCAACCCGGCCAAGGATTCCAGCGTGGCCCTGATCCAGGCGACGGAACGGGCGGGTCTGCAAGCCTGGGTGTGCTCTCCCGCTGATCTCGCGGCGGTCGCCGATCCGGCGCCCCCGCAGGGGGCTGACGCCGGCGTCCCCGGAGCGGCTGATGGCGGTGGCCATCGCGCCTGGGCCCGCGCCCAGCCTGTGAGCCTCGCCCCGATCCGCTGCACCGCAGCCGGCTGGGAGGTGCCCCAACCCTGGTACAGCCTCGGCGAGCCCACCCTGCTGCCGCTCGATCACTTCCAGGCCGTGTGGATGCGCAAGGATCCGCCGGTGGACGAGGCCTACCTCTATGCCACCCACCTGCTGGATCTGGCCGAACGCCGTGGCGTGCGGGTGATCAACCGGCCGGCGGCCCTGCGCGCCTGGAACGAGAAGCTGGGCTCGCTCCGCTTCAGCCACCGCATGGCCCCCACCCTGGTGAGCAGCCGGGTGAATGAGCTGCAGGCCTTCACGGCCGAGCACGGCGAGGTGGTGCTAAAGCCGCTTGGAGGCCGGGCCGGCCAGGGGGTGGTGTTCGCCGCCGCCGGCACGCCGGGCCTGCGCGCCCTGCTGGAGCTGGTGACCCAGATGGAGGCCCTGCCGGTGATGGTGCAGGCCTTCCTGCCGGGGGTGAAGGCCGGTGACAAGCGCATCCTGCTGGTGGATGGCGAGCCGCTCGGAGCGGTGAACCGGGTGCCGACGGGCGGCGAATTCCGCAGCAACCTGGCGGTGGGCGGCGCTCCGGAGGCCGCCGCTCTAAGCGAGGCGGAACGGGAAATCTGCGCTGAACTGGCGCCGGTGCTGCGCGCCGAGGGGCTCTTCTTTGTGGGCATCGATGTGATCGATGGTCGCCTCAGCGAGATCAATGTGACCAGCCCCACCGGGGTGCGCGAGGTGGAACGACTCGGCGGCATTCCCCTGGCCGATCTCACCATCGCGCGCTTGCTGGCCCTGTGAGCCGGGGTTTCACCCGGTTTGATCGCTCTGTCGCGCCTGGCTGACCCGTTACTCAGGGAATGCCGGGGGCGTCAGTGCCCTGTGCGCCGTTCGGTCAGGGAAGCGGATGGAGATCAGGCCCGCAGGGCGCCTGGATCGGCGCCCGCCCGCAGCGGCAGGTTTAGTTGATGCTGCAGCACCCCGAGCTTGAGGGCCACCTCCTGGAGCTCCTTCTCGGCCCGTGAGCCGCGCACCAGGCCAGCTCCGGCGGTGAGCTCCAGCCGCTGACCCCGCAGGGTGCCGCTGCGGATCGCCACCCGCAGGTCGGCATCCCCCTCGCTGTCGATCCAGCCGATCGGGGCGGCGTAATGGCCCCGCTCGAAGGGCTCCAGGCTGCGCAGCCAGGCGATGGCCTCCCGGCGGGGCAGGCCAGCCACCGCCGGGGTGGGATGCAGGACCTCCGCCAGGGCCAGGGGCTGGTGGGCCCTGCCGAGCAGCGCTGGATCCAGCCGGGCCGTGATCGGGGTGTGCAGGTGCACTAGGGATCCGTGGCGGGCCAGGCGCGGGTGGCGGGGGCGCCGCGGCGTCAGGCCCGCCCGCTGCAGCACTGCGGTGATCGTTTCCACCACCAGCTCGTGTTCGTGGCGGTCCTTGCTGGAGCGCAGCAGCTCGGTCGCCGTGTCCCCCAGCGGGGCCGTGCCGGCGAGGGCATCGCTGCGCAGCAGACCCTGGCGCAGGGTGAGCAGGCGTTCCGGGGAGGCCCCCAGCAGGGCATCACCCCCCTGTTGCTGCCAGAGGAAGCGGCAGCTGCCGGGCTGGCTGCGGCGCAGGTTGGTGAGCACGGCGAGGGGATCGAGGGGGCCATCCAGCTCCAGTTGCTGGCGCACCGCCAACACCAGCTTGGTGAGGTCGCCGCGCTCCACCAGCTCGATGGCCCGCTCCACCGCGGCGCGGTAGCCGCCGTGCCAGCTGCTGCCATGCCGGATGCCCACGGCCGCAGGGCCGCTGCCCGGATCGGGCAGGCTGGCGATGGTTTCGAGTCGGCGAGCCTTCTCCCACAGCTCCTCGGCCACGCTGCGGGCGGTGATGCCGCCGCCAAGGGTGCGCTGCAGCCGCAGCCAGGCCTGGCGCCCTTGGCGGGCCAGCTGCCAGCGGGGCAGCACCGCCTGCACCCCAGCCGGACCGCTGCCCTGCTGCAGAGGGCTGTCGAAGAAGGCGAAGGCCAGCAGCACCCGCGGCCGCGCCAAGGGGGGAAGCCCGAGGGACGGCGGGGTGGCCAGGCGGCCCAGGCTGGCGCTGCTGAAGCGCTGGGCCAGCTCAAAGCGGCGGGCGCCGCTCAGCTCCAGGGCATTGCAGCGGCCCGCGGCGGCTAGGCATAGCCCCGGGGCCCCATCCCAGAGGAAGCGGAAGCCATCGGGGGTGGCCAACTCCGGCAGCAGCTGCAGGGGATCGAGGCCAGCGATGGCGCGCAGGGGCACGGCCAGGCTCAGCACCCCGTCGTCCTCAGGACGGGCGGGATCCTGCCGGGCGGCCTCGGTGGCGGCGGTGGCGTCCGCCAGCAGGTCAGTGAAGGACGGGGGGGCCTGCACCAGGGAGGACCTCGGGACCGGCACGGAGAGCTGCTCAAATGTATGGGTCTTTGCAGGCACGCCGGCCCTCGCCCCCATGTCCGAGCCCCAGGTCGTCGCAAGCCGTTACGCCTCGCTGCCCACCCCCAGTTCCCCGACCCTGGACCGGCGGCGCCTTTGGAGGGCGGCGATCAAGTGGCCGATGTACGCGGTGGCGGTGATGCCGGTGCTGCTGGCGGCCGGCTGGCGCTGGGGACGTGGCCTGCCGGTGCGAGCCGACCAATTGCTGCTGTTTCTGCTGGCGGCCGTGCTGCTGCTGGCCTGGGAGAACCTCGCCAACGATGTGTTCGACGCCGACACCGGCGTGGATGCCGGCGGCAAGCCCCATTCGGTGGTGAACCTCACCGGCCGCCGCGACCGGGTGGCGACCCTGGCCAATGGGGCCCTGGTGGTGGGGCTCGGCCTGATGGCCCTGGTGGCGCTGCGCAGCAGCCCGGTGGTGCTGGCCCTGGTGCTGGCCTGCTGCGGTCTCGGCTACGTGTACCAGGGTCCGCCCTTCCGGCTGGGCTACCGGGGCCTGGGGGAACCGCTCTGCTGGCTGGCCTTCGGGCCCTGCGCCACGGCCGCCGCCCTGCTCGCCCTGGCCCCTGCTGCCGCCGCCGGCAGCAGCACCCCGGTGCCCTGGAGCCAGGCCCTCGCCCTGGGCAGCGGCCCGGCCCTGGCCACCACCCTGGTGCTGTTCTGCTCCCACTTCCACCAGGTGGCTGAGGATGCCGCCCACGGCAAGCGTTCGCCTGTGGTGCGACTCGGCACCGCCACCGCCGCCGGCCTGGTGCCCTGGTTCATCGCCGCCAGCTTCGCCCTGCAGTGGGCACCGGTGCTGCTCGGCCACTGGCCCCTCACGGCCCTATTGGGGGTGGTGGGTCTGCCGCCGGCCCGCTCCCTGATCGAACTGCTCCGCGACCACCACGACCAGCCCGAGCGGATCGGCGGCAGCAAGTTCCTTGCTCTGCGCTTCCAGGCCCTCAGCGGCCTGGGTCTGGCAGCCGGGCTGGCGCTGGCTCCCCTGCTGGGGTTCGCCGGGGTCCGGTGAGCCCACCGCTGACCCCACCGCTGACCCTGGAGTGGCGACCCTTTCGTTTCGCGCTGCCGCGGGCGTTGGTCACCGCCCAGGGGGCGTTGCAGGAGCGTGCCGGCTGGTTGCTGCGGCTGCAGGCCAGCGATGGCCGGCTGGGCTGGGGGGAGGCGGCGCCGCTGGAGCTTGGCGTGGGCCAGCGGGGAGGCACACCGGGCGCCTGCGCCGACACGCTTGAGGCCTGCAGGGCAACGATCGCGGAGCTGGGACCCAGCCTGAGCCGGCAGCAGCTGGAGGAGGCGTTGCCAACGCTGCCCGGGTCCCTCGCTTTTGGCATCGGTGCTGCCCTGGCGGAGCTGGAGGGTTGGGCTGGTAAGGCCGCGAGAGGCGGTTTGGCCGAGCTTGAGGATTTGGCTGGTGAGGCGCCGGGAGGCGGTTTGGCGGCTGGCTGGCTGACGACAGGCTGGCTGGCGGAAGGCTGGTTGGCGGCGCCGCCATCGGCCTGGCTGCTGCCGGCGGGGGCGGCGGTGCTGCCGGCCCTGGAAGAGGCCCTGGCCACCAAAGCCCAGACGCTGAAGTGGAAGGTCGCCGCCGGTCACGATGCCCTTGAGCGACAGATGCTTGAGGTGGTGCTGGAGCGCCTGCCCGAGGGTGCCCGGCTCCGGCTCGATGCCAACGGGGGCTGGGATCGGGCCACCGCCGCCGCCTGGGCCGAACGGCTGGCGGGGGAGCCGCGGCTGGAATGGCTGGAGCAGCCCCTGGCTGACGACGACCTCGAAGGGCTGGAGGCGTTGGCGGCTCGGCTGCCGGTGGCGCTGGATGAATCCCTGTGGCGCCACCCCTGGCTGCGGCAGCGCTGGAGCGGCTGGCAGGTGCGGCGGCCCGCGCTGGAGGGCGATCCCCGGCCGCTGCTCGCGGCTTTGGCCGCCGGCAGAGCCGGCTGGATGGTGAGCACCGCCTTTGAAACCGGTGTGGGGCGGCGGCTGGTGGAGCACGCCGCCGCCCTGCAGTGGCGCGGTCCGACCCCCACAGCCCCCGGCCTGGCGCCCCAGTGGCGGCCCACCGGCCCCCTGTTCGACGCCGATCCCGCCGTTGCCTGGGCGTCTCTGGAGGCGGAGGGGCCGTGAATCAGGCCGATGATCGTTGGCCCAAGGGGCCGGTGCGCTCCCTGGCGCTCCCTGTTGAGGCCGTGGCCGCCGACCCCGCGAGTGCGGCGGCGCTGCTGGAGCAGGCCCTGGACGATGGCGCCGTGATCGCCCTGCCGGCGCCCGGCGAGCAGGCGGCCCTGGCGGCGGCCCTCTCCCCGCAGGCGCCGCCGGGCCCGGCTGTGGTGCTCGGCAGCGGCGGCAGTGCCGGAGGGCGGCGCTGGGTGCAGCTGGGGGTGGCCGGCCTGGAGGCCGCCGCCGATGGGCTGGGGCAGTGGCTGCTGGAGCAGGGCCTCGATCCGGCGACCTGCCAGTGGCTCGATCCCTTGCCCCTTCACCATGTGAGCGGCCTGATGCCCTGGCTGCGGGCGCGCCGGCTGGGGGGGCGGCTGCGTTGGCTGGCCCCAACCTTGCTGCGGGATCCCGTTGCCTTGGCGGCAGCCTGCCCATTGACGGCCGATCAGCCGGCGCTGCTGTCGCTGGTGCCCACCCAGCTGCGGCGACTGCTGGAGCACCGCGCCGGGGAGGACTGGCTGAGGGGCTGCCGGGTCATCTGGGTGGGTGGCGCCGCCCTGCCGGAGGATCTGGCCGAATGCTGCCGGCGGCTGGAGCTGCCCCTCTCCCCCTGCTACGGCAGCAGCGAGACCGGCGCCATGGTCACGGCGCTGGCGCCGCAGCGCTTTCTGGCGGGGGAGAGCGGCTGCGGCACGGCCCTGCCCCACGCCCAGCTGCGGATCGATCCGGCCAGCGGAGCCGTGCAGGTGCGGGCCGCGAGCCTGGCGCTGGGGGAGCATGCCGCTGGCCGCTTCCAACCGCTGCCCCTGGATGAGGGCTGGTGGAGCAGCGGCGACCTCGGCCGCTGGGGCAAGGCCGGGGGCCTGGAGCTGCTTGGCCGGTGCGATGGCGCCATCAACAGCGGCGGCGAGACCGTGTTTCCCGAGCAGGTGGAGCTTCGGCTGCTGGCGGCGGCCCGGGAGGCGGGACTGCCGCTGCGCCACCTGTTGCTGCTGGCGGAGCCCGATCCGCTCTGGGGGGAGCGCTTGGTGGCGCTGGTGCGGGCTGAGCGTTCCGCCCCGTCGGTCGTTGGCGGCCCCGATGCCTCCGTTGGCGCCCCAGTTGGCACCACGAATGGCGCCCCTGATGACGCCTCTGATGGCGCCCCCATTGGCCCTCCCGATAGCCCCGATGCCGCCTTAATCCTCCCCCTAGCAGCCCTCGCCGCCGCGCTTCCCCCCAGCCAGCGGCCGAAGCGCTGGCTGGCCTGCCCCGAGCTGGCTCCCTCGCCCCTGGGCAAATGGCAACGCGGGCGCTGGCGGGACTGGCTGCAGCAGAGGCCGGAGGGAAGCTGAGGCTTGCCTTGCGGCTTGCGTCCCGGGCCGGCCTGGCGATTCAGTTGGTGGTTCCCACCCCAGAGCTCTCAAACCCCTCCATCCAGCCCTGACTGGCCAGCAATGCATCGCTGAATTCCCGCAGGGCGCCATCCCCGCCGCGGCGGCGCAGGATCCAGTCGGCTTGGCGGCGCAGGCCCGGGGCCGCATCGGCCGGGGTGATCAGTAACCCGGTCGCCTCACGGACGACGAGGTCGTTGAGGTCGTCGCCGAGGAAGGCGGTCTGCTCGCGGCCCATGGCCAGCTCGTGGCGCAGCTCTTCGAGCCCAGCGCGTTTGTCGCCCACCCCAACCCGGCAGTGGCGGATGTCGAGATGGCTGGCCCGCTGCTCACTGGCGCCGCCGCGGCCACCGCTGAGCAGGGCCACGGTGATGCCGGCCTGCTGCAGCATCCGCACGGCCAGCCCATCGCGCACGTTGAACCGCTTCACCACCTTCCCCGCCTCGTCGTAAGACAACCCGCCGTCGGTGAGCACGCCATCCACATCGCAGACCACCAGGCGGATCCGGCTCAGTTTTGGGTTGAGGAGCCGGCGACGCAGGGAATAGGTGAGGGCCGGCGGGATCAAAGGCTGCTCACGGCAACGCCACCAGCGATCGCCTCCCGCAGGCTGAGCAGTTGCCGCAACAGGGCCTCCAGCCGATGCAACGGCACCATGTTCGGGCCGTCGCTGAGGGCCTGGTCGGGGTTGGGGTGCACCTCCAGGAACAGCCCGTCCACCCCCACCGCCACGGCCGCCCGAGCCAGGGGGGCCACAAACTCCCGCTGGCCGCCGGAGCTGCTGCCCAGCCCGCCGGGTTGCTGCACCGCATGGGTGGCATCGAAGATCACGGGGCAGCCGAGCGACTGGAGCTGGGGCAGGCTGCGGTAATCCACTACCAGGGTGTTGTAGCCGAAGCAGGATCCCCGCTCGGTGAGCCAGAGCCTGCCACTGCTGGGCTCCAGGCTGAATTCCGCCAGCTTGGCCACCACCTGGGCCATGTCCCAGGGCGCCAGGAACTGGCCCTTTTTCACATTCACGCACCTAGAGCTGCCCGCCACCGCCGCAGCGGCGGCCTGGAGCAGATCGGTCTGACGGCAGAGGTAGGCGGGAATCTGGAGCACATCCACCACCTGAGCAGCCGTTGCCGCCTGGTGGCTTTCGTGGATGTCGGTGAGCACCGGCAGGGCGAAGCGCTCGCGCACCTCCTGAAGAATCGCCAGGCCCTCCTCGGCCCCGGGCCCGCGGAACGCCCCGCCGGAGCTGCGGTTGGCCTTATCAAAGCTGGCCTTGAACACGTAGTCGATGCCGAGCCGTTGGCAGAGCTCGCCCACCTGATCGGCGATCTGCAGCACGAGGTCGCGGCTCTCGATCACGCAGGGGCCGGCGATCAGGCGCAGGGGGTGGCTCATGGATTGCCCAGTCCGGCTTGGACCAGATCATGGAGGCGCAGCAGGCCCAGCAGACGCCCGGGATCGGCTGGATCAACAACGGGCAGCACCGAGATCGTTCGCTTGCCGTTGCGCTCCATCAGATCGAGGGCCGTGGCGGCCATCGTGTCGGGTGTCACCGTGATCGGATCCAGGGTTGCCATCGAGGCGGCGGTGAGCTGGGTCCAGTCCCCGGCTCCATGGCCCTGCAGGCAGCGGCGCAGATCCCCGTCGGTGATCAGGCCCGCCAGGCGGCCGGGGTCGTGGGCGGCATGCATCCAGGCGGCGCCGAGGCTGCCCAGTCTGCGGCTGCCGGAGGTGAGATTGGCAATCACCGCCGGCAGGGGCGCCTCCGGTGCCAGGGGGCTCAGATCGGCCGCCGGCACCATCAGATCGGCCACGGTGAGGGTGAGCTGGCGCCCCAGGGCGCCGGCCGGGTGGTTGATGGCGAAGTCCTGGGGGGAGATGCCGGCCCGCTCCATCCAGACCGCCGCCAGGGCATCGCCGATTGCCATGGCCACGGCGGTGCTGGCGGTGGGGGCGAGGTTGAGGGGGCAGATCTCCCGATCCACCGAGGCATCCAGCACCACATCGCAGTGGAGGGCCAGGCTGGAGTTGAGGCGGCCCACCAGGGCGATGCGGGCGGTGCCGCGGCGGCGCAGGTGGGGAAGGATCGCGAGGAGTTCTTCGGTTTCGCCGCTGTTGGAGAGCAGCAGCACCACATCGTCGGCGGCCACGATGCCCATGTCGCCGTGCAGGGCGTCGCCGGGATGGAGAAAGACGGCCGTGAGGCTGAGGGAGGAGAAGGTGGCGGCGATCTTGCGCGCCACGATGCCGCTTTTGCCCACCCCACTCACCACCAGCTTCCCCCGGCGGGCTGCGCAGCTGGTGAGCAAGGCCAGCGCTGCCTCCACCTGAATGGGATCAAGCTGTTCGGAGGCCGCCGCAATGGCACTGGCCTCCTGCTGCAGACAGCGGCTCAGGGCGGTGCCGGTGGCCTGATGCATGGAGGGCTTGGATGGCTCGGCCTGTGGGCATCATGGCGCCACCAGCGGGAGGCGGATCAAGGCCTGGGGGGTAAAGGTGGCTTAAAAATGAGCATGCTTGCTGAGGTAGCCATGGTTCAGTCGCCATGGTTCAGTCGCCATGGTTCAGTCGCCATGGTTCAGTCGTCATGGTTCAGTCGTCATGGTTCAGTCGTCATGGTTCAGTCGTCATGGTTCAGTCGTCATGGTTC
>Ga0207941_1000194_pt1 | contig 19470 bp, 18 predicted proteins | sample LakMenEpi13Sep12_FD_150695 | JGI IMG/M metagenome (GOLD analysis project Ga0207941, IMG submission 150695) | Freshwater microbial communities from Lake Mendota, WI - 13SEP2012 deep hole epilimnion (SPAdes) | ecosystem: Environmental > Aquatic > Freshwater > Lake > Epilimnion/Euphotic zone ...
AGCCACCACGGCACCTCAGGCTTGAACCCCTGCAGCCATTCCAAGGGCAGTCGTTGCCCCGTACCCCCCAGTTGGTCGGGCGCCCAGGCATCCAGCAGCAAGCCGTCGACATGGGGGGCGTAGAGGGCCGCCCGGTTCAGATCGGTGCGATCGCGCAGCCTCAGGGCCTTCCAAACCTTGACACCCAAGCTCTGGCGCAATTCCTGGCAGCGCTCGGCACTTTCCTGGCCATGCAGCTGCAGGATGTCATGGCCCTGGCCGCAGCCAAGCCACTCCAGATCCGCTGCCTGGGGATCGGCCACCACCAGAACCCCAAGGCAGGATGGACTGGCTGTTTTGGCCGCCAGAAACAACTCGGCCCGTCGCTTCGGCGGCACAAACCTCGGCGAGGACGCCACCGCGATCACTCCAATCGCCGCCACACCCATGCCCGCGATGGCGGCAGCCTGGTCCGGTTGACGCAGGCCGCAAATTTTCAACAGCGGCAAGCGCCTCTGGCCAAGATGGCAACCTTTATAAGTCTGCCGATGACCCTCTCCCCTAGCGATCACCATGGCTGAAGGTTGGCAGATAGCCCGTGTATGGGGCATCCCCGTGCTTATCCACCCCACCTGGCTGATCATCCTGTTGATCTCCACGGTGGCCTTTGCGCGGGACTATCAGCCTGCTGCCAGCGGTGGCGACCTGATGATTTGGGGCCTGGCCTTCCTGACGGCGCTGTTGCTGTTCGTTTCGGTGCTTTTGCATGAGCTGGGCCACTCCCTGGTCGCTCTCAGCCAAGGGGTGAAGGTGATCAGCATCAAGCTGTTTCTGTTAGGCGGTGTAGCCAGCGTGGATCGCGAATGTGCCACCCCAAAGGGGGCGGCGCTGGTGGCTGCGGCGGGTCCGGCCGTCAGCCTGGTCCTGGCCGGCCTGTTTTTGGCGCTGCGGGTCCCTGCGGGCCAGCTCGCCCCTGGCCTTGGCCAGATGGTGCTGCAACTGGGTTTGCTGAACTTAACCCTGGCCCTTTTCAACCTGCTTCCCGGCCTCCCCCTTGATGGCGGTCTGCTGCTCAAGGCTTTGGTGTGGCAGATCAGCGGCAGCCAGCGCCGTGGCATCCAGGTGGCCAATGGCTGCGGCCGCTTCCTGTCCTTCATGGCTTTGGGCCTGGGCACCTGGATGCTGCTCAAGGGCGTTGGGGGGCCGGGCCTTTGGCTGCTGGTGCTCGGCTGGTTTGGCCTGGGGGCCGCCAGCAGACAGTCCCAGCTGCTGCGTCTGCAGACCGTGCTGAAGGAACTGCGGGTCGCCGATGCCAGCCGCCGCCGTTTTCGGGTGGTTGAGGCCAGCGCCAGCCTGCGCCAATTGAGCCAGCAACGACTCCAGGCAGCGGATCCTGTTCTACCCGGTCCTGCGGCGCCCGGTCCCGCTGCGCCCGGATCTGCTGAAATCCCTGGCCTGCCCCCCTGGATCCTGGTGTGTGACCGGGGCCGCTGGCAGGGGGTTATCGACGATGAGCCCCTGCAATCCCTACCCGTCCAGCGTTGGGACGGGGAACGAATCGGTGACCATGCCCAGCCCCTTGCCAGCCTGCCGTCCATCGCCGAGCAGGCGCCCCTATGGCAGGCCGTCCTGCAGCTAGACGACCCTAAGGTCAGCCGGCTCCTGGTGCTGAGCCCGGCGGGCCTCCCCACGGGCACCCTCGAACGTCCCGACCTGGGTGAGGTGGTCTTCAGCAAGCTTGGGGTCCGCGTGCCTCCCCCCCTACTGGCTTTGGCACGAAAACACAATGCCTATCCCATGGGTCTGGCCCTGGCCCAAGTAGCCCGCTCCATGCTGAGCAGCGGCGAGGTTCAGGGGGCTGAGGCGCCAACGACTTGATAGGTGCTGCGCTGGGCGGCGATGGCGTCCCATGGCATGGCCGCCTGCTCCAGCGTCACCAGTTCCACGCCCTGGTCCGTTTCGGCCTGGGGCAAATGGAGCTGGGCCTGGGCCACCAGCAGGGTGATCAGCTCCGCCGTTGTCACCGGTAGATCGGGCAGAACGGGGGGATTGACGCCAAAGAGCTCGCGCCAGAGGGCTCTCTGCGGCTGGATCAAAATGCTGCCGTGCTGCAGCAGGGCGCCGCGGCGCCAGAGCTGGGCGCTGCCGATGCGCTTGCTGCCATCGGCATGGACCAGGTCAGCGGCGGTGCTGGTGGCAAAGCAACTGTCCCGATCCCGGTTGATGGCGGCCTCGCCAAATTCCAGCGGCAGATTAATGGCGGCGAATCCCCGCTGCAGCCACCGGCATGACCGCCGATAGGCCTCGGCCCGCTGGGGGGGTGGCGAGGGCCAGATCAGGGCATAGGTGAGATCGCCGCCCCCATGCAACACGGCCCTGCCACCGCTTGGGCGGCGCACCAGATCAAGCACACCCTCGGCCGCCAACTCCAGCCAATGGGCCGGCAGGCGTTGCTGATGGAAACCCAATGAGAGGGTAGGTCGCGGCCATTGGTAGAACCGCAGCGTGCCCGCCAGGGCAGCTGGCAGGCACCCAGCTGAGAGCTCTGCATCGCTTGCGGCGGCCCTGGTAGCCAAGGCGTTGTCCAATAGCCAGTTGTCGATGGCCATGGGCCAGGTCCCCTCCAGCCGACTGGTCGCCAGCAAACCCACCCGGGGCCGTGGCGCCCCCTGGTCAGGGGCCCATTGGACCTGGCGGCGGGACCTGTTGGCCACGCCGTCAGGACCCGCTGAGGGCCACCCAGAAGGAAGGCGCCAGCTCAAAGCCGAGCACGGCCGCCATCTGGCCCAGTCCCTGGCGGCAGTCCAGACCCTCTGCCCGGGCCCAGTGGTCCAAGAGGAAGAGCCGATGGCTGATCCATAGTTCGAGGCTGTCGGGGGCAAAGCGGATGCCCTCGGTGCGGCTGAAGCTGTGGGGCAGCAGCATCGCCACATGGCGTGTCAGGGTTCCCTGGCTGCGCTCCAGCACCAGGGGCAGCCAGGGATAGAGAGCATCGGCCCTGAGGCACCACAACCGCACCTCCGGGATTTCGGAGAGCTCGCGGGGATCTTCGGGCGGCCGGGGCCACTCCAGGGAGAGCTGCACCTGGCCGGAGAGGGCCAGGAGCTCCTGGGCCGGCCGTTGGGCCAATGGCGCCAGGCTGTTGAGGTCGAGGGCCCCGATTTCGAGGGCCCCGATTTCTAGGGCCGTAGCCCGGGGAGCGGGGGGGGGCGATGCCATCAAGAGCTGTGACAGGGCCACGGCGAAGGCTGGACCGTAGCCAGCTAAGGCCGAAGAATGGGGCGGTCCGTTTTTTATCTGCAAGACATGGTCACCTCGCTCACCCAGGCCCAAATCCTGATCGCCCTGGTGGTGGCCGCCCACGCCGGTGTGCTTGCCGTTCGGCTTTGCTTCAGTCTCTACAAAGCCTGAGGTCGGGGGCCTTGGCAATGGGGCCCGGGCCCGCTAGAAGCGGTCCCTTATGACCCGAGGCCAGTCCGGTGCGATCCCGTTCCCCCCGATCCCTCGATTCCGCCCCTGAATCCCGCCGCCGTTCGGGACGTTCCTCCACCAGCGAACACCCCCATCCCGCCGGCAGCGCGTCCCGACAACGGACCCGCCAGGCAAGCGCCAGCAAGGCCCCCTCAACCGGGGCCCCCAGACCCAGGGCGGCGGTGGGGGCTTCCCACCTGGGCAAGCAGGATCTGCTTTGCAGCCTGATTGGCCTTGGCGTCAAGCTTGGGCTGGTGGTGGTCACAGGCGTCAGCCTGGTCCGCGTCGCTTCTGCCTATCAGGCCCGCATGGACCGGCAGGGCGAGTTGGCGGCTGTGCTCCAGATCGAGAACGCCCAACTCACCAAGGCCCAACAACGCTTCGACCGTCTGTTCCTGATATCCGGGGAAAAGACCCTGGCCCGGGAACAAAGCCAGTGGATTGCCCCCAACCGCCTGCGGGTGGTCTGGCAGGCCCCTGCTGCCCCCGCCAAGGCCCCTGTTGCCCCGGCCAAGGCTCCCGAAAACGCCCAGGATCCCGCCCCCCAGCGACCCCCAGGCCCCCTGGCCTCGGCCCCCCTGAAGGACAGCGCCACGGTGCCACCTACCGGGACGGGTGGGCTGGCTCAGCCAGGCAATTTGGGGGGGAATTGAACTCTCAGCCGGGCCCCGCCCAGGTCCGTTGCCACGGACCGCTTTTTCGCTCCTCCCCCCTCCCCCATGCCCCCGATCTCCGGTGAGCAAACCGCCCCTTTGACGGCTCCGGTCCCCCCTGGAAGCAGCAGTCCCGGCACGGTGCTGATCACCGGGGCCTCCTCGGGAGTTGGTTTGTTTGCGACCCAGGCCTTGGTGAGCCGCGGTTGGCATGTGCTGATGGCTTGCCGCGATACGGCCAAAGCCCGCCGGGCCCAGCAGGCCCTGGCCATCCCTGATGCAGCCGTCACCCACCTGGCGGTCGATCTAGGCGATCTCGACAGCGTCAACCGTTTGGTTGCTGCGGTGCACGCCACCGGGCGCCCCCTGGATGCGGTGGTGGTCAACGCCGCCGTCTACAAGCCAAGGCTGAAGCAGCCAGAGCGCTCACCCCAGGGCTACGAAATCTCGATGGCCACCAACCATCTGGGTCATTTTCTGTTGATTCAGCGTCTGTTGCCCGACCTGGAGCGCTCCAACCATCCCTCCCGACGTCTGGTGATCTTGGGAACGGTCACCGCCAATTCCAAAGAGCTGGGGGGCAAGATCCCCATACCTGCACCGGCCGATCTGGGCGATCTGGCTGGTTTTCGTGCCGGCTTCCTGGCGCCGGTGAGCATGGCCGATGGCAAAAACTTCAAGCCTGGTAAGGCCTATAAGGACAGCAAGCTGTGCAACATGATCACCACTCAGGAATTGCATCGGCGCCTGCATCAATCCACTGGAATTGTGTTCACTTCTCTCTACCCAGGTTGTGTCGCCGATTCTCCCCTGTTCCGCAACACACCCCAGGCCTTTCAGGTCATCTTCCCCTGGTTCCAAAAGAACGTGACCGGCGGCTATGTCAGCCAGGCCATGGCCGGCGAACGGGTCGCCCAGGTGGTTGCTGATCCCGAATTCGCGGTTTCAGGGGTCCACTGGAGCTGGGGCAATCGCCAGCGCAAGGACGGACGCCAATTCAGTCAGGAACTCTCCGACAAGGCCAGCAATCCCCAGACGGCCAGCAACATGTGGGACCTATCTTTGCAGTTGGTCGGCCTGCCCCAGCTCTGAGATCTGGTCGAGCCAAGGCCGGGATCATTGCTGATGACGAACCCCGGGCCCTGGGGCAGCGCGGGCACAGCTTTGGCCTGCTACTAAGGTTCCAGCCCCCTTGGTCGTTTTCATGTCCCGACGCTTGTCCTGGGGATTGGGTCTGCTCCTGGTCGCCGGTCTTGTCTTGGGTGCCTTTTTTGTGCTGCCCTTCCGTTCCTGGCTGCCCGGTGGCACCGTGGCCGATGTGCCCAACCGCCTTGTGGTCAATGGCACCGCCTTGAACCGGCTTTTCCCGGAGCCGCAAGTGGGTGAAAAATTGGTGTTCACCCAGGAGAAGCGGGGCTTCAGTCAGGCCCGTCTCAAGCAGGGAGATGAGGTGCGGGCCCTGCTTTCAATTTCGGACGTGACCAGCTCCCCCGCCAGCCGGGCCAAATTCAGCGGCAGCGGCAGCACATTGGCGGGTTGGCCGCTGGTGGAGCAGGGGGACCAGTCGAGTGCCCTGCTGGTGGCCGACCGCTTCCAGGTGAAGGTGCTGGGCCAGGGGGCGGGGCTCAGCCCCGATGAACGCCATGAACTACTGGGGGCCTTCAATCTCCAGGCCCTGGCCGCCCTCAACCCCGCCTCGGCCCCCAAGTCGTTGCCACAAGCCAAGCCCCAGGCCCCCAGCATGGCAGCCCGGTCGCCCGCAACCCAGCCCAGCGCCAGTTCCAGTCCAGGCTCCCCAACCCAGCCCAGCGCCAACATGCTGGCGGCCCTCAAGGCCGCTCGGGCCGCTGCCCACCGCGAGACCGCCGTTCTGAGCCCCGCCGCATGAGCACCACCGTTCTTGAGCGTCTTGAGCGCTTGCCCCACCGCAACCTCACCGTGCTAGCGCTGCGGGGCATCAGCACCCTGGTGCCGGGAGGTTGGACCAACATCACCAGCGCCGAAGAATTGATCCATGACGTGCTGGGCAGTACCGACCCCGAACTCACCCGCCAGGTGCGGGAACGGGCCGACGAGCTCAGTCGCGCCCGCCATGAGGGCTATGCCCGGGCCCTGAGCCTCTACGACGCCGTCAACCGCTCCCAGAAGGCGGCCGGCGGCCTGCGGGTGCTGGCCAATGTGGCTGGCGCCCTGCCCCTGGTCAAACGCCTCACCCTGTTCACTCCCGCCAACGAGACCCTGCAGGCGGCGGATCTGAGCCTCAAGGTGGCGGCGGAGATGCTGGCCTTCACCCAGGTGAACGGCCTGCCGGGTGACAGTTTTGCCGACTTCGGCGCTTCCCTCGCCGAATACACCAGCGAGGCCCGGGTGCGCATGGCGGCCCTGGTCTGTTTCGATGCCTTCCTGCCCCTGGGGGACCAGGCCCTGCAACGCCTTGATCAGCTGTTGGGTCAGGTGGCCAGCCACGAGTTGCGCCAGTTGCCCGCCTATGTGGGCATGGCTGGGATGATTCCCGGCCGCGGCGACCAGGCCCATCTCAGCTTCCTGCGCCGCAGCGTTGATCAATGGGTGGGCTGGGCCGATGGCTTCGCCTCCCAGCTCGGCCTCACGGCTCAGCGCAGCGTGCGGGCCCTGGAAACCACCATCGGCCCCTGGCACGGAGGCTTCGAGCAACTGGCGATTTTTCTTGATGCCTTCACCGACACCTACGCCCACACCGGAGTCCAGGCCGTGGCCCGCCGCTTGGTCGAACGGGCCGCGGCGGAAATCTGATGACAGACTCTCTCGATTAAAAGCACTGCCGCCTGCAACGGCGAACGATCCCCATGCGCTGGTCTGACGGCCGAAGAAGTGACAACGTTGAAGATCGCCGCGGCATGGGCGGACCTGTCCTGGCCGGCGGGGTCGGAATTTTGGGCATCATCCTGGCCCTGGTGGTGGCCCTGCTGGGGGGAGATCCCTTTGTGGTGTTGCAACAACTGGGGGGAGGCGGCATCGGCATGGGGGGTGCCCCTGTCTCGATGAGCCGTCCCCGCCAGCAGACGCCGGCGGATAACAAACTGGCGGACTTCGTCTCGGTGGTACTGGCCGACACTGAAGACACCTGGACCAAGGAATTTCGCGACAACGGCGGCACCTATCGCTCGCCCAAGTTGGTGATCTTTGATGGGGTCGCCAATTCAGCCTGCGGCCGGGCGGCCGGTTCGACCGGACCCTTTTACTGCCCGAATGACCAGAAAGTTTATATCGACCTCAATTTCTATCGCCAGTTGCGCAGTCAGCTAGGTGCCCCCGGTGATTTTGCCCAGGCCTATGTAATCGCCCACGAAATCGGCCACCATGTGCAGCACCTGCTCGGCATCGATCAAAAGGTGCAGAGCATGCAGCGGCGCATACCCCAATCCCAGGCCAACCAACTTTCGGTGCGCCTCGAACTGCAGGCCGATTGTTTTGCCGGGGTATGGGCCAATCAAACCCAGACCCAGCGCGGCACCCTGGAGCAGGGCGACCTGGAGGAGGCCCTCAATGCCGCCGCCCGCATCGGCGATGACACCTTGCAGCGCCAGAGCACCGGTTGGGTGCGGCCGGAATCCTTCACCCATGGCACCTCAGCCCAAAGGCAGCGTTGGTTCATCACCGGGCTGCGCAGCGGTGACATCAACAGCTGCGACACCTTCCAGGCTCCCCAGCTCTAGAGCCATGGCCGGGCGATTTTCAGTTGGAAGCCTTGTTGAGCCGTTGCACGATCAAGGTCATCAAAACCAGGGAGCCGGCCAAGGCCAGCAGCAGGGCGGTGGTCATGGAGGCTTGAACAATCTCAGCACCCATTATCAGCGCCGGCCGGCTGCCCTAGCCCCCTGATGGCCCATAGCCAGCCCTCGCCCCCTGCCATGTCCCACGGGGACAAGTCCCGCGGGGACAAGTCCCAACCGCTGCTGTTTGTCTATGGCAGCCTCAAACGCGGCCAGCGGGCCCATCACCTGCTGCAGGGGCTGCCCTGGCTTGGACAAGCCTGGCTGCCGGGCGCCTGCCTGCACGATCTGGGCCCTTTCCCGATGGCGGTCCTTGGTGAGGGACGCATCCAAGGGGAGCTCTACGGCGTAGGCGAGAGCGACCTGGCGGCGTTGGACCGCTATGAAGCGGCGCCGCGGCTGTATCAACGCCAATGGCTGAGCCTGGAAGATGGCCGTGGCGCCTGGGTTTACCTGGGCCGACCCCACCAGGTGCGCCATGTCGCCCCCCTCGCCAGTGGCTGCTGGCTGGGCCCCTCGGACCCGAAACTCCGCGGCGGCAAAGGGGAGGCCAGGGCAACAGCCAAAGTCACATTTGCGGCCCTGACTGGGGTCCTGACTGGGGCCCTGAGCCTGACGCTGGTTATGGCAGGTGGCCAGCGACCCGGTTGGGCCTTCGACACGCTGGGGGCCTGTAAGTCCTGGCAGAACAGCCGCGGTCAAGCCCGCATCGAAGTGGCCAACAGCATCGGTGCCGCCCACTACCTCACCAAGATGAAGCGACTCCAGAAAAGTGATCCGGCGGCGCCGGTGCCGCTTTACAGCGAGAGTGATATTGCGCGGGTTTGTAGTGAACGCTAAACGACTTCATTTTTCTATCTCTAGTTGCAGCGGCGGCGCTATCCATTTGCCTACCAGCACCTCCGGCTTCGGGACGTAAAGCCGTGTTGAGAGGTCACAGCCTATTGGCAGGCGACCGCAGCCGGCAGTTTGTAGCTGCCATTCAGCACGGATGGGCCGGGGCGATACACGCGCATCAGAAAATTCCAACCTTCGCTCACATCCAGCCTGTTGGGCACATCGCCGCAGGCAGCCTGCGAGCCAAAATGAACCGTTAAGGTTCCATCAGCATTTATCTGCGTGTTCGCGGCATTGAGAATGTTGTTGACGCTCTTCATGTAGCCATCCGCACCGTAAACCGTTATGGACCAGAACGCATTGTTCTCGGGCACCTGGTAGGTGGCAGTGTGGCACTTGTCGGCAGACAGATGGCCGTTGTAATTGATGTAAACCGCATCCTCGTTCGGGAAAAGTCCCCAGGCCCCAGCGCAGCCGATGTGACGGGTTGCTTCATCGGCTGCTCCGCGTTTGCCCATCCAGCCTTCCGGATACAGATCAAACATTGCGAATTCCTTGTTGTATTCCGCGCTCAGTGCGGCCAAAGACTGCTTGTCCCAATTCGGCTCCTCGAAAGGGTCGGTGCTGTTGGCCTTGATGACAAACTGATCCTGCAATTGGTTGACCAGCTTGATGTCCTCCGGATCGTCTGGGTGCAACAATTGGATGCGTATATTGATGGCTAAATACTTGGTATCTTGGGGCAACGCGTGCGTACCCGAAGCATATATCACGCCCGCACAATAGTGGTCATTATCGATCAACAGTACGGAGAAATAGCGGCCGGCCGGCATTTCCGGTACCGTGATGGTTGCCCCCTTGGAGGTATCCACCAAGGCCACCGTATAGAGCGTGTCTTTGTTCATCCGCACGACCGTTTGCCTGTCCAGCGGCGTGACATTACGGAAGCTAAAGAGGTTATTTACACCGCCGGTTAGTTTGGTTGCATTGTAGAAGGTCCGGTCAGTTTCGGCCCGGCAGTAGGTCTGCTGCGTCACCTCGCGGGTCTCGGCGAGCTCTTGCATTTCCGTCTCTACCCTTGGGTGACATTGGTTGTGGTCGATTAACCTTAAGTCCAAAAGCGTTCCCAGTCCCTGATCAGGGAAAAACACCTGAATTAGCTTGCTGCCAGTCTGGGCCATGGAGGGGTGGTAACTCCGCTGGGGCTAAGCCAATACCCGGGTCTGGTGCCGGCTAGAAGTGGCCCCATGGCTAACGCAGTGGATGGCTAGCGCAGTGGCTGGCTAGCGCAGTGGCAGTTGCTGACAAAGACCGATCGCAGCTGACGAGTCCCTAAGCGCGGGGCTGGGGACTGGCCGCAATGCGGCTGGCCCTCAGGCGACAGCGCAAGCGGCGACTCCAGGCCAGGGAACCAGCGACCCCGAGCACGGGCAAGGGGCCAGGGACCGGCTGGCTGGCGAAGTTGGGACCGATGAAGCCGTAAGGGAGGCCTTCATCAGTGTTGGGGAAGGCCACTATGGAGCCACTGCCGGCCTGGGCGAGGGAGGCGGTGCCGAGGCTGAAGCCAGCACTCACGACGGGATCAAAGCCCTCGAAGATGAAGGGATCGAAACTGGCAGGATCGCCAGAGCTGGTGGCGGCGATTACGTAGGAGCCGGGGCTCAGCACCTGCTGCGGCACTGATAGCCAGCGGAAACCGGCGAGTAGCGGACTGCCGGAGCCGGACGGCACGGTACCGCTGATCAGCAGCGCCTGGGTGGTGGCATCAAAGATGCCCACCATGTGGGAGCTGAGCAGACCATCCCCTAATTCGTCGTAAAAGCCGAGGGCTGAAACGACATAGGGTTGGCTGAGGTTGAAGTTGTAGCCCAGGGAGCCGCTGAAGCTGGGGCTACCGCCGACGCTGCCAGGGCTGATTGCCTGCAGGGCGGGGATGATGTTGAGGGCCTGAGCGGGCGCCTGGGAAGCCGCCACCAGCCCGGCTAATAGCAGGGGGGTCGCCAGGCGCGAGGCGCGGCGGCGCAGGCCAGGAAGACGCAATGACAACGACATGGGAAGAACGCTCTCGATCTAGGTAAAGGACGGGATGGTGAGGCGGGGGAAGCTGGATCAGCAGATCTCAGATGGGGTCTCAGATAGTCGGAACGACTTGAATCAAGTTGATCTGACCTCCCTCGCTCAGGTACTGGGGGCCCACGATGTTGCCGTTAGTGAGGCTATGGGCTTGTACATCACTCAGGAAATAACTACCCGCTGCAGCACCGTAAAGCGAGGAAACATCGAGGATGCCGGAGGATTCCCAGTTGCCGATGTCGGTAGGGGCGGAATCGCTCTGGCCAAAGGCGGTTGGGACAGCGGAGCGATCGATCTGAGCCCAGCGCACGGCGTCGCCGGTGATGCTGTCAACCTTCCAGATCGAGGCCTCTTGGCTGCCGAATCGGCCGTCGTCAGTGCCGTTGAGCAGGGAGCGGTCCTCCTGCACGTAGAGGGAGCCATTGGCGCTCCAGGCCAGGCCGTCGGGATTGCGGATTCCCCCCTGGCGGGCGGTGCCGGTGAGGCGATCGGCATCGGCGACAACCCGCAAGGAGGTGTTGGCGCCATTGGCCAGCAGGCCATCGGTTGCGAAGCTTGACGCCAGATCCAGGATCTGGGTGTTGCCATAGAGATCGGCACCGCTACCACCGGTGGTGGTGAAGGCCACCTGCTTGCCCGTGCTGGGGTTGACATCGCCATCCTCGATGCGGGTGAACTGCATGGCGCCGGCACTGGAGGCCAGGCTGCGCAGGGCGGCGGCGGTGGACAGGGCGGCGATCTGACTGCCGCTGCCGAGGCTCACCCATCCGCCGCTGATGGCGGTATTGAGGGCCACGCTGGCCACACCGGCAGGGGTGTTGGCGATGGCATCGGCCTTCCAGGCATACAGCAAACCGCTGTTGGCGGCAAGGCCGTTGCGCTCCAGAAGATCGCTGCTGCCGGCGCTCTTGCTGCCAACCCAGAGATAGAGATAGTTCGGTGTGCCGGAGGTGTCGTCAAACAGCAGCACCGCCACGGTGTTGGCATTGCCGGTATCCACGGCGCTGGCCGATTCCCAGCCGCCCAGGCCAAAGGCAGGCACGTGGTAGAGCTTGGAGCTGCTGGGGTCCAGGGCAAAGAAACGGCCGTTGCTGGTTTCCTCACCAGCTAGATAAAGGCTGTCCACAAAGCCCCTGCCGCCAAACTGGCCTGCCGGGACCAGGTTGGCCGAGCAGAAGCGGTTGATGCCACTGCCGAGGCTGAAGCTGGCATTGGGGCTTATGACCTGGTCGTAGGCCAGGCCACCGGCCAGCACCCGTGACTGGTAGCCATTGGCGGTATTGCCATCGATGTCCTTGGCGACGACGAAGCGACTGATCCGGGCACCGGTCACGGTTTGGGTAGTGGCGGCGGCTGAGCCGGCCTTCACCTGCACCTGGTATTGATAGCCATTGCTGTTGCCAAGCTCATGGTTCACCAGCAGGCTGTAGGTGCCATCGAGGTTGTCGTAAGCGCCAAGGCCATCGAAAATGCCCACTGGGGTGAAGACACTGCTGCCGGCCTGCAGACCGTTGGTCACCTCACCATTGGTGATCAAGCTGCTGATCTGCAGGTTGTCACCACCGGCCACATCCTTGAGCATGGTGGCAGTGAAGGCGCCGGCGCTAACGGCTCCGGTGGATTTCACCAGGTCGGTGAGATCGACGTAGTCGAGGGTGTTTGACACCTCATTGGAGACCACCAGCAGGGGTCGGCCGGAGGGGCTGCGGTTGGCCTCCAGCACCGTGAGGCCTTCGGAGGAGAGGCTGGTAGGCAACACCAGGGAGCTCACATAGGCAACCGCCGCAGGGTTGCTGACATCAAACACCACCAACATGCTCTTGGTGGTGCGCTCCAGCCCCACGATCGCGTAGGTGCGGCCAGCCAACTTGGTGACAACCACGCCTTCGGGTTCGGTGCCCTTGTCGTCACTGCGGGTGTCGTCGTAGATGCCGGCGGCGATGGCCAGGGTCTGGAAGGTGTTGCCGCTGTCCCAGAGCAGGGCGCCGCTGCTGGCATCAAACAGGCTGGCACTGCGGCTGCCAAAGGCGGTGTAAGGAGTGGTGGTCATCTCCTTGAGGGTCTTGAGGCGGCTGCTGATACCGGTGTTGCGGCGCTCCTCATCGTTGAAGCCGGTGTAATCCCTGCCATCGCCCTCATTGGCAGTAATGAAATAATCCTTGCCACTAGCAAAACTACCGGGATTTGTAAGCGTGAACGCAGCGATGGCATCGGCCATGCGCAGTCCACGCACATTGTTGCCAAATACCGGCTTGATCAAGGGGGTATTACCAGTGCCATCTCGATCGGAAATATCAACAAGCTGGGTCGAAAAATCCACGGAGCCCAGATCAAACACCCGTTCGATCGTGCGAGTGCGTAGATTCACCTTGGCAACGCCATTGTTCTCCTGCAGGGTCACATAGGCAAAGTTTCCATTGACGCTGACGTATTCCGGCTCGATGTCGGTGGCCTGGGTGGAGAGGCCCGGCTTGCCGCTGATGCGGATGCCCGCTTGCAGGCTGAGGCCGCCAAAACCGAGGTCGGTGTAGGCGAAGCTCGCCGCCGCGGTGGGGTTGCGGATGTCGATGATGCCGATGCTGCCAGGGCGATCGACTGGCACACCAGCAATGGTGTAGTTGGCGGTGGGCTCACCCTCATTGGCAACCACCAACTGGGTGCCGCTGCTGTTGAAGGCGATGCTGTCCGGCAGGTAGCCAACCGTTACGTCCTGCAGGAAGGCCAGGCTGCCATCGACGGCCATGCGGTAGAAGCGCACCACACCCCGGCCCCCCGAACTGCCGTAGTCGGAGGGGGAGAGGGCTACCGCCACCAAGGAGCCGTAGCTGGCCACCGCCTGGGACACCCAAGTGGCACCATTGGGCAAGGTGGTGTTGAGCGAGACGGTGGTGATGGCGTTGCCATAGCTCAAGCGTTGCTGCAGGGCCGGAGCCGTGGCCGCCGGATTAGTGGATCGGCTGATCTGCAAGCTGCTGCCTCCACCTGAAGACAGGGTGAAACGCTCTGCGCCCACCGACACCACAGTGGAGATCTCGCTCTGGAAGTTCTCCGTGGGCGGCGTGGTCTGGGGAATCGTGGTGGAAAGGTTGAGTGAGGCCTTAATGGGATCGACACTGGCACTCCTGCTGGCGCCAAGATCAAACAGAATCGACAACCAGGTATTAGCCATTGGTAAGGATCGCAAGGCCAGGGGAGTGCCCCAACCTTGGCCGCCAGACCGCAGGCCGACTTTATGGCGAGATTAACGCCGCATTAACAACTGACCAAAGGGAGGGACAAGGTTGGCCTGACAACCGGACGTGATGCCGGGGTTCACCAGGGGCTGTGCGCTGCGGCACCACCGCTCCCTAATGGTATTGCCCCAAACCGCTGAAGCCCGCGCCGGCACAATGCTTCAATGCCAAGCAAGCGCCTTCAAGCTATCGAAAACCATGTATAAGCCGATTAAAGATAAACACCAGGCTATCGCCTCGTTTGCATTACGGGATAGAAATGCCTCCAACTTTATCAAGATCGGCGAGACATGACCATGCAGCGTAAGCCGCGCCGCCAGCAGCAATAATGCTGGCGTGATCATCAACAAGCAATAGCCGAAAAGCACCACACTCCGCCCGATCAGCGATAACTCCGATGCGGTCAAAAAACCGATGGCAGCCAGATACGGAATCATCGAAGCAGCCTCGATGGCGGCCGCCGTCAATGCCAATACGAAGACCGCGCTGACGGGGGCCGACGCATCGCTCGCCAGACCCCGCATCCGCATGAGCAGACTCGGCCCGGAACGTGCCAATTTTGCGGCGCGGCGAGTAGCGCGACGCTCCTTACCCGCTTTCGTCCAAGGCTCCTTTAGGACACCGAAAGCCGTGAATCCGATACCGACGACCAGTTGGGCGATCCTTAGCGGTTGGGAGTTTCCTGTCTGCCGCAACGTGTCGAGCACCAGCGTGGCTCCGAGTAGCAACGCAATCCCCAACAGCAGATAGAACGCGGCTACGGTGCCAAGGAACAAAACAATCCTGCCTGGGCGGAGACGACCGGGTACCGACATCAACCACAGGGGGATGAGTAACGTACCGAAACTAGTGCTATCAATCAGTGCCAGCAAAACAAGCGGGCCGACCAGTTCGAAGTTCATCGATAGTGGTTTCCTAAAAATTCAGCAAGCGCCTGAGCCATCCTTCCCTCATGTGCGGCGAAAGCTCCAATATTAGTTGCATGACCTCAGAAGTTACTCTCTGAACTGCTGTACAGATTGACATGATACTGCCGCGAGAGACCGAACGCGCCGGTTCAGCAGAGACGCGGTAGCGTCGTCGGCCGAACCGGCGCTTTAACTGGCCATGTTGGTTAAACTATCTATCTCTTCAAAGACTATCTCTTCAAAGACTATCTCTTCAAAGAGCTTTGCTCTGTCTCACTTGTCGTACGGATTGTAATCCAGCGGTGCTCCAAACGGCACGCTATCCATCTTCAAGGATGCCTGCAACTCCTTGGTCTTGTGCCCGAACACCTTGTACAGCACCCAAGTGTGCATCATTTCATAATTATATGGGGTATCTTCATCCGGATTGACGGTTAAATTATAGCAGTGCGGTATTGCAAGTTTTTGAATAGCCGCTGATCCATCCTCGATTTTGTGGGTCAGGACCTTGAAGTTCTTATATCTCATGCCGACATGAAGATGATCAAAGAACATCGGAAAATAGTCACGATTCGACTGCTCTTGCCGGCCGGTGACAAAGGCTGATTGGTCGCAGCCATCGATCACCCGATCGTCCGGCACGCTTTCCGGGTGGCCGATCAGGTTCAGCAAAGTCGGGAACCAGTCGGTGATGTGCATCATTTCATCAGACTTACCGGGCTCGACCCTGCCCGGCCAACGGATGATGCCTGCGGTTCGGTTGTTGCCTTCATAGGTCGAGAAATACCCGCCTCGCCATGGGCCTGCAGCACCGCGGTTACCCGGGGCGTGGAACGATGTGTCTCGTCCGTTATCGCCGGCAAAGATAACGATCGTGTCTTCGCGCAGCCCCAATTCATCAAGCTTTTCAAGCAGGACCTTGAAGTCGCCGTCGACCATCTGGATGCAGTCTGCGACGGCGCCGCCATTCGAGGAGTCCTGATACTCCTTTCTTGGCAGTACCGGGAAATGTACATTGGAGTGATTAAAGTAGATGAAGAATGGTTGGTTTGCGGCCTTAGCGTCTTCCATCCAGCGACCGGCTTTTTCCAGAAACTCCAGATCGATGTTGCGCCGAACTTCAGAATCGAGAACCTTGATGTTCCTCATATCGCCCTTACCGACGGACTCCACCATGTGCTCGGGTTCCAGGTCTTCTTTCTTGAACCATTTGTCATCGGGCCACAGCGCCACGTCCCATGTCCCATGAAGGCCGTACCAATAGTCGAAGCCCTTGTCTGTCGGCAGCCTGCCCAGGTCTTCACCGCAGTGCCATTTCCCGTAGCAGGCGTTGCGATAGCCCAGTTCCTTGAGCTTGTCGGCAATCGTGACTTCCCACGCCACCAATCCAGATCCGGGTAGAGCCGTAATGCAGCCCGTACGAACCGGATGCCTTCCGGTCATCAGGGCAGAGCGGCTGGGCGTGCACTGTGCCTCAACGTTATAATTGGTCAGCATCAAGCTTTCATTAGCAAACAGATCGATGGTCGGCGTCTTCGCGCCCATTGGATAAGCGCCCCCATAACAACCGAAATCGCCGACACTGATATTGTCAACATGAAACATCAAAATGTTGGGGTTGTTCGACATGATGCTGTCCTGCTTAATTCGTTGTTAAACTGTTAAATTGCTGGGTCCATTGGTGGGTGTTGCCGCTTTCTTGATCTCCAAAATTCCTATCTATTCTACCTGTGCTCATCGCTCGGGGGCTGGCCAGCTAAGGCTATGTGGGTGGTATCCGACAACCACCACAAAGTTCTTGCTGCTTTCCGTGAACCACTCCTCTGAAGGCAAATCAATACTAGCAACCACAACTATTTCGACAATGTGTGTTCACTGACGACAGTATCTATCAGACCCGTTATCCGTTTGTCAACACCATCAAAGCAAACACTGGAGGAGGGCCCACACCTCCTGCAGCCTGCACCCCCCCTGACGGGCCAACTCAGCCGGGTCCAAAGCAGACCTCTAAGACCAAGCCTGCCCAGTCCAGCTAGCCCTACCCCCTCTACCAATCCAACCCCAACTGAATCACCCCTGGCTTACCGCCTCCATCACCCCACCCTTTGGTCGCCGCCCCCCGCCGCTTCCGCCGATGCCCAAACGGCAAGAACCCTCGACTCTGCCGCTAGGGCAGCTCCAGGTGGTAGCTGGCCACCGACATCAGCATCGCCCGCATCCGGAAATTGATCCAGCCTGTGGCGATCAGGGATCGCATGCAAGCATCCACGAATGCTAATCCCGTGCGCCCTTCGGCCCCGAGCCGCCAATCGCTCTGTAACGGTGGTAGGCGCCGCCATCGGCCGTCACTCGAATATGCCCAGGTCCTGAGCCTCTACGAACGAATTGCTGAGCGACTGGCTTACCGACCTGCCCCGCGACGACCTTCTGACCAAACGGGGCGGCACCTTCCTGCCCGATGCCTACGACACTATTTTATATAGCCACCAAGAGCTAGGCATCCTTGGTTTTTCACAAACCATGGGCTGGCCGATCAACTTTCTTGTCTGTTCATGGAACGAGATTTGCATTCAAGCTTGGGGCTGGCCCATTGGAATAGGAAATGACAAGAGAAACCCAGCAGCGGCGTCTACCAACTTTCTGATCTTTACCCGAATCAAAAACCAAGATAATATACAAAGCAGCCACGGCAATATCGGCGACGCAAGTTCAGATTGTGTGAACCTCCGAGACAACCTTGCCCTCCTGATCGATAAATGCCAGCGTCCTGCCTTTAGTTGACTCTTTTTTGGCGATGGAAAAAAGAGCCACACCTCGCCTAATACTTTCCGACATCGTGATCCCGTACTCATCTTTGAGCTGAGCCAGAATACTTACCAAACGTTCGTTTGCACGAAAGTTCAGGCGTTCATCCTTGGCTTCTTGGCTGGATTTTTTGCTGGATTTTTTGCTGGAATTAGGAACGGGAGAAGTAGGGACTGGTTGCCTAGGAGAAAGGGACGATGCGGTCATGGGTGAAGTGGGGTGAGAGACCAAGCCAGACGGACTGGACCAGCGCCAACGGCGTCTGTACTCACTATTGTACATACAATTTGCGTAAGCGGGAGGCTGGGCCGTAACTTGTGACGCGGGCCCGAGACCAGGAGAAAGCCAAACAGCGGTCCTGGCCTTGCATTGCCTTGGTGGAGACGGCCTCACCCTTGCGGTTGATGGGGCCGAAGTGGTCTGCCTTGGGCTGCCCGCTAAATGCCTTTATTAGAAGGTCGGCACTACCCGCTAGCGGCCTGCAATCCAGCCAGCCACATCTAGGGAGTGAACACGGGCAGCGTCGAGCCAATGAAGTCCTAAAGGAAATTCAAGGATGGCCGTTGGGGCCCCTGGTGCCCCGGACGCCTGCCGGTGCACGACTGTTGCCTTACTACCTCTATGTTGCCGAGACAGTTGACGGCCTCGTCGAATGCTCTCAGCCATGCGGCAGCTTCATTGATCCCCCCTGTCTCCCTCTCCAGCGGCGCCCGGGCGAGCTCCTCCCCTGCCCCCACCAACTTCCCCAGCAAGACTGAACTGCTGGCCTGCCTGCCGCCGGAGCTGCTCATATTCAAGCCGGCCAAGGCCTGGGGAAGCCTGATCATGTCCCTCAGCCTGTCTGTGGTGGCCTACGGCCTGGGCACCCAGATCCCCCTAACACCCACTGCCGCCCCCCTCTGGTTGCTCTATGCGGTGGTCACGGGCACAGTGGCGGGTGGTTGCTGGGTGATCGCCCATGAATGCGGTCATGGCGCCTTCCATCCCAACCGTCGGCTGGAGGCTGCGGTGGGATTTGTGCTCCATAGCCTGCTGCTGGTGCCTTACTTCAGCTGGCAGCGCAGCCACGCGGTGCATCATGCCAATTGCAACCACCTGGAAAGAGGTGAAACCCATGTGCCACCCCGCTCAGACTCGCCGGCGGGCAAGTTGGTGCAGGCCTTGGCCGGGCGGTTAGGCACCAGGCTATTCGGAACCCTATCCCTAGTCTTCCACCTGCAGCTGGGTTGGCCGCTATACCTGCTGTTCGGCATTACGGGCGGGGAAGACTACGGCACCCCAACCTCCCACTTCTGGAGCGGTGCTCCCTTTGGCAACGGCCGGCGGCCGCTATTCCCAGATGCCTGCAAGACGCTGATACGGCATTCGAATCTCGGGCTGGCAGCCATGCTTTTGGCGCTGGTCCTGGCTGCCATTCAGTTCTCGCCGGCGCGGGTGCTGTGCGTGTATGGATTGCCCTACCTGGTGATCAATGCCTGGCTGGTGAGCTACACCTGGCTGCAGCACACGGACACCAACATTCCCCATTTCACCACCGCAGACTGGACCTGGGCCAAAGGCGCACTGCAGACGGTGGATCGTCCCTATGGGCCCTTACTAAACCTGCTGCACCACGGCATCGGTTCCACTCACCTGTGCCATCACATCAACCCACGCATTCCGCACTACAACGCCTGGCAGGCCACCGCTCTGCTAAGGAAGCGCTTTCCCGATCTGGTGCACCACGACCCCACCCCCATCCACCTGGCGCTGTGGCGGG
>Ga0207941_1000200_pt1 | contig 19293 bp, 26 predicted proteins | sample LakMenEpi13Sep12_FD_150695 | JGI IMG/M metagenome (GOLD analysis project Ga0207941, IMG submission 150695) | Freshwater microbial communities from Lake Mendota, WI - 13SEP2012 deep hole epilimnion (SPAdes) | ecosystem: Environmental > Aquatic > Freshwater > Lake > Epilimnion/Euphotic zone ...
TATCCGCCTTCCTCCGCGGGGGACAGCACGGCAGTGAGTTCCATGGGCCGGGGTTCAGGGATCTCAGTCTGACGGGGTCTGGCGAATGATGCCCCCCCTCAAACCGCCAACGCCGCCGCTATGCCAAGCAACAGCCGTGCAGCCACGCCGCCGGGATCTCCCGCTCCAGCCGCCACAGAGATTCCCCCACGCCATCGGCCGCTCGCCTTCGTGGCTTTCATAGGTGGCAAACCCCTGGCACACGAAGGGTTCGGTGGGGGAGGACGCGGTGGTGGTGCTCTGGCTTTCCCAGTGGAATAGCGATGGGCCGAGGGCCAGGTCGCGTAAGCGGGTGGAGGGGGGGAGAAGAGGGCTTCGCTTTTGCGCAGGGTGATGAACAGCAGGTCGGTGGCGCTGGCTTGGTGCCAGAGCACGCCCTCGCGGTGGATCCAGGGGGCTTCGGTGCTGAGCACGCCATAGCCGCAGGCTTCTGCGTAGGCGCAGCCTTCTCGAAGAGAAGCAGTAGGCCGCTTCGATCTCGGCGCGTGTGTAGTGGCCGTGCACGCGCAGGGGCACCGGCAGCGCCCAGGGCAGCGGGTGGAGGCGGCGTTGGGGTTGCTTGAGTGGCCGCTCGGCGAGCAACTCCAGCAGCTGGATCAGCTCCTCGCGCCAGGCGCCTGCCTGCCAGAGCACATCCAGGGCCTGATCGAGGGGCCGCCACTGGCGGCCGGTGCCGTAGCCGCCAGGCTTCTGCGAAGCAGTAGAGCTGGGCGGTGAGCATCAGCCACTGGCGCATCTCGCGCTCGGAGAGGGCCTGCGGATCGGGCGGCGCGGCGGCGGCCAGGGAGGCGGCGGTGGCGCGCAGACGGTCGGGGTCGTCGAGGTGGAGCAGGCCAGATGCGATGGCGCGGCTGAGGCGCTCCTCCTGGGGATGGGGTACCGCCGCCAGGTGGGGCGGTAACCAGCCCAGCTCGCGCCGCAGGGCGGTGAAGCCGGCGCCGCGGATGCCGTAGAAGTCGGCCGGCTCCATGGCCAGGGCGTCGAGCCAATCGGCCAGGCCGCTGGCGGGGCCGATCACGCCTTCTGCGGCAAGGGAGCGCAACTCCTGGAGCAGCTGGGGCCGGCGGCTGGGCAGGCACTGGCGCAAACTTGAAAGCACCCGCTCGCTGGAGACGCGATCAAGCACCAGCCGGCAACCGGGCGGCAGAAAGGGGAACCCCTGCGCCAGCTGGTCTTCGAGCTGGCGCCGGCTGCAGCCCAGCAGGGCCCGGTAGCGCAGATCAAAGCGAAAACGCCGGTGCTGCTGGCCGATGAAGTCCAAAACGGTGAGGCAGCTCTTGCCGGTGTCGGGCGAGAGGCGCAGGCCCCGGCCGAGCTGCTGCAGGAACACGAATCAGCGTGGAGTGGCGCTCTCGGTGGGCCGCAAGAGCAGCACGGTGTCGATCGCGGGGATGTCGAGCCCTTCGTTGAAGAGGTCCACCGCGAATAGGATCTGCAGCTCGCCGGACTGCAGACGGCACAGGGCGGCCTGGCGAACGGGCTTGCTCCACGCTCACGCAGAAGCCGAGGGCCCGCATGCGGGCGGGATCGGCCACGGTGTTGTGCAGCTCGCTGAGGATCAGGGAGATTTCGTGCAGTTCGCCAGCAGGCCGAGGGAGGACTCGAAGTTCCTGCTTGGCTCTGAAGCGCAAGAAGCGAGACAAAAGGACTGGTGTGATTGGCCCTCAAACCGCCAGCGCCAGCTCCGGCACAAACGCCGCCGGAATCGGCCTCTGCAGCCTCCAGCGAATCGCCATCGGCCGCTCGCCCTCGTGACTCACATAATCCGCAAACCCCAGGCAAAGAAACGGCAGCGTCACCCCGCCGCGCTTGTTTTCCTCCCGCACAAACAACATCACCCGACTGCCACGCTCCCGGTGGTGGATGTATCTCTGCCCGGTGGCGGACGCTTCCCGGGTGAGGCTCTGGCTCTCCCAGTGGAACTCCCACGGGGAGATGGCGTAGTCGTTGTAGCGGGTTGTGGGGGAGAACAGGCGCTCACTCTTCTTGAGGGTGATGAAGAAGACGTCGCACTTGGTGGCCCGGTCAAACAACACCCCCGACTGGCCGGCCCCGATCCGCCAGCCAATCCACCAGCGGGTGTAAATCCCAGAGGTATTCCAGCTCTGGTCGGCTGTTGTCCTGCCGCCTGCTCTGCTCCAGGGCCCGCTGCAGGGCTGCCGGCTCCGTGGAGAGCGCCAGGCGCTGGCCGCGGGGCGGCTGCAGCTCGCGGGGATAACGGTCGTAGCGGCGCTGCAGATCAGAAGGCGGTGTGATCTCCAGCCGTTGTTGCTCGGGGAAGACGCGCAGATCGAGCTTTACGCCGCGGCGCTCCATCTGCTGCGCCACCGCGTCCAGGGCCGTGTCCACGTAGCCCCAGAGGCTGGGGAACAGGCTGAAGGACTGGCGGGTGTGGGCTTCCACGGGGTTGGGATTCCCTGCTGGTGCGGGCCCATCGCCACCGGCACCGCCACTGCCATTTCCGCCGCTTTCGGCGGAATCAGCGCTGATGCCGAACAGCTCCTCGAACAACTGATCGCCGCTGCTCGCCTGGCGCTGCGGCTTGGCGTTGGCCTCCATTTGATCGTCGAGATCCTTCAGGGTTCCGGCCTCATACGCCCTGCTGATCAGCTCCTCTTCCGCCGCCGCGTCATAGACGCCAAGAAACACCGCCGGATCGCCGATGTTCAGCTGGGCCTGCCTGTCTTTCTCCCGCAGCAGCCGCACCACCTTCTCGGCATCACCCATGCCCTCACTGCGGGAGGCATTGAGCAGATAACGGATCAGGGGCTGCCGTTGCTGGCCGTAGCGATCGATGCGGCCATTGCGCTGCTGCAGCGTCATCAACGACCAGGGGATGTCGACATGCACCAGCCGATGACTCAGGTAATGCAGGTTCAGGCCCTCGGATGCCACCTCCGTGGCCACCAGGATCCGCACCGCCTCCTTCTCCTGGGCGAACTGCTCCACCACCCGCGTCTGCTCCACATCGGGCATCGCACCATCCAGACCCACCACCGCTCCTTTGGGCAGGCCCAGGTCGGCGGCGAGATGCTCCACCAGAGAGCGCTGGGTTTCACGCCGGCCGGTGAACAGCACGATCCGATCGCTGGGGTCCTTGCCGCTCCAGGCCCAGTCGTCGCGGATCAGTTGGAGCAGCCGCTGGTATTTGGAGAAATCCGCGGGGGTGATCGCAGCCAGCAGCGGCTCCAGGCTCTGGAGGGCGGCGCGGTCGGCGCTGACTGGGGAGTCCGAAGACAAGGCACTCGCCTCCAGGCGTTTCAGGCGGTTGCGCACCGTTTCCAGCGCCGCCATCGGGCTCGACAGCAGGCTCTTGGCCAGCGTGGTCTTGAACAACTGGCCCGCCTTCGCCTTGCCGTCGCTATCGGGCAGCTTGAGGTCCTTGAGCAGGGCAAACACCCGCTCCTCCCGCTCACTCGCCACACACTCCACATCGGCGCTATCGCGCTCCTTGACGCTGTTACGCAGATCCGCGATCACGTCCTTGCGGAAGCGGCGCACATAGAGATCCCGGATGTCGTCTTTGCTGTAACGGCTCGGATCGGCAATCGCCGTGGGGTCGAGCATCGTCATCAGACTGGCAAAGCTCTCTGGCTTGCCGTCGTGCGGGGTGGCGGACAGCAGGATCAATGTTTCCGAGCGGGTCGCGAGGCGCTCGGCGAGGCGGGAGCGCTGGCTCCGCATCGCGCCGCTGGCCCGTTCGGCCACGTTCTGACATTCATCGATCACGATGATGTCCCAGCTGGCATTATCGAGATAAACGCGATACTCGCGGTCGTTCTTGAGCGTATCGACGGAGACGATCGTCTTGTCGAAAAAGTGGAACGGATTCTGGTTGCCTGGAATCTGCTCCCGGATCCGCTGAATCCCCACCGAATCCAGCCGCACCAGCGGGATCGAGAAGCGCGTCCAGTACTCCTTCTGGAATTGCACCAGCATGCTCTTGCTCGTCACCACCAATAGGCGTCGGCCCCCCCGCGCCGGATAAGTTCGCTGCAGAGGATCCCGCATTCCAGCGTCTTGCCCAGGCCCACCGCATCGGCGATCAGCAGCCGCTGGCGAGGCATCGCCAGGGCCTTCGCAGCTGGCAGCAGCTGGTAGGGCAGGGCATCCATCGCCGCCCGGTGGCCCACCACCAGAGAGGCATCGGTGGGCACGCTGCGGCGCAGGTGGGCCTCGATGAACAGGAGACTGTCGCGGTAGCGAGGCGAGGGATCGCACACCAGGTCCGTGTCTTCTGGCTGCAGCACCTTGAAGCTTCCGGCCGCCCGCTCCACCTCCACCAGGAAGCGGGCCTGCTTCTCCCGCAGGAAGGGCGACACCCCCACCACATCCACCACCTGCTGGCCATCGGAGCTGCGACCAAGGCCGCGCACCAGCCACTCGGCGCTGCGGCACTCAATCCAGGCGCCGGGGACGAGGACGGCTTCAGGCACGCGATGCACCTCCTTGCTGCTGCTGATCGCTGTCCTGGCCGCAGGTGAGAGGCCAACCGCACCGATGGATCGCTAGTCGGGCGCTGGTTTTGGCTGCCTGAGGCTTGGTGCTCATCCCTGACGCTGACCCACGCTGCCGCTTTCACACAGCTGTTCAACCGCAGTCTGCTTGGAAGAGCACAAAGCACCGGGGGATTTGAGATCCCATGAGTATGCAGTTGCTGCATTGGTTTTAAGCCTGAAGACTGAACCGTTGCCACAGCGTTGATCCACACGGCCTTCGGCAGCATTGTTTGTGCCTTGCTCCAAACGGACCACCCTCAAATTTGGGCGCGCCCTCTCACCGCTGGTGGCTCCGGTGGCCGCACCGATGGAATGGGTGGAGCCGGTGCTGGTGGGGTGAGGCAGAACTGTTATCAGTCCTGCCCCAACTGCTCAATCCCAGCAGTCCTTCACTCCTCGTCAGCCGCGCCCAAGGGGATGAGCTGGATCTGCTTGCGGCCGAGCTTGATCTCGAACTCATCGCCGGGTTTCAGGCCCAGCTGGGCGGTGTAGGCCTTGCCCACCATCAGGTTGCCGTTGAACTGGATCTTGGTGTTGAAGCTCAGGCTGCGGCCAGGCCGCCCCTTACCGCCACTGCCACCGCCGTCACCAAGGCTGACGCCCTTGGCCTCCAGCAAGGCTTCATAGAAGGCGGTGAAGTTCAGGCGCTCGCTGCCGTCCTTTTTGGTGCTGACATAGCCGGCGGAGCGAACCAGTTCGGATTTCGAGGCATCGCCGAGTTCTTTGACCTTGGCGAGCAGTTCGGATCCAGTGAGCATGGTGAATGGAAAAGCTTTCAAGCTGCATGGTATCGAACCGCCTGGATTTGTCGATAGATTGCTGGTGGCGGCTGAGCTCACGACCGAGGAAGAGAGCTTTACTTTTCGTCTTCGTGAATGGCATCTGCAGCGCAGGACTCCTCGCCCTGCTTGATCTCAACCAGTTGCCGCCCGCTGGGGTGACTCCAGCGCTCCCAGCGGCTGGGCCGGAAGTGGAGCACCTGGCGGCCATCGCTGAGCCAGGCCTCCCTGGGCGACAGCGGCGGCCGGTTGCTGGTTCTTGCGCTCATGCCAACTCAGGCGCCCAGCTCCGATGGCGGTGCAGGTCTTCTGTCCAGCCGCTGCAGCGGTGGGTGAGGTGCTCGCCAGGGGCGATCCGCTGGTCGATCTCTCACCCGAGCACTCGCTCCTGGGGGTGATCAGCCTCCGCCAGGATCTGGAAGACCTGCTCGGCTGCTCGGTGGATGTCACAGAAGAGTGGATGTCACAGAAGAGACATCCCTGCATCCCCTGATCCGTAACGAAATCCTGGGCCAGGCGGTGGTGTTCAAAGCAAGGCTGGCCTTGACTTGTTGCAACAGCACTCCACCAGCCCGGCGGCTCTGGCGGAATGCCTCGGACTGATCGGTAGCTTTTCCAGTGCGGCCCAAGAAAGCGGGCTGAATGCGGCAGTACGGCGATTTGCCGATGGATCTGGCTGATGCTTCGCTGCTCTGGGTGGCCCAGGTGCATGGGCTGCGGCGAATCGCAACCCTCGATCGAAGCGACTTCGGGATCGTCCGACTCCCTGGTGGTGAGAGGCTCGAAAACCTGCTGGATGCATGAGCACTCCTCCACCGCCAGGTGGCTGAGGAAGGCATTCACCTCGGCGCTGCCCATCTCGGGCGGATAGGTCTTCACGGTGCGGCGCGCCTACTGACGTGTCTGCAATTCCTCCCGGTACCGCTGGATCAGGCCTGGCTGCTGGGTGTCGCGCTTCACGGCTCTGCTGGGGGGCTCCAAGATCCCTGCGTCAGGGCCACCAAGGGCCAGGCCGTCGCCCGATGCAGCATCCGCAGCCACGCCTCGATTCAGACTGCTCCCCATCCCCGGCGGCGGGATGCCCTGATCTCTTCTCCCCCAGCCCCTGTGAGCGGCCCCGACGACACGCTCGAGCCAGCCGCCTCTGAGCCCCCCTGGCGCCAGCAGCTGCGCGCCTCCCTCGGAGATCTGCCCGCCGTTCGTCGCCGCCGTCTGCGCAGCCTGGCGCCCGCCGGCGCCGCTGCGCTGCAGCCAGCAGCGCCCGAAGGAGCCACAGACGCCCGGGCCGGAGCTGCCAGCCCTCCGCCGCCCTCCCCCCTGCTGGACCTGGCCAGCAACGACTACCTGGGCCTCAGTCGCGATCCGGCCGTGCTGGCGGCCGCTGCGGCCGAACTCCACGCCAGCGGCCTCGGCGCCACCGCCTCGCGCCTGATCTGCGGCACCCGGCCGGTGCATCTGGAGCTGGAGCAGGCCCTGGCCGCCTGGCTGGGGCGCGAGCGGGTGCTGCTCTTCCCCAGCGGCTTCCAGGCCAACCTGGCCGCCGTCTGCGCCCTCGCCGATCGCCACAGCCTGGTGCTGGCCGATCGCCTGATCCACCACTCTCTGCTGGCCGGCGTGCGCGCCAGCGGCGCCCGCTTGAAGCGCTTCGCCCACAACGACCCGGCCGATCTCGAGCGCCTCCTGCTCAGCGAGCGGCGCGCCCGCCCCGAGGCCCCCTTGCTGGTGCTCTGCGAAAGCCTCTACAGCATGGAAGGCAGCACGTCTCCCCTGGCCGCCCTGGCGTCCCTCTGCGCACGCCACCGGGTGCCGTTGCTGGTGGATGAGGCCCATGCCCTCGGCGTGCTCGGCCCCGGCGGCCGCGGCCTGGCCCATGACTGTTCCCAGGTGGCGATCGTGAGCGGCACCTTCGGCAAGGCCTTCGGCAGCGGCGGCGCCTTCCTCGCCGGCGATTCCCTGGTGGGCGACTGGCTGCTGCAGAGCAGCGGCGCCTTCCGCTACACCACCGCCCTCGCCCCGCCCCTGGCTGCCGGCGCCCTGGCAGCCCTTGGCCGGATCCAGGCCGATCCCCAAGCCGCCTCCGCCCTGCTGGAACGCTGCGGCCGTTGGCGCGATGCCCTGGAGGCCGCCGGCTGGCCCCGGCCCCCCGGCGAGGGGCCGATCCTTTCGGTGCGGCTCGGCGATGACGCCGCCGCCCTCGCCGCCCAGGAGCGGCTGGAGGCGGCGGGCCTGCTGGCCCTGGCGATTCGGCCGCCCACCGTGCCGGAGGGCACCGCCCGATTGCGGCTGGTGCTGCGGACTGGCCTTCCTTCCGGCACTCTGGAGAAGCTGTTGGTGGCCCTGGGCCCCGGACCCCGGCTCTCGCCGGCCTCGCCTTGAAACGGGGAGGCTCTGCAGGCCTCCGAACATCCAAGGCTCCGCCACGGGAGCGGCCAAGCCGCGGCGCGTCGCAAAGCCTCTTGGGCTCAGCCTCGGGTCCGCCCATCGCCGTGGGTCGTTGACGACCGCCGCGTCACTCCGCCCTAACCCCAGTCCCCGGTTTCCCCTCAACCCCACCCCGCAGCGCGCCACCGTGCCCACCCCTTCGGCCTGCCCCCTCCAGGTGATCGCCATGCACGGCTGGTGCGGCACCGCCGCCGGCTGGGAGCCCTGGCGCGCAGAGGCGGAGGCCCGCGGCTGGCGGTGGCGCGACGGTGAGCGGGGCTACGGCGCAGAGCAACCCTTCCTGCCGGCCTGGGGGCCGGAGGGGCTGCGGGTGCTGATCACTCACTCGATGGGAGCCCACCTGCTGCCCCCCTCCCTGTTGGCGGACGCGGAGCGGGTGGTGCTGCTGGCCGGCTTCGGCCGCTTCGTGCCGCCGGGTCGCGAAGGGCGCCAGCTGCGTACTGCCCTGGCGGCCATGGCCGCGGCCCTCGCCGAGGGCCCCGATCCCGAGGAAACCGCCCAGCGGGCCCAGTCTTTGCTGCAGTCCTTCCTGGTGCAGGCCGCCGCACCCGATCCGGCCAGCCTGATGCCGCCCGGTCCCGCCGATGGGCCGGTGGGGGCCGATGCCCGCCGCCGCCTTCGCCACGACCTGGCCCTGCTGGAGGCCACGGCCGACCTGCCCGAGGGCTTCCCGGAGCAGGTGCCGGTGCTGCTGGTGGAGGCCGGCGATGACCGGATCGTGGGGCCCAAGGTGCGTGAGCTCCTGAGTCAGCGGCTGCCGGCGGCGGAGCGGATCCTGATGCCCGGCGCCGGCCACGCCTTTCTCACCAGCCCGCCGCTGGCCGCCGTGCTGCAGTGGTTGGAGCGGACCGGCCCGTCATGACGCTGCCATCCCGTATCCCTGACGCGGCGGAGGGGCAGGCCTTCCAGGAACAGCGGGGATTGGATCAGGATGGGATCGTCGGTGTTGGGGGCCGGCATCTGCGCGGCGGGCTGCGGACCCTGCCGCAGCTGGCCGATCCCGCCCGACCCGCCTTCAGCAGCCGGGTGCGGCAGAGCTTCGGGCGTAGCGCCGCCAGCTACGAGGCCCAGGCCCGCCTGCAGCAGGGCGTGGCCTGGCGGCTCGGCCGCCTCTGCCGCGACCTTCCCCTCCCCGCCGGCCCCTACGCCGACCTCGGTGCCGGTAGCGGCCTGCTCAGCCGGGCCCTGCTGGCCCAGCGGCCTTCCCTGGCCAAGCCGCCCCTCCAGCTCGACCTCTGCCCCGAACTGCTGGCCCGCAATCCGCTCGCCGGCCCCACCAGCGCCCCCTGGGACCTCAACCGCGGCCTGCCGCCCCAGCTCCGGGACGCCGGCCTGCTGCTCTCCAGCTTTGCCCTGCAGTGGCTGGACGATCCCTTGGCCCAGCTGGCCCACTGGGCCGGCCGGCTCGCCCCCGGCGGCTGGCTGGCCCTGGCGGTGCCGGTGGCCGGCAGCTTCGACACCTGGCAGGCGGCAGCCCGCGCTGCATCCGTGCCCTGCACCGCCCTGCCCCTGCCCGAGGCGGACGGGCTGATCGAGGCGGCGATCCGCGCTGGGCTGAACCTCCGCCATACCCAGCGGCTGCGCTTCAGCCGGGCGCCCCGCGATGGGCTCGCCACCCTGCGGCTGCTGAGCTCCCTCGGCGCCACCGCCAGCCGTCAGCCACCCTTGGATCCTGGCCAGCTGCGCCGCTTGCTGGCCCACTGGCCGGCTGCGCCCCTGCGCTGGGAGGTGCTGGTGTTGGTGGGGCGGAGGACCGGGGGCGCGCCCTCTCTCCCCGCAGCACCCAGCCCTCCCAACGGCCCGCCATGCTGAGCGCCTTCACCTAGCAGCCGCCCCAAGTCATGCGCCTGGTGGTCTGCGGCACCGACACCGACGTGGGCAAAACGGTGGTGAGCGCCCTGCTGGTGGAAGGGCTGGAGGCCCGCTATTGGAAACCGGTGCAGAGCGGTGTGGAGGGCGGCGGCGACCGCGACCGGGTGGCGGCCCTGCTGGATCTTCCGGCAGAGCGGATCGTGCCGGAGGCCTACCGCCTCGCGGCGCCCGTGTCCCCCCACTGGGCCGCCGAGCGGGAGGGCGTGGCGATCGATCCGGCGCGGCTGGCCCTGCCGCCGGGTGCTGGGCCGCTCGTGGTGGAGTGCGCAGGCGGCCTGCTGGTGCCCCTGCGGCGCGACTGGCTTCAGATCGAGCAGATCGCCCGCTGGGGGCTGCCGGTGGTGCTGGTGGCCCGCAGCGGCCTGGGCACCCTCAACCACACCCTCCTCTCCCTCGAGGCCCTCGCGCGGCGCCGCATCCCCGTGCTGGGGCTGGTGCTCAACGGCGAGCCCCACCCCGACAACCCCCGCACCCTGGCGGAGCTCGGCGGTGTGCCGGTGCTGGCCGAACTGCCTCCGATCGAACCGCTTGATCGGGCTGGCCTGCGTCGCCAATGGCTGCGCTGCGAAGGATTCCGTAGCCTGGAACGATGAGCAAGCGTCACCTTCTGGTGAGCGCCCTTGTGGCCGTCCTTTGCGGCGGCATCCTGGTGCTGTTCACCAACATCGAGAAGACGGTGGGCGGCTTGCTGCGTTGCGGCACCCTGGTCTCGTTGCCCAAGGCCAAGGCCTGCCGCTGACTTCCGCCGCCGGTCCAACATGACGGGCAATCCCGGCCCTGAGCGCCCCATGCCGATCGGCGCCGCCGCCCCATCGGGTTGGCATCCCCACCTCTGGCATCCCACCACCCAGGTGGCCACGGCGTCACCGCCCGAGCAGGTGGTGCGGGGAGAGGGGGCGGAGCTGATCACCGCCGACGGCCGCCGCCTGATCGATGCGATCGGCAGCTGGTGGGTCACCCTGCATGGCCACGGCGAACCCAGCATCGCCGCCGCGATCGCCGATCAGGCCCGCCGCCTCGAGCAGGTGATCTTCGCCGATTTCAGCCATCCGCCCGCCGAGCAGCTCGCCAATCGCCTGAGCAGGCTGAGTGGCCTGGAGCGGCTCTTCTTCTCCGATAACGGCTCCACCGCGGTGGAGGTGGCCCTGAAGGTGGCCTGGCAGTGGTGGCGCAACCGCGGCAGCGAGCGCCGCCAGCTGGTGGCCTTCGCCGGGGCGTATCACGGCGATACCTTCGGGGCGATGGCCGTGGGGGAGCGCTCCCTCTTCACCGACGCCTTCGAGCCCCTGTTGTTCGATGTGGCCCGGGTGTCCTGGCCCGCCACCCACTGGCACGATGCCGGCGTGGAGGAGAAGGAAGGCGCAGCCCTGGCGGCGCTGGAGCGGCTCCTGGAGACCCCCACCGCTGCGGTGATCCTCGAGCCGCTGCTGCAGGGCGCCAGCGGCATGCGCATGGTGCGTGAATCCTTCCTGCAGAAGGTGGAGCGGCGGGTGCGCCAGGCGGGAGCCCTGCTGATCGCCGATGAGGTGCTCACCGGTTTCGGCCGCACCGGCGAACTGTTTGCCAGTCGGCGCGCCGGCATTCAGCCCGACCTGATGGCCCTCTCCAAGGGGCTCACCGGCGGCTTCCTGCCCATGGGGGTGACCCTGGCCAGCGAGGCGCTCTTCCAGGGCTTCGTGGATCCGGATCCCACCCGCACCCTGTATCACGGCCACAGCTTCACCGCCAATCCCCTCGGTTGCGCCGCAGCCCTGGCCAGCCTCGATCTTCTGGAGGGGTTCCCGGAGCGGCACCGGGGGATGGAGGCGCGGCACCGGCCCCACCTGGAGCGCCTGGCCGTCCACCCCGGCGTGCGCCAGCCTCGCCTGCTCGGCGGCATCGCCGCCTTCGACCTGGTGGTGGAATCGCCCGGCTATCTCAATCCGGCCGGCAAGCGGCTACAGGCCCTGGTGCGCCACGAGGGGGTGTTCCTGCGCCCCCTGGGTCAGGTGATCTACCTGCTCCCTCCTCTCTGCATCGACGACGACCAGTTGGAGCGCTGCTACCGGGCGATCGCGAAGGCCCTCAATGCGCTCGGTGCGGCGGCCTGATCCGAGCCACCTGAACCCGAAGTCATGAGCTCGGTTTCCTAGGCGCGAATCTTTAGATAGCGTCAAGGGCAGGAGGGTCAAGGGCACGCTCGGTTGGCTTTCCCCTCTTGAAGCCTGCGCCGATTGCCGGGCCAGCGGGTTCTCGAATGCGGCACGTCAGCCACGGCTACCAGGCCTCTCTGACCTCAGGGTCCGGCCAGGATTGCCGCCTCCACGTCGGCGCGGGTGAGGCCGTAGGGGAAGCGCCGCTGGCATTCCCTCCCTTCCCCATGCCAGCTCACCGCCAGATCCTCGCTCTCCAGCGTGATCCGGGCACTCCACTCGGGCCGTTGCAGATCCCAGTGCACCGCCTGAGAACCCTCCTGGCGGGCACCGAGCTGGCGCAGCCAGGCCTCCAGGGCCGGCAGGGGGTGGTTGTAGAGCGGGGTCCGCTCAGGGGGCAGGGTGGGCATCGGTGAGGGGGGAGTCCGGGAGCGAATCGGGGGCAGCAGCCGCAGCCACGGCTTCGGGCCACCAGCTGGGGGTGCGCACGAAGGCGGCCCCCCGCGCCCAGGCCACCCCCAGGCCCAGCACCAGGCTGAGCACCAGGGCCAGACCGAGGAGCAACAAGGCGAACCATTCGCCCCCCGAGAGTGCCCGCCGCACCGCCACCGGCCGGGATGTTGAGGTTCGCGGTGGGGGCTGGGCCGGCACCCCCGACGGCGAGATCGGCCCTGACGGCTGCAGCAGCTGGCTGTCGTAGCGGTTCCGGCTGATCGGATCGCTGAGCACCGCATAGGCCTGCTGCAGCTGCCGGAACGACTCCTGGGCCTGGGCCTGGGGCAGGCTGGTGGTGTCCGGGTGGTATCGCTTGCTGAGCTGGCGGAAGGCCTGGCGCAGCTCCGAAACACTGGCGGTGCTCTCCACCTCCAGCAGGTCGTAGTGGGTGGGGCCCGGGGCGGAGGGGTTCTGGGTGGGGGGCATGGCCCGGCAGACGGCGACCCGGCACGGTATGCAGGATCCTAGGGAGAGCAGACCGGCCCACGGTGATGGAAGCGGCTTCGATGACCCTGGCGGAGCTCTGGCGGGCCCTGGGCTGGCAACCGGCACAGCAGCAGGAGGAACGGTTCCTGCAGCTCCAGGATCTGCTGCGCCACTGGAATGGTCGCCTCAACCTCACCCGTCTGGTAGAGGGCGATGACTACTGGGTGGCCCAGGTGTTCGACAGCCTCTGGCCCTTGCGGCCGCTGCTGCAGGAGGAGCCGGAGGGCTCCCCGGAGGTGATCGACGTGGGCACCGGCGGCGGTTTCCCCGGCCTCGCGGTGGCGATCGCCCTTCCCCAGGCCCGCCTCACCCTGGTGGATTCCGTGGGCCGCAAGGTGGAGGCGGTGCGGGCCATGGCCGCCGATCTGGGGCTGGCTTCGCGGGTCCAGCTGCGCTGCGAGCGGGTCGAGCGCACCGGCCAGGCCGTGGCCACCCGCGGCCGCTTCGACTGGGCCCTCGCCCGGGCGGTGGCCCGGGCTCCGGTGGTGGCCGAATACCTGATGCCCCTACTGCGGCCCGAGGGACGGGCGCTCCTCTATCGCGGCCAGTGGAGCCCCGATGACCAGGCGGAGCTTGAAAGGGCCCTGGTGCCCCTGCGGGCCAGGCTAGAGGGGGTGGAAGGGCTGGAACTTCCGGCTGATCGGGGTGTGCGTCATGCCCTGCTGCTGCGGCCCACGGGGCCCTGCCCAAAGGCCTACCCCCGCGCGGTGGGGATCCCCGCCCGCCAACCGCTGGGGGAGATCGCGGCGGAGCGATAGGCAGCGATTCGGCATCCCCGCGTGCTTCTGGAGGGATCGCACCGGGCGTACGGAAGAGGCCAGGCCAACCGCCCTCAATCCTCTGGTCCCTGAAGCCTCTGGTCCTTCAATCCCCCCGCTGCTTCAGGTCTCCTGGAGGCGGCGCACCGCCTGCCCCCCGATCCGCTCCCGCAGCCGCCGCAGCAGGCCGGGGATCTGCTCCGCCCAGGGGCTCCCCCCCAGCACGGCCTGCAGGGCCGCCTCGGGCACCTCGCCGTCGAGGGAATCGGCGTTGGCACCGGGGAACCAGTGGCCGCCATGGCCCAGCAGGCCGTAGCGCGCCCGGCAGAAGCCCTCCAGATCGAAGGCCTCCAGGAGTTCGTGGAGCCAGAGCAGCACCGGCAGATTGATCTCCCCCGGGGTGTCTTCCCAGCGGGGCAGTCCCTGGTGCCGACTCCCCAGCCAGTCCTCCCCGAGGGCGGAGCGGCGGGCGGCATCCAACCGCTCCAGGATCGGCGGCAGCAGCTCTCCGGCCCGAGGGAGCAGCGCCACGGCCTCCAGGTGGAGGTCCAGGTCTTCGGGGCGGGACGCTCCGACACTGATCGTGTGAATGCCGGGGGCGCTGAGGCAGAAGAGATCGTTGAACACGATCGGGTGGAGCGGCGCGCACAGCTCGCTCAACCGCTGCGAGGGCGTGTGGAGGTGGCCACCCTTGTCGGTGGGGCTGATCACGAACACGCCCATGTCGTGGGCGGTGGCAGCCTCGATGGCGGCCTGGTTCTGCTGCTGGATGTAATACCAGTGCAGGTTGAGGTAATCGAAGTTGTCGGAGTCGATCGCCTCCAGAATCACGGGCAGCGGCGCATGGGTGGAGAAGCCGATGGCACCGATGCGGCCCTCCTCCCGCCAGCGCTGAGCCACCGCCAGGCAGCCGCCCGGCCTCAGGGACTGCTCGAGCAGCTCGGCGGTGTTCACTCCGTGGATGGAGAGCAGGTCGAGGCGATCGCGGCCGGGATCGAGGCCCAGCCGCGAGAAGCTGGTAGCCAGTTCAGCCTCGAAGGCGGCCGGGTCCGGGTTGGGCGGCACCTTGCTCTGGAGGATCCGCCGCGGATCGGGCAGATCCTGGAGGAGGGGAGCCAGCTGCCGCTCGGAGCTGCCGTAGTGGCGGGCGGTCTCGATGTGGTGGAGGCCGGCGCCGATCGCCTTCTCCAGCAGGCGGCGCAGGTTGAACTGGCTGGACTCCTCGATGGCGCCGGCTTCGAGATCCTTCCAGCTCTGCTGAAAGCGCATGCCGCCGAGGGAGAGAACCGGCATCGCCAGACCGGTGCGGCCGAAACGTCTGCTGGGCACCATCCCCGTGCCGGCGGCGGCGGTGGAACCGGCAGCTGGGGTCACGAGGGGGTACCCGGGGCCGGTGAGGCAACGGTGGACCGCGGCAACGTGCGCCGCAGGCGGGCGGGGTTGGGAAGCCCGAGAGGAAAAATCTCCTGCTGCTGCAGCTGGGCCTCCAGAGCTGGAACCTCCTCGTAGCTCACCCAGTGGATGCAGTCCACCGGACAGGTGTCGATCGCTTCCTGGATCCGTTCGGTGCTGTCGCCGTCCTGCCGAAGGGCACGAGAGCGTCCCCAGTCGGGTTCCACCACGAAGGTATGAGTGGCCACATGGGTGCAGTAGCGGCAGCCGATGCAGACCGCCTCGTCCACCCACACCGCTTTCTGCCGCAGGGCTCCACCCAGCAGCGGTTCTAGCCCCGTGGCGGCTTGCGGGGCGTCGGGATTGACCCGGTAGGCGAGCGCCGGATCGGCACCTGCGGCGGGATGGGACCCGATCGGGGCGGAGCCCACGTGATCAGCCGTCCCAGCGGCTGACCACCAGCTCGATGCTGCCGTCCAGCTGACTGGTCTGCTCCGCCACCTGGAAGCCCTCCTCGGCACTGGCCGCCAGGATGGTGCGCAGGGCATAGCGCTGGGTGAGTCGGGCCAGGAAACGCTCCACGGGGATGGGCTGCTTCCAGAGATCGAGGTCGGCCACCAGCTCATAGCTGCCGATGGCGTCGTTCCAACGAAAACCGATGTCCGCTCCCTGCTCCTGGGGCACCGCCAGGTCGGCGATCACGGTCTGGCCGCGGTAGCCCCGCACCGGCTGGCTGCCCTCCAGGGGGGGATGGCCGAGATCACCGAGGGCCTCGATCAGGGCCTGGCGATCGCGGAGCTCGGTCCGCACGGTGCTGAAGTGCGACATCGATCAAAGGGGGCTGCGTGGTTGGACGAATTCGGGAACCGGGAGCTCGGCATCAACCAACCGGCTGGTTAGCCGAGAGAGGCTGCTGGAGGTCGGCGGAGCGTTGTGCGGCCTGGAAGGCCTCACTGGTCTCCTGCCGTTGCTGCACCGTGCCGAGCCTGGATTCGATCCGCTCGGTGAGCTGCTGGCAACCCTGGCCCGCCACACCCTCCACCGTCTCCTCAACGCGGCCGTCGGGCCGGATGCGGAAACGGATCGTGTGCTGAGCCATCCCGGTAGGGAAAAGGGTGAGTGGATGCTAGCCGTGTTTTCGGCTGGTGATGAAGACCGATGACGTTGAAGGGCGTTTGGCTTCGCGTTCTCTTGGCACAGGCCGCTTGGCATAGGCCTTTGGCACAGGCTCCGCCGCAAGGGGTCTGCGACCTGCCGGGAGTGGGAGGCTCAGAGCCCTGCCCAACTCGGCCGAATTCAGCCGGAAGGCCGACTAACTGATCATCCCCTCATCCACCAGGGTCTGGAGCCGGTCGAGCACATCTGGCTGCTCCAGTTGCTCCAGGGCCAGCCGGGCCTCATCACGCACCGTTGGGTCGCCGTCGTGCAGGAGGGTGTGCAGAAGGGCTTCCACCACAGTCTCCTGGCGGGGTTCGACCAGGTCTGGATAGAGGCGACCCAGGGACCAGGCGCTGTTGCTGCGCACCGCCGGCTCGCTGTCGATCCGCAGACTCTGCAGCAGCTGAGCGGCGGCCGGATCGGCCTTGGCCGCACCAGTAGCACCGGCATCGGCCAGGGAGCTGGCGGCCCAAAGGCGCACGGCGGCCACATCCAGCTCTAGGGAGCGGATCAGTGGGTTGAGGATCGGGGCATCGGGGTAGTTTCCCAGGCTCCAGGCCACCGCCTTGCGCACGTAACCGTTGTCGTCGGCCTGCAACAGGCCTAGCAGGGGTTCCACCGCAAGGGGATGGGGGTTTCGGCCGAGGGCGTACACCGCGCTCATCCGCAGCACCGCGCAGGGGGCCTGCAGCAGGGGCAGCAGCAGGGGGATAGCCCGGGGATCGCGATGCTCACAGAAGATGCGCAGTCCCTGCATGCGCTGCGCCTGTTCACCCTGCAGGAGGGAGAGGCCGAGGTCGCATTCGGCGGCCACATCCACCTCGGTGGGTTCGAGGGCCTCGATTTCATCGAGGGGATCGCCGAGCAGTTCAGCCGCCAACTCCCTGGCCAGCACCTCGGGATCGAGGGCTAGCTCCGCCGGGCTGTCGGGGAAGGGTTCGGGGACAGGCAGAGCCTCGTCCGGCATGGGCGAGGGGGGCGCGTAGATCTTTGATCGTAGGCGCATGGGGTCAGCATCGCCTCTGGTGAGCGGCCCTCCAAGTAGCGCGTGCAAGGGCTGCCGGCTGGAGGCCCATGCAGGGCCCATGCAGATAGGTACCGTGCCGAACTGCAGCCGGCAGGAACGGGAGCCTGAACTCAAACCTCATGCGTCTGCCTGTTCACCGAACGCAGCGAGCTGCTGGCGTTGTATGGGGCGTGCCAGACCGTAGTCAATGGATTCAGGCTTTGGCTCAGGTCAGGAAGGTGGCAGCCGGATGGATGGTGCCAGACTCCAATTCAGTGGCACCACGGCCAGCTGCCAGCGGCGGGTGGTTTTCGATCGCCCAGCGCTGCCGCACCAGACGCAGCAGCGCCTTTGGGCTGGTGCGCAGTGTGGTGATGAACAAGTGGATATGGTGAAACGGCTGGCCGTCACACCGGCCGGTGCTCACCAGCTCAACAATCCAGCTGGCACCCAACCACCGCTCTCGAATAGCGTCAATGGCATTATTGGGCATTCCAAAGCTCCTTGACTGAAAGAATAGCATTTTCCACATTGTCAATCAAATGAGCATTATGATGGGGCTTAGCAAGATGCAGCAACTTACTTAGTCGTTGGTCACGACCTACCCGAAAGTAGGGCACATCCTGCGGCGGCACACCAATGCTCTGATAGTAATCAAAGAATTTAAAGCCATTACCGAGCACTCGGTCGCCAAATTCCAACCAGAGTGCTGGCTTGCCGTACGCATGGGCGAAAATAAGGCCATGTAGGGTACTTGACAAAACAACACGACTCCGATGAAGCAGCTCGAAATATCTCGGAAGAGGTTGAAGCGGATCTATAAGAACACCTCCATCAGCAGAAACCTCGTGTAGTGCTGATTCTTGGTTATCGACGTAGTGAGGAATCACGGCAAATGGAATGTCACCCGTATCACTGGCGGGAAAAAGGCGTGAGGCGAGTACACCAGGATCACCAAAAGGCACGCTCCCGACTGGATAGCCGCCCAATCGCTCCAGGACAGCAGCAGTGAGAGGTCCTCGCAGAAGGAATACAGAAGAGGGCAGAGCTATCGGCCGGCTGTCGGCCGACAAGAAACCAGCCCCAGCAGCGAAGGTTTGTGCATCGGCCCACTGCAGAATGCTGCCAAGGAGCATGACGTGAGGGTGCGAATATGGAACATCGCCAATGCAGAGAACATCGTCTGCCAGGAAAGTCCGGGCAATTAATAAGCTAAACTGGTCGCCTGCGTTTTTAACCTTAGTGAATACTTTTAATGGAAGAGCCCGAGAGTAATTACTCATTCCATCCGCTCCTCAGAGTTCCACTGCCAGTAATGCTTGCTCGCTGGCCTGGATCGCTCAAGCAGGCCAGGATGAGCAGGAGAGAGCGTACACAGGTATGGACTGAAGCGAGGGATACTAAGAGAATCTGGAGGGATCGCCACACGATTGGAATGCCAGCCTCTTGCCAACTCACTAGCACTGAATTTTCTGCTGGCATATTTTTGCTTTATATGTGCTTCTGACAGCGCAATATAATGGCGCAGCACGTGAGTAGTAGCAGACAATTTTAAGTGATCGCATTGAAGCACGTGACCAGCTCCGGCAAGATTGCATCCGATTAATTCGCGGCGAAAAGCACGATTAAGCCGGTTTTCGGCTGGTACAAAATAATAGTAATGCTTGTGATCGCCAAAATAATTGACATGAGTTGGCTGGAGGCCAGGATCAGGCAAAAATACAAATTCCTCGAAATTAAGAGCATTCGCACCCTCAGCCTCAGCCTCCTCTATGCACTGGCGTAAATTAGAGATCCCATTACAGTGATGCATAAGCTCATCGGCATCGTGATGCACGAGCCAAGTATGGGGAAGACCTTCTGCGAGCTGCTGCTTAGCCAAAAGTTGATCGGAGAGGCTGAATTCTCCCGTGTGCGGCAGATGCTCAACAGCAACCACTGGATTATACCGTAGCTGTTTGTAAAGATCATGACTTCCATCGGTAGACTCATGATCAATTATAGCTACATCAATAGACTGCTCAGCAAGCAGAGGAAGTATAAATTGTAGATAAGGCTTCTCATTGCGTGCAGCAATTACTACACAGATAGTGAGTCTTTGTAGTTCAGTCATTTAAGATAAAACAGTAATAATCAGCGAAAAGCGTGACAGCAAGTAAAATCCTAGTCTGACGTTAAAGCAAGTCGCAAAAACCCACCCCACCCCACCCCACCCCACCCCACCCCGGCATAGCC